>Ga0302225_10000701_pt1 | contig 23571 bp, 19 predicted proteins | sample II_Palsa_E3_2_FD_193515 | JGI IMG/M metagenome (GOLD analysis project Ga0302225, IMG submission 193515) | Peat permafrost microbial communities from Stordalen Mire near Abisko, Sweden - II_Palsa_E3_2 | ecosystem: Environmental > Terrestrial > Soil > Palsa > Peat permafrost | place: Sweden...
AGGAGTGTGTTCATCAGCCAGCCGCGCCCTTACTGGGGTGGTTACGCGAAGTTGTTCGCTAACCAGATCCTGCTGAATTACACAATCTCCGATTTGGGCGGCTGCGCATTTCGTAGTAGGTTAGCACCGAGGATGTCCGCTTAGCGAATCATGACTTCGGAGCCCATGCCCGGGCGTCGAATATCACACCGGTTTGAGACGTTCCAGTTACTGTCAACACGACTACTATTGGCCCGTTCGGAGATCCGGTGTTGACGTAACAATACTTGGCTCCGATCGCCGCAGTTGTACCATTCGCGGTATTGACACCTTGCTCATGGGCGCAATCACTCGGGCTTGGCGTGGAGTTAGAATTCCATTCGTCCAACGACCCATTAGTTGTACTCCATGTCCCGCCATAGCTTATATCACTGGGAAAAGTAAGGACAGCACCATTCTGTTGGAATGTCGCACCATCGACCGTAAATAGGCTAATCGCTACTGACCTGTTCCAGAGAAGCATGTATTCAGTTGGCGACGGATTAGGCGGGGATGGTGTAACGGTGCCGCCGCTGGAGCTTGACCCGCCACCTGAGTTCGGCGAACCGGACGGTCCTGCAGAAACGGACGATCCTTGCCCAAAGTGTATTATAGCTAGGATTATGCCAGCTACGACCGCAGCGGCGACTGCTACGAAGAAGCCTTTAATTACGTTTTGTTCATCCATGAAACCACGATAGCGATTCTAGCTCCGGTTCGTCTCGAATCTCCATCTGATCCGATACTCTGCCCGGTTTGGACGCGTCGGCTTAGCGCTCGGACTTGGGGCATATGCACTCTCGGGGGTGATTCGGTAGTGCTCATTTGGGTGCGTCCTCCTGATAGGCCCGCGACCGGAGGGCTACCGCTCGCAGGTCGCGGGCAGGCCGCCCGCCCCAGAGCCGACTAGTAGCCCCGCCGTCCTGCCCGGCTCCTGGCGGCAACCTCGGCCGTCTCACGAACTCCCGCAGCGCATCGCGATCCTGCACGGAACCGGCCGGGGCCGGAACGGCCCGGCGCGCCCGGAGGGCGTGCCCTTGAAAAAGCCCGTACAGAAAATTTGTCAGGGCTAGGGCTAGGGCGAACGGAGGTGAGCGATTCACTAACAGGCGGCCGATCATTCGTTCTCTGAGCAGGCCAAACCAACATTGGTGGATTGGTCTAGGCACGTATCGGGCATGTTCGGCCGTCCAAAGCCAACCTGACCCTCTCCTTACCATGAGTACGCTACCGTGCGGCAACCGCGCTCGCTGCACCGATAGCACGCCCCGTCGCTCTGACGGCTCACGTGGTCCTGGGATTATCCAGCCCGCCGGTCCACGAGCCGGTCCACACCGGAGCGGTTGCCTCGTCACTGGGCGTGACACCTCAGCCTTCACCCAGCCACCAGGCCCGGGGACCGGAAGCGGCGCGGCAGAGCTACGCATTACGAGGGTGTTCTCGTGCGTTGCTCGCGGGGTCAAAGGCCGCCTCAGCTTCATGTTCGCAGGTTGCTGCTTGTGGCGATCGTTGGCTGTTGATGGCAGTTTGGGGGCATCTCGGGGGCACGCGTCCGTAGTGCGCAGGCAAAGTTCTCGGTGGGATGGCGCCGTCGAACGACCGTCCGTTTTTCAGGCCGGACATGCTCCCAGTTGCCGCGGATCGTGCGGGTGTTATGCACTGTCGCCGATCGCTGCCGGTCGCCGATGGTCGCTGATGTTGCTGTCACCGTTGCTGTCAGCTCAGTCCAAGTCGTCCGGTGGCAAGCCGACCCGGACCGCAGACAGCACCCGCGACCGAGCATGGGAAGCGGCGCGGCAGCATGAGCTACTGTTCGGTCCCGGCCAGGGCCGCATCGATGCGGGCCTGATCTTCTGCCAGGCGGGCGCGCCTAGCCGGGTCGGCCAGCCTTTCACCCCGAGCCTGCGCGTCACGCTGGGCCCATTCCCGGTGCTGGGGAAGCATAGCCTGATAGAAGGCGTCAGCATCCCGTACTGCTTGCCGGAAAGCCCGGATGAAGTCCTCAAGCTGATCTCGCGGGACCTCGATCCTGATCCATCCCTCTGGGTCCCATCCCATCTGGCCCTGTCCCCAGCGAAGACGCAGCCGGTTACGGAACTGTGCGTACCAGGGGTGCTCGGCCGGGCTGTCCTTCCACAGGCTCGCCCGGCTGCAGCTTACGGTGATCTCCACTTCGACAAGTGCCTCGCCGGGCTCATTGATGGCGCGGATCCCGGTGACCGTGCAGGGATCGTCGCCTAGGGCGTCCGGACAGTCCATGCCATTCATTCTGCCTTGCGCGCTGACCGAGGACCGGAAGTGGAGCGGCATCATGATCAACTGCTTAGGAGGACGTAGGCGGCGATGCTGGGACCGGTCCATGCGCAGATCAGCAGGCGTGTGAAAGTATCCGCGAGTGACCGGGGGTTCCCGGCATTGACCGGTCGATCGGGCATGCTACGGGCACGTCGCCTGCGGGTCGCGCACGACGGTTGGCGCCCGGCGCCCTGGTCCTCGTCACCACCGAGCGAGCTACTGCATTACGAGCCTGTCCCGGGTTGAGCTGAGGACGCAAGTACCGCAGCCTGGCTTGGGGTCGCGGAGTGTCGCAGCCAGTGATCGTTGGCTGTTGATGGCCGTTCGGGGGCACCAGGGGGCACGGCTCGGCTGGCCTGTAGCTACTGCCTCTGGCCCCATCGCTGCTGTGCTGCCTGGCGGGAGACGCCGAGCCGGGCCGCGATCTCTGCCCACGAGTACCCGGCCTCTCGCAGCCCGATGACGGCCTGGGTGATGGCCTCGTCCAGTTCGGTGGCGAGCCCGGTCATGTTGGCCAGCGCGTCAACGTCACCGGCTGCGACTCGCCGGGCATGGGCACGTATAACGCGTCGGACGAAGGAGGCGTACTCGTCGTTCTCGACCCGCCGCCGTCGTCGGTTTGGTGTCAACCCAACCTTGACACTGCATCGCTTGCCCGGCTCGCCCGCACCTGCCGCATGGTCTGCCATGAGAGGGGGCATCTCCTGCTCCTTCCGCCTCGGCCACCAGAAGGGGTCACGGCCTCGGGCCTTCACCCGATAGGTGCCGAGGTTGTGGAGCCGGGAGTGGAGGTCAAGTTGCGGCTGCTTGATGCTTTGGAATGCCAGAGGCTCCGCGCGAGCTGGGTTGTGCTCGTGTGGAGGGGGCAGGCCAAAGGATCATGCGTTCAGCCGCTGCTTGACCGGAGCGGACGGCGGAATACGATTTCAGTCCGGGTGAGGCCCCGGTTGGGAGGTTGCCATGGTGCCCTTGCTGAAGCTGACGCGTTTCACCGGCCCGGCTCGGGAAGTGCTGGCCCTGGCCGAGCGGGATGCCCTGGCTGATAGCCGCTTCGCCGTTAGCACCGGGGACATGCTGCTGGCCTTGGCCTCTGCCAGTGACGGGACGGCGGCCAGTGCCCTCAGCTCATTGGGCATTACCGCTGATGTGGTGCGCCGGGAACTGGCGCAGATCACTCGCTCCCACGAGGCCGGGGCCTCCTCGTACGGCATCTCCCGGGAGATCACCTTCACCAGGATGGGAATGGGCGTCCTGTCCCACACGATCATGGCCTTGCAGGACACCGGCCATGCCGGGGATGGCCAGCCGCTCACGCCTTCGGGTCCTTATCTGTGCACCGGAGAGATGCTGCTGGCGATAATTGGCATCTTTCCTGCATCAGATGTGCGACCTGGCCAGAGCAGTGCATCGGACGCCGGTCAGGTACTCAGCAGGCTTGGTGTCGAGCGCTCCGCTGTCTTTGATCCTGTGGCTGAACGGGTTCGCCGGTCGCCAGCAGATGAGCGGGAGCCCCGGGTGTAGCTACGGTCAGGCACGGAGGTCTGCTCGTAGCCAATGCCGAGCCACGCATGGCTGTCGAGTCACCGTGTGCGTTCCACTGCCGCGCCATGCGATATGAGCTGGTTCCACTGATGGCGGCCTCCGTGCTGGGCCCGGCGCGCGCCGGGCCGGGGCCGCCAAGGCCAGAGGCCCGGCGCTGGCGTCCGGGCCCGCGGCGGCGCACAGCGCCGCCGCACTTGATCAAATACGGCTCAATTCGGCAGTGCAGCGCAGCGGTGCAAGCGCAGCGGTGCTACAGCAGGTTGGTGCCGTCGTGGTGGCGGATGGCTGGCGCGGTGCTGCTGCTGAGGGCGTCCAGGAGGCGGACGGCGAACGCGTCGCTGACGAGCTGGCGGATGGTGGCTTCATCGGCCCAGCGGAAGGCGGCTACCTCGTTGTTGGTGGCGAGCTGACCGCCGGTGACCTTAGAGCGAAATACGAGGGCGATGATGCCACGATTTATGTTCTTGTAGATGCCGCTTAGGGTGCCGGGCTCGATGTCGAGGCCGGTCTCCTCGCGGACTTCGCGGCGCAGACCGTCTTCGATCGACTCATCGAGTTCAAGGACACCGCCGGGAGCCTCCCAGTGGTGGTTGTCGCGGCGCTGGATGAGCAGGGCACGGCCGTGGTCATCGGTGATGACGCCGCTGACGCTGACGGAGTGCCGGGACGGCTGACCGTTCATCGGATCACCTCGCGTGGCCGCTTGTTCATCTCTGCATGCTCATTTCTACTTGGTCATACTTACACTGGTATACACGAGTAGTCAGGCCCGGCGGTTCGCACTGGACCTTGGACACAGAGCTTTCGCACGTCGGTTCGACGTGCATCTTTGAGCTTGGAAGCAGGCCGATGAACAGCGATGCCGTGCTTACGCAGGCGATTGACCCCGGGAGCGACCGGCCCGTTTACAAGCAGATCGCGGACCATCTGCGCGAGGCGATCGCGCGGCGTGAGCTGCCCGAGGGTGAGCAGTTGCCATCTGAGACGCAGCTGATGGAGCACTACGGCGTGGCCCGGATGACGATCCGGAACGCGCTGCGGCTGCTGCAGGATGAGGGTCTGACCACGGCCGAGCATGGCCGTGGCGTGTATGTGCGGTCCCGGCCGCCGGTGCGGCGGCTGGCATCTGACCGGTTCGCTCAGCGCCACCGCGAGGAGGGCCAGGCAGCATTCAATGCTGAGGCCGCCCAAGTCGGCGCGACTCCCCAGGTGGACATGCTGACCGTGACCGAAGCACATCCCCCGGCGGAGATCGCCGACCGGCTCGGCGTCGACGATGACAGTGAGGTCGTCGTGCGGTCCCGCCGTTATCTGCTGGATGGCAAGCCGGTGGAGACCGCCGTGTCCTACATCCCCGCCGACCTGGCCAAGGGCACACCGATCACGGACCCCAACCCCGGACCCGGCGGGATCTATGCGCGGCTGGAGGAACAAGGACACACCCTGGCCCGGTTCACCGAGGACGTTTCGGCGCGGATGCCTACGCCGGAAGAGACGCGGCTGCTGAACCTGCCGCCGGGTGTGCCGGTGTTCCACCTGGTCCGCACGGCCTATGACGTGGACGGCCGCGCCGTAGAAGTGTGTGACACCGTGATGGCCTCCGACGCCTACCTGCTGAGCTACGAACTGCCTGCCCAATAAGGCTTGACATCTCCACGCCCACTCCTCTATACAAGTTCTAACTGCTCTAGACGAGTAGATGTATAGATATTGAGGATGGGAGTCCGAGATGGCACTACAGGGTGCGATCCCTGTCGAGTTCGGGACAGTGTTCCCCGACGGCGCGTACGCGGCCGGGGTGTTCGAGGCGGTGCGGGACTTCGACCGGTCGCAGGGTGACCGGTTCGTGCAGCAGAAGGACAAGGGCACCGGGCTGCCGGTGTGGACGGTGGACGTGATTGACGCCGACCCGCAGGCACGCGCCCGCACGGTCAAGGTGAAGGTGGCGGCTGAGTATCAGCCGACGCTGCCGCCTGCCTCGGCTGGGTCGCCGTTCACGGCGGTCGAGTTCACCGGGCTGACGGTGACCCCGTACGTCAACCAGGCCGGTCGGCTGGCCTACTCGTTCAAGGCGACCGGAGTCCGGGCACCATCACGCGGGACGACCGTCCGGCCGGCCGCTGAGAACAAGGACGCGGCCTGATGGGGCGGCGGGCCAACCCGGCCGCGCATCTGTGCCTGCGGGTCGGTTCCCGGCATGAGGTGGCCTTCGTGCCGTTCCCGCGCCGCGCCCCGATGTTCGTCATCGCCGCCGGGTCCACTCAGGTCAGCCTGACTATGCCCGACCAGCTCGACGCCGGGCACGTCGAGTTCGCCCGCCAACTGGCCAGCCAGGCGTGGGCGTACGCGGTGGCGGTCGAACGCCGGTACCGGAACCTGCCGCCGCTGCCGGACACGCCGGTCCCCTACCGGCTGACGCCCGAGGCCGGGGCCCTGCTCGATGCAGGACCGGAGCGGGCGGACCTGGTGCCGCTGCCCGGCGGGCAGGAGGTGATGGCATGACGGCGACCTCCGCGTCGGTCCGGTTCGGCGCCAACGGCGTGACCGAGGTCGAGTCGTTCGTCCGGCTGACCGGCCACACCTTCATCCACTGCTGCATCTACGACGACATCGCGCCGATCCTGACGGTGAAGGACGCGCACGTGGACATCTCGATCACCGTCCCCGGACGGGACGAGGTGACCGCCGACGACGTGACCTTCGGCCGCCTGCTGGCCGGGGCGGTGGGCCAGTACGTGGCCGAGCTGGAGCGCCGGGTGCGCCGCGGCCGCGAGGACCTGACAGCCACCAGGGATGGCCCCGGGCAGGCGGCGTGATCGCGATGAGTGATGGGGCGGGGCGGCTGGAGCTGCAATCTCCGGCCGCCCCTGGGTTCTCTCCCGTGGCATCCAAGGAAGAGGTGAACAGCTTATGCGCCGGATCGTGACCGGTGAGCAGATCGCCCAGCTCACCAACCCCGACCCGTTCGCGGTCTCGGCCTGGCGGGCACCGGTCTACCGGACGCCGGGCTGGATCATCGCTGCCGTGCAGCTCGCCCGGTTCCTGCTTTGGCTGGCCCGGCTGATCATCCGGCATCCCGTGATCGATGCCGTTCTTACCGTGCTCGCGCTGGTGTGGCTAAAGGCGGGCTGGCCCGGCGTCGTCGCCCTGGTCCTGATCGTCGTGACGGTGCTGGCCGGGTGGCGGGGGGCACGCCCGGTCTCGTTCAGCCGGTGGATCGCGGGCCCGGCCCGGGGCAAGCGCCGGTCCTGGTTCTACCGGCGCCGCTGGGGCGCGGTGATGACCGTGGGCGGCCTGGCCCCGTTCTATCAGGGCCGGATACTTCTGCCAGTGCTCGGCAAGGTGGCCTCCACCCGCTACACCGACCGGGTAGCGGTCCGGCTGGTGTCCGGCCAGTCCGCGGCCGACTTCTCCGACCGGGCGGACAACCTGGCCCACGGGTTCGGGGCGATGCTGTGCCGGGTCCGCACCGCACGCTCCGGGGCGGTGCTGCTGGAGTTCGTCCGCCGTGACGCCCTGGCCGCCATCGTCCCGGCACTGCCGATCCCTTCGCACCCGGATCTGCGGGCGCTGCCGGTCGGCAAACGCGAGGACGGCCTGCCGTGGCTGGTGCGGCTGCACGGCACACACCTGCTGATCGCGGGCGCCACCGGTGCGGGGAAGGCGTCGCTGCTGTGGGGGCTGGTCCGGGCCATGTTCCCGCTCATGCAATCCGGCCTGGTCCGGGTGCTGGCCGCTGACCCGAAGCTGATGGAACTGGCGTTCGGCCGGGCCATCTTCGACCGCTACGGCACCTACGCCGCCGACCCCGAGGCCATCACGGACATGCTGGAGGCCGCGGTGGCCGACATGCAGGGCCGGGCAGCCCGGTTCGCCGGACGCCGCCGCGACCACACTCCGACCGTGGATGAGCCGTTCGTGGTGGTGCTGGTCGATGAGGTCGCGTTCCTGACCGCCTACCAGCGAGACCGTAAGCTCCGCGAGCGGATCATGGCCGCCCTCGCCACCCTGACCACCCAAGGGCGGGCGGTCGGCTACTGCGTAGTGGCTGCGCTGCAGGATCCGCGCAAGGACGTGCTCACGATCAGGAACCTGTTCCCTGACCGGATCGCGATGCGGCTGGATGAGCCCGAGCAGGTGGACATGGTGCTCGGGGACGGCGCCCGGGACCGGGGCGCCACCTGCGAACTGATCTCCACCGATCCCGCCATCGGCGCTGGGGTGGCGTTCGTCCGGCTGGAAACCGACCCCGACCCGGTGCGGGTCCGGGGCGGGTGGGTGTCCGACGCCGATATCTGGGACCTGGCCGACCAGGCAAGTACTCGGCCGCTGGAAACGGTGCCCGCATGAGCACGGCGACCGCGTGGCGCACTGATGAGCCGTGCCCCGTCTGCGGGACCGGCCTGACCGTCCTGGACGACGGCCAGAGCATGACCGCTCAGTGCCGTCTGTGCGGCTACGGCGACACCTGGCCCGGCTTCGAGACTGACGGAGGTGAGCAGTGACCGACACAACCACAGGCCGGACGACGCGGGCGGAACGGCTGGCGATGCCGCTGGCCCGGGAAGTCGTCCACGACCTGGCCGTCGAGCACGGCGCCTGCATCCGGCCGGTGCAGCTGCGCCGCACCAACCTCGACACCGGCGAGATCGAGCAGGTGCTTGTCCCGTGCGGGCACACCCTGGCATCGGTGTGCCCGTCGTGCGCGGAGCGGGCCCGGGCGCTGCGGGCCGCGCAATGCCGGGAAGGCTGGCACCTCGAGGACGAGCCGGTCATGGACCCCGACCCGGCCACCGAGGACCAGCGGTGGTGGATCGAGCAGCGCGCCGAAGGCCAGCGGCTACGTGATCAGGCTGCGGCCGAGGGACACGACACAGGCGACCTGGACGAGCTCCTGATCGAACTGGACGGCGAGATCACCAACGCCGGGATGCGGGGGAAGGTGCTCCCGGCCCGCCCGGCGCGGCGGCACCGCTCCACCCGGCGCCGCCAGGATGCTCCCGACCTGCCCCGCCGCAAGGTCACAAGCCGGACAGTCGGGAAGACCTACACCGCACCGGACGGCAAGACATTCCGGCCGTCGATGTTCCTCACACTCACCTGCCCCAGCTACGGGCGGGTACGTGAGGACGGCACCCCGGCCGACCCGGCTGCCTACGACTACGCCGGGGCGGCACGGGATGCGCTGGCGTTCGCGGCGCTGTTTGACCGGCTAATGCAGAACTTGCGCCGATACCTCGGCTACGACGTGCAGTACTTCGCCGCGATCGAACCACAACGGCGCCTCGCCCCGCACATCCACATCGCGATGCGCGGCACCGTGTCCCGGGCCGAGCTGCGCCGCGTCCTGGCCGCCACCTACCACCAGGTGTGGTGGCCGGACACAACCACGGTCCGGTTCGACGGGGACCAGCGGCCGGTGTGGGACGAGCAGACGGGTACGTATGTCGATCCGTACACCGGGGAAGTCCTGCGCACCTGGGATGACACCCTGGACGCCATCGGCGCCGAGGACGAGCCCCGGCATGTGGCCCGGTTCGGGGAACGGTTCGACGCCCAGGGCGTGCTGCCCGGCTCGAAAGACGCCGCGCGGTGTATCGGCTACCTGACCAAGTACCTCACCAAGCAGGTAGCCGACTGCCACCAGGCCGACGCCGACGCCGACGCCGAACGCGCGCATGCGGCCCGGCTCGCTGAGGCGCTGCGGTATGAGCCGTGCTCGCCACGCTGCGCCAACTGGCTCCGCTACGGCATCCAGCCCAAGAACGCCCGGCCCGGCCTCGTGCCCGGCGCCTGTAAGGGCAAGGCGCATGACCGGCAGCACCTCGGCTACGCCGGGCGCCGTGTCCTGACCTCGCGCAAATGGTCCGGCAAGACACTGGCCGACCACCAGGCCGACCGCAAGAACTGGCTCACCGCCACCCTCGGGATTTCGGCAACCGACCCCGCCAGGTACACCTGGGAACCCGTCGCCCCCGGCGACCCCGACCACATGGAACACGCCCGGCGGCTCCTGCATGTGGTCGCTGACCGGACCCGATGGCAGGCCGCGCTGACCGAAGCCAGACGCAGAGCAGCTATGCGCGAGGACAACGACGTTCCGGCAACAGGGAAGGCGGCGGCATGACGGCACAAGGCAGCGTCAACGAGTTGTTGACGATCGAGGAAGTGGCTGACCGGCTGCGTGTATCGGTGCCGACCGTCCGCTGGCTGCGGCAGGAGGGCCGCTTCGTGCCCGCGATCCGCGTGGGCCGCCGTCTGGTGTGGGATGCCCGTGATGTGGACGCCTGGCTCGACTCCCAGCGGGAATCGCCCAAGGTGGCGTGATGGGTGTCCAGCGTTACAAGCTCTCGTCAGGCGCGGTGCGGTACCGGGCCCGGGTGAAGTCACACGGCCGCGAGGTCGCTACCCGCGTTTTCGAGCGCAAGGCCGATGCGGTCGCCTGGGAGCAAGATCAGCGGCGGCGGCTCCGCCTCGGTGAGTGGATCGACCCGCGCCGGGGCCACGTCCCGCTGTCAGCCGTTGCTGCGGACTGGCTGGGATCGCGCAGCTCGGTCAAACGCCGGACCCGTGAGAGCGACGAGTCGGCCTGGCGGAACTACATCGAGCCGCGTTTCGGCAACTGGCCGGTGGCGTCTCTCACCGCTGCGGAGGTGTCGGGCTGGGTCGGGGCTCTGATGGCTCGTGGCCTGGCACCATCCACGGCGACCCGTGCCCTGGCCACACTGCGCTCTATCCTCGCGTTCGCGGTGGCTGATGCTCGCGTGCAGCACAACGTGGCGGCGTCGGTTCGGAAGCCAACCAGTGGCCGGGCCCGTCGGGACGGCCAGGCGCTCACGCTTGACGAGCTGTGGGCACTGACGGCGGCGTGCAAAGGCCGGTACCGCGATGTGGTGCCCGTGCTGGCGCTGGCCGGACTCCGGTGGGGTGAGCTGGCCGGGCTCCAGGTCGGTGACCGGGTGTCGGTCCCTGGTCCTGGCCTGCGGCTGCGCCGTGCCGTGCTGGCCAGTGGCGGTGGCGGCGCGCTGTACGTGGACACGCTGAAGAACAACCGGAGCCGGACGGTGCCGCTGGTCGTGGACCTGGTGCCGATCGTGGATCGCTGGAGCGCGGGCAAGATGCCTGACGTATGGCTGTTCAGTGCTCCACGTGGCGGGCCGCTGCGTGAGTCGAACTGGAAGCGGTCGGTCGGCTGGAGCGCTGCCACCACGGCGGCCGGGCTCCAGGGGTTCCGCGTCCATGATCTGCGGCATACGGCGGCGTCGGTCTGGCTGGGCGCTGGCGCCGATCCCAAGGTGGTCCAGCGGGTGCTGGGGCATGCCACGGCGTCGATGACGATGGACCTGTATGGCCACCTAGTCGATGGCAACCTCTGGCAGGCGGCGCGGATCGTCGGGGGCACCACGGGGGCATCTGAGCCGTCCGAACCGCACGAGCGGGAGACCGGCGAACCGGGGGCGGACAGAAATGCCTGGTAGCGGCGGTGTGGTGGGTGGAGCCGCCTATCGGAATCGAACCGATGACCTACGCATTACGAGTGCGTCGCTCTGACCGACTGAGCTAAGGCGGCGAGCCGCCGGAGCGGCGACGCGATGAGTTTACCGGGTCCGGGGCAGCCTCGCACCGCTGCCCGCCCCGCAGATCAACGTCCAGGCGCCGGCACACTGGCGTGCTCGTCCATCAGGGTGTGCGCGGCCGAGAGCGCCCACCCCGAGATAGCCGGCCGTACTTCAACTCCGGTCCAGCCGCGATGTACCTACCGCGCAGCAAGCTCGGCCGCGGATGCCCGGCTTGCGGGCGGAAGAGGGGTACAGCGAGCCCACCTCGGATGCCCGGAGTCAGCTCAGGTCAGCGGCAAACTCTAGCTAAACGGGCGCGATCCCGTCAGGCCTAGGCAACAGGTGCTACTCCCATTGATCGGGCAGTCCATCCGGCAGCACGCCATCGGTCAAGAGGAAGGACGTTACGCCCATCGAGGATCCGCGGGGTCCTGACGAGAGATCGGAGGCGGTCCGGATCAAGCTCCCGGTAAAGGCTCCACTCGGTCAGGTGCAGCACCACGTCAGCACTCTCGCACGCCTTCTCGGGCTCATCGCAGTAGTCCAGCTCCGGTTTATTCAGCCGGGCGTTGTCGGTGGCCCTCGGGTCATGGACCCGGACCTGGGCACCTTCGGAATGGATGGCCGCCGCCACGGTGAGCGCGGGCGAGTCACGTACATCGTCCGTGTTCGGCTTGAAGGCGGCTCCCAGGATCGCGACGTTGCGGTCAGCGAAGGATCCACCGGCGAGATCACGAGCAAGGTCCACGGCGTGCCGCCTGCGCGCGCTGTTGACCTCGTCGACCCCCTGGAGGAAACGTACCGAGTCGGCCACTCCTAGTTCCCCGGCCCTGGCCACGAATGCCCGGACGTCCTTCGGCAGGCACCCACCGCCGTAGCCGAGCCCGGCGGAGAGGAAATGGCGGCCGATTCGTTTGTCGTACCCCAGGGTATGGGCGAGGGTCACGACGTCGGCTCCGGCCACCTCACACACGTCCGCGACCGCGTTGATGAATGAAACCTTGGTCGCGAGGAATGCGTTGGCTGCCACCTTGGCGAGCTCGGCCGTCGCAAGGTCGGTGGTGATATACGGCGTACCGGCGTCCAGCAGCGGGGCGTAGACGGCACGGAGGGCGGAGTCTGCTCCAGCGGAGGTGATCCCCACCACCAGACGGTCCGGCCGGAGTGTGTCTTGTACCGCAAATCCTTCCCGCAGGAACTCCGGATTCCAGGCGAGCTCGGCTGTGACGCCGGCCGGGGTAAGGCTGGCCAGCCTGGCGGCAAGCCGCGGCGCTGTCCCGACCGGGACCGTCGACTTCCCCACGACCAGACAATCATGGGTCAAGTCCGGCGCGAGCCTGTCGATCACGGCCTCGATGCTGCTGAGATCAGCGGCCAGAGAGCCCGGAAGCTGCGGCGTGCCGACACAGACGAAATGCAGTTCGGCGAATCGGGCGGCGTCAGCGAGCGACGTGCTGAAGCGGAGCCTCCCGCTCGCGATGTTACCAACCAGTAGTCCCGTCAGCCCTGGCTCGAAGAACGGCGCCTGGCCCTCAGCCAGGGCCGCGATTTTACCGGCATCGCTGTCGACCCCCAGGACCTCATGCCCCAGCTCAGCCATGCAGGCGGCATGAACTGCCCCTAGGTACCCCGTGCCGATGATGGAAATCCGCATGCTGCTTATGCCCCTGTCACCATGTCCGGGCACCGGAAGCGAAGGGTCGCAGCCCCTTTGCTTGCGACATGGCCTCAGGCGCTACGCCAGCGATATCGGACGCGCAGCAGACGATACGCGCGATACCGCCTCTGTTCTTGCAGGTACGGAAGGTTCTGGATATGACCTGTGTCACTATTTGTCGTATAAGGCCTCGTTGGTATTCGACGTCCGGGATGCGTAGAGGGTTTACCGGTGTGGCAAAGGTGATGAATTGCGTCCCGCCCGGGCTCGCTGCAGGCCGGGTAGTCCGGGGATTACAGGCCGCGGTCGCACTGGTGGGCGCCGCCCGGTGGAACATCGTGCCAGGCAGCAGGCGACGAGCATCACCCGCTGCAGCCGGTATTGCCAGCGGATCTTCAGGAAGGTCACAAAACGGCTCCAGTTGGACTTTCCACAATGAGGTGGTGATCAAAGAACCGGCCCGCGTCCGGACCCCCATAGCCGTCGCTCCACCGGTGGCTGGTTCACCGGACAGCGGCACGGTTCCTGCATCACCGGCTGGATCGCAGCGCACGGATAACGCCGTCACCCGGGGCGGCCGACGACCCATCCGCGCTGCCCGCCGTCATTGGGCGCTGCTCGTAGTGCTGGCCGCCGGGCTCGGGCTGCGCGTGGTCACCCAGGTCGCCTACCGGCCGGCGCTCTTCTACATCGACTCCTACAAGTACCTGACAGGCAGCGGCGGGTCCGACCCGGTCGGCTACAACATCCTGCTCAAGCCCATCCTGTGGCTGGGAAACCTGGCCGTGGTGGCCGGCTTCCAGCACCTGCTCGGCCTGGCCATGGGCGTCATCATCTATACCCTGCTCATCCGCCGGGGCGCCGCCCGCTGGGCCGCCACCCTCGCAGCTGCCCCCATCCTGCTGGACGCTTACCAGCTCCAGATGGAACAGACCATCATGCCCGACGTCACCTTCGAGGCCCTCATCGTCGCCGGGCTCGCCATCCTGCTGTGGCGCCCCCGGCCGGGCTTCTGGCGGCTGGCGGCGGGAGCGCTGGTGCTGGGGCTCGCCGCCGATGTCCGGCAGATCGGTGAGCTGCTCATCATCCCGGCGGTCGTCTTCGCGGTCCTGGTGGCGCGGGGCTGGCGGCGCCGACTTGGCTATCTGACTGTAGCCGTCGCCTGCTTCGCCGTCCCGGTGCTGGGCTATATGACGGTCTCTTCGGTCACCGGTAACGGCTTCGCGCTGACCACGAACGGCGGCAACGTCTTGTACGGGCGGGCCGCGGTGGCCGCCGACTGCGCGACCCTGAAGCTTCCCGCGGATGAGCGCTCGCTGTGCCCGTCGCCGGCGGTCGCCGCCTGGGGTATCGACCAGATCATCAACAACGCGGACGGCCCCTTCCACAGCTACCAGGCGACGTCCGGGAAAACGGCGTCCCAGGCGGCCAGTGACTTCAGCTTCGCGGTGCTGAAACAGCAGCCGCTCGCGATCCCGCTGTCGGTGCTCCGGGACGCGACCCGGCTGTTCGCGCTGACCCGGGACGGTGCCCCGAACATCACGCAGATCTCGCGCTGGCAGTTCCAGCCTGGCTATGCCACCTACCCGCCCGGCGTCACCTTGTCGTTTGTCGCCAGCCAGGCGCAGGAGTACGGCGGTGGCGCCCCGGTGGCTGTGCAGCCGCTGGCCTCGTTCCTGCGGGCCTATCAGCTGGACGGTGGGTACACGCCCGGCCCGCTGCTCGCGGTCATGACGGCGGCCGGCGCGATCGGCTCGCTGTTCATCTTCTCCGGGCGCAGGTCCCGGCGCGGGAAAAACGGCGCGGCATCCGACGGCGACCGGCAACTGGCCGTGGCGGCCCTGTTCGCGAGCCTGGCCGCCATCGCCGTGGTACTCGGCTCCGACCTGTACGAGTTCTCCTGGCGCTACCAGCTTCCCGCGCTGGTCATACTGCCGGTCGCGGGCACGCTCGGCTATCTGGTCGTCTCCCGGCACGTCCGCGGGCACCTGCGCAGCTAAGCCGCGCGACTGCAGGACGGCCAGTCTTACTTCTTGCCGTGCGTCGCCTCGTAGGCCTGGCGGGAGCCGCATACGCTGGCTCGCGGGCACGCACAGGCAGAACCGTCCGCGGACAGCTTGACCACCACCTTGTCGGCGGGGACGTTGTGCCCGATCACGGTGCCGGGCCCCTCCGGGGTTTCGACGGCCTGGCCGACGCGGGGCGTGTTCTTGCGGAAGTCCTGATACAGCGGATGCTCGTACTTCAGGCAGCACATCAGCCGCCCGCAGGCGCCGGCGATCCGCATCGGGTTGACCGGCAGGTCCTGCTCCTTGGCCATCCGGACGGACACCGGCTCGAAGTCCTTCAGGAACGTCGCGCAGCACAGGTCCCGCCCGCAGGGGCCGATGCCGCCCTGCAGCCGGGCCTCATCGCGCGGGCCGATCTGGCGCAGCTCGACCCGGGCCAGCAGTTGGCCGGCGAGGTCACGGACGAGGGCGCGGAAGTCGACCCGGCTGGGAGCGCTGAAGTAGATGGTGAAGGCGTTCGTGGCCTGCACGTAGTCGACCGCGGTGACCTTCATGGGCAGGCCGTTGGTGCGGATGAAGCGCTTGGCCGCGACCCGGCACTCGGCCCGGCGGCGGCGGCTTGTCTCATTCCGTTCCAGGTCGCCTTCGGTCGCGAGCCCGGCACATTCGGGCAGGCCGCCCACGTCGTCGGATATCCACTGCGGCGCCCAGACGCACTCGGCGACCTCAGGGCCAGAGTCGGTGGGTACGAGCACCTTGTCGCCGATCGCCGGTGTGTAAGGCCCGGGATCGAGGTAATACAGCCGCCCGTGCCGCTCGAAGCTCACCGCCATCATCATGCCCATCACGCCAGACTACGGGGCAAACCGCCTTCGCCGCCGCCCTCCTGCCGCCCGATTCGTTCCTCGGGGATCCAGCCAGCGGGCTGGACGTGACTGGCTGAACAGCTCCGGTCCGGTACGCGGTGCTCAGGCCGCCCACGGCGCGAAAAACGTCTTCGTGTGACCTAAAGCGGAACATGCGCGTCCGTTACATAAACCTCACGTCGCCGATGTTCGGGAGAAGCCGATGTTCGGGAGAAACGGTGAGGATCGTCTGCGTAGGTGGCGGCCCGGCCGGCCTCTACTCCGCGCCTCTGGCGAAGCTGCAGGATCCGGGACACGACAGCACCGTCTTTGAGTTTCGGACGAAAGCACCGCCGTGCGCGAGCTCCGCAAACACGCGGGGTCGATGGCCATCCACGGTCGGCGCACGCTGGCAGTTCGACGGTTACCCGGCCCCCTGGAGCCCTGACCTGACGCGGACCGGCCCCGGCGCTCACGGACATGCCGAGAGGCTCTCCCCCCAGACGAGAGTGGTCGCCAGGACCTCGCCGCGATCGTCGCTTGCGCCGTCGACTTCACTGATGATCCGGTCCACGAGCCGACTGGCCAGCTCGGCCATGGGCATGGCCACGGTGGTCAGCGCGGGGACGAGGATGCGGGAAATGACGCTCCCGTCGAAACCGGTGACGGCCAGGTCGGCGCCGATCCGCAGGCCAGCCCGGCTGGCGGCGGCGTAGCAGGCGGCGGCGAGCAGGTCGCTGCCGGTGATGATGGCCGTGGGCCGGTCCGGCGGCCGGAGCAGGTCCGTGACCGTGGCGTCGACATCCGCCGGCGCCATCGTGGTGCGGACCAGCGTGACCGGGAGGCGGGCTGCCGTCATGACCTCGCAGTAACCAGCCTCGCGCTCGAGGTCCCATCCGCCCTGCGGATCGTAACCGAAGAAACCGATGCGGGTGTGGCCACGGGCCAGCGCATGCTCGGTCATCTCGCGGATCGCAGCGCGGTTGTCGATATCGACCCAGCGCTGCGGCAGGCCCGGGCCCGTCCGGCCGAAGCAGGCGAAGGGGATCTGCCGCTCGGTCAGGAACGCCACCCGGGGGTCCGCGTTGGCGATAGCCGCGAGCACGAAGCCGTCGACCGACTTCGTGCGGACAAGCTCCTCGATCGCCTCCAGGCCTTCGCCGTAGCTGCCGATGACCAGGACCTGATGCTTGCGCTCCCCCGCCGCGGCCACCAGGAACTGCAGGAACTCCAGCATGACCACGTTGCTGGGCTGCAGTTCGGCGCCCGGGATCGGGTAGGCGATCCGGTAGGTCCGGCCGGAGCGCAGGCTGGCTGCCCCGGTGTGCGGCTTGTACCCGAGTGCCTCGATCGCGGTCACCACGCGTTCCCTGGTGGCGGCGGCCAGGCGGCCCCGGCCGCGGACCACGTTGGAGACGGTCTGCCGCGACACCCCCGCCGCGCGCGCGACATCGTCGATTGTCGCCCGGCGGTTCATGGGCGCCCCCGGAGGTCACCTCGTCGGGACACTGGCATCCTCTTCATCTTGTCAGACGCCGGAGTCCGAACTGTGATCTAGGTCACTTAGCCGGCCAGCAGGGAGATAGTCATTTCTTCCACGGCCAGCAGCGGGGCGACGCTGGCGGCCAGGCGCTCGCGGCAGCGCATGATCGCCTCGATGCGGTGCAGCGTCGCCTCCGGGCTGGAGGCGGACGCCAGTTCCCTCAGCTCGGCTTCGTGGTCGGAGTTGGCGAGCTCGACGCCGGCGTTGGCCTGGATCATCAGCACGTCCCGGTAGAAGCTGGCCAGGTCGAGCAGGGCGCGGTCGAGGCTGTCCCGTTTGAGCCGGGTCGCGCGGGACTTCTGCCGGTCTTCCAGGTCCCGCAGCGCACCCGCCGCGCCGCGGACCGCCTTCGCCACCCCCTTGCCCGTCGACCCCTCGCCGAACGCCTGCCGCAGCGCTTCCCGTTCCGGCTCGTCGAGCTCCCCAGTGACCGACTTGGCCTCATCCTCAGCCGCCTTGACCAGCGCGGCTGCGGCGGACAGGGCCGACCCCAGCGAGGTGGCGCGGGACGGCACGGCGAGCACCTGCTCCCGGTGACTGCGAGCGTCCGCATCGGTGGCGAGCCGACGCGCCCGGCCGATGTGCCCCTGCGCGGCGCGGGCCGCCTCCAGGGCACGTTGGGGATCAATCCCGTCCCGGGAGGTCAGCACGGCGGCCACCGCCTCAGACGACGGCACCCGCAGGGTGACCACGCGGCAGCGGGACCGGATCGTGGTCACGAGGTCCTCCGCGGACGGGGCGCACAACAGCCACACCGTCCGCGGGGCCGGCTCCTCGATGGCCTTCAGCAGTGCGTTTGCGGCCTGCTCGGTGCACCGGTCGGCGTCTTCGAACAGCACCACCCGCCACCGGCCCCCGGACGGGGCGCCGGCTGCCCGCAGCACCAGGCCGCGGGTCTGCTTCACGCCGTAGGAGAGCCCGTCGGGCCGCACCACCATGAGGTCGGCGTGCGTCCCGGCCCGCACCTGGCGGCAAGCCGCGCAGTGCTGGCCGGGGGGGACGACCCCCCCTGTCCCCCCCGGCGGGGCATGCCCGGGGGAGACGCCCCCCCCTGACCCCCCCGGCGGGGAACCGCAGCCGCCGTCCGGGCAGAGCAGGGCGGCGGCGAACGAGCGCGCGGCCACCGAGCGGCCCGACCCGGGGGGGCCGGTGAAGAGCCAGGCATGGGTCATGCCGCCCGCGGTGACCGGTTCACCCGCCTGCACGCGGGCCGCGGCGCGGGCCGCCTTCTGCAGCTGAGCGACGACCCTGTCCTGACCGGCCATGTCGGCGAACACCCCTTCGCCGCCGGGCGCACCAGGACCGGCGGGCTCTCCCGCCTGCCGGTGAACTGTTTCGGCGGCCATCAGCGGCGGTGATCGGATCCCGCGGCCACCGACTCGTCGACGATCGCCGGGAACGAGCCGGTGTCGGCTTCTGCGACGACCGGAACCGGATCGGGCAGCACCTCACGCACCCGCTCCTGAATCTCCTGGGTCAGCTCGGCCGCCGGCCGGGTGGCGTCCAAGACGAGGTACCGCTGCGGATCCTGACGGGCCAGGCTGAGGAATCCGGCGCGAACCCGATCGTGGAACTCCGTCGGCTCGGCTTCGAGGCGGTCCGCGGACCGGGTCCGCCGGCCCAGGCCCGCCTGCGGCGGCAGGTCGAGCAGGATCGTCAGGTCGGGCACGAGGCCGTCGGTGGCCCAGTGGCTCAGCCAGGCGACGTCTTCCATACGCAGGCCCCGCGCGGCGCCCTGGTAGGCGAGCGAGGAGTCGGTGTAGCGGTCGGTGATGATCACGGCGCCGCGCTCCAGGGCCGGGCTGATCACCTCGGCCACGTGCTCGGCCCGGTCGGCGGCGTACATGAGAGCCTCGGCCCGCGGCGACATCCCGGTATGCGCGGTGTCCAGCAGCAGCGCCCGCAGCCGCATGCCGACCTTGGTCGCCCCGGGCTCGCGGGTGGTGATGACGTCAAAGCCCTGTTCCCGCAGCCAGATCGCGAGCATCCGCGCCTGTGTCGTCTTGCCTGCGCCTTCACCGCCCTCCAGCGCGATGAACAGCCCGGCGTGCGCGGGCCGGAACTCCCCGTCTGGCTCATCGCCCCCATCGGCACTAGCCGGCCCAGATTCCAGCGGCTCCCCGCGGATCGCGGCCACGAGATCCGCCCACAGGGAAAGCCCCCGGCGGTCGTCCATGTGGCGGTAGGCGCTGATACCCAGCGCGGCGGCGAGCAGCGCGGCCAGCAGCAGGACGACGTTCTGGCCGACCGCCGTGTACACAACGTTGCCGATCTTCTCGTTGCCGGACCCGGTCGCGCTGGCGATGAGCTTGGTGAGCGCCTTGGACAGGAATGGCGCGACCGCGATCACCGCGAACAGGATGACCTGGGTGGCCGAGGTGAAAAAGGCGAACACCCGGCCGCGGATGTCGTCGTTCACCTCCAGGCCGACGATCGTGAACCCGGTGGCGTAGGCGATGCCGCCCATCGTGCCGATGAGCACGACCAGGAAGATGACGATGACCAGGTTCGGGACCAGGGCGATGATGGCCAGCGGGATGGCCGCGCACACGATGGCCACACCGAACAGCCGCCGCCGGCTGAAGCCCTTCAGGAAGCGCGTCCCGGGCAGCATGCCCAGCGCGATGCCGATGAAGATGGCGGCGAAGACCAGCCCCCAGCCGGCGTTGCCGCCGTGCAGGGTCTCGGTGATGTAGGGGTAGCCGAGGCCGATGACGGCGCCGGCCGCGACGAAGGCCCCGACCATCCCGATGACCAGGCCGCGCACGATCCGGCTCTCGCCGATGAACCGCCAGCCCTCCCAGACCGATTTGAGGGTCGACGGGGCGGAGATCTTGCCGCTGACGTTGCGCTTGGGGATCTCGCGCAGCATGAACACCGTCGCGGCGGAGATCAGGTAGGTGGCGCCGTTGAAGTACAGGGCGAGGTCGACGCTGTTGGTCGTGAAATACGGTGAGACGCTGCCGAGCGCCTTGCTGACCAGGGCCAGCACACTGAACAGCCCGGCCGCCACCGGGGCGGTGCCGTACGTGCTGAGCAGGCTGAGCTGGTTCGCCCGTTCCAGCTTGTCCCGCGGGACCAGGTTGGGCACGGACGCGTTCGTGGCGGGGGTCCAGAACAGCGTGGCGCAGCCGGCCAGGAACTTGGCCACGTAGATCCAGGTCAGGTTGGGGAACAGCGGGATCGACAGGAACAGCAGCGCACGGATGACGTCGCCGACGATCATGGTCATCCGGCGGTCGAGCCGGTCCGCGAGCGCCCCGGCCAGCGGGCCGAGCAGCAGGGCGGGAAGCAGCGTCGCGAGCCAGACGCCGCCGACCGCGACCGCCGCGTCGCCGTTGGAGGTGAGCGAGGGCGCGAGGGCGGTCAGCGCGATGATGCTCAGCCAGTCGCCGAGACTGGACAGCGACAGGGCCGTCCACAACCGCCGGAAGGGCTTGATGGACAGCACGGACTCGGCCGGGGCTTTGCGCAATCGCCGTACCCGGTGTCCGGCGCCGTCCTGTTTCGGCGGAGCGCGGAAGTTCACGGCGTTTAGCGTATCGGCCCAGCGTGCCTACTTCGGTTTTTTAGCTGCCGTCTTCTTCGCCGCGGGCTTCTTCGCCGCCGCCGGCTTCGCAGTCGCCGGCTTCTTTGGCGCGGGACGGGTCGCCGCCCGGCGCGGCGCCGGGCGCGACGGCGCCGTGGCCCGGCGGTCGGCGAGCAGCTCGGCGGCCCGCTGCACGGTCAGCGTGTCCACGTCGTCCCCTTTCCGCAGCGACGCGTTGGTCTCCCCATCGGTCACGTACGGGCCGAATCGCCCGCTCTTGACCACCATCGGCTTGCCGCTGCCCGGGTCGTCGCCGAGCTCGCGCAGAGGCGGTGCCGCGGCACCACGGGCCCGGCCGCGCGGCTTGGGCTGGGAGAACAGGTCCTTGGAATCGGCCAGGGTCAGCGTGAACAGCTGCTCCTCTTTTTCCAGCGAGCGGCTGTCCGTGCCCTTCTTGACGTAGGGGCCGTACCGGCCGTTCTGCGCCGTGACCGGCTCACCGTCCAGCTCACCGATGGTCCGTGGCAGGCTGAGCAGCTTGAGCGCCTCGTCCAGCGTCACCGTGTCCAGGGACATCGACTTCAGCAGCGAGGCGGTGCGCGGCTTGGCCGACGCCGGTGCGTCCTCCGGCGGCAACTCGGTCACGTACGGGCCGAACCGGCCGGACTTCGCGACCACCGGCAGGCCCGTGTCCGGGTCGGTACCGAGCAGCCGGTCCTCGCTCGGCTGGTTGAGCAGCTCTTCGGCCCGCTCCGGCGTCAGCTCGTCCGGGGCCATGTCCTCGGGCACATTGACCCGCTGGCCGTCGCGCTCCAGGTACGGGCCGTACCGGCCCACCCGGACCGTGATGTCCGTGCCGTCCAGGGGGAAGGAGCTGACTTCCCGCGGGTCGATGTCGTCGATGTCACTGACCATGGCCTTCAGGCCCGTCCCGCCGACGGCTGATGCCTCATGGGCCCCGTTGTCGCCGTCGCCGTCCGCGGCCGGCGTACTGGGCTGGTCACCGCCGAAGTAGAACTGGCGCAGCCAGGGCACCCGGGCTGCCTCGCCGTGCGCGATCTCGTCGAGCACGCCTTCCATCCGGGCGGTGAACGCGTAATCGACCAGCTGGCCGAAATGCTTCTCCAGCAGGGTCACTACGGCGAAGGCGAGGTAGGAAGGCACCAGCGCGGTGCCCTTCTTGAACACGTACCCGCGGTCCAGGATCGTGCCGATGATCGACGCGTACGTCGACGGCCGGCCGATCTCCCGATCCTCCAGCTCCTTGACGAGCGACGCCTCGGTGTACCGCGCGGGGGGCCGGGTCGCGTGCTCGGCCGCTTCCAGCCGCAGCACCGACAGCGGGTCGTTCTCGGCCAGCGGCGGCAGCCGCCGCTCGCGGTCGTCCCGGTCGGCGTTCGGGTCGTCCGCTCCTTCCACGTAGGCCTTGAGGAAGCCGTAGAACTTGATCACGTTGCCGGAGGCACCGAACTCGGCGTCCTCACCGGACGAGGACGTCCCCGCCACCCGCACCGAGACCGATTCACCGGTGGCGTCCTTCATCTGCGACGCGACGGTGCGCTTCCAGACCAGGTCGTACAGCCGCTGCTCGTCGCGGGACAGGCCGTCCCGCACGACCTGGTCCGGAGTGCGGAAATGGTCACCGGCCGGCCGGATCGCCTCGTGCGCCTCCTGCGCGTTCTTCACCTTGCTGGCGTAGACGCGCGGGGCGTCGGGCACATAGGACTCACCGTAGAGGTCACGCGCCTGCCGGCGGGCGGCGTCGATCGCGGTCTGCGACAGCGTGGTCGAGTCCGTCCGCATATAGGTGATGTAGCCGTTCTCGTACAGCCGCTGAGCCACCGACATCGTGGTCTTGGCCGAGAAACCGAGCTTCCGCGACGCTTCCTGCTGGAGGGTGGTGGTGCGGAACGGTGCGTACGGTGACCGCTTGAACGGCTTCCGGTCGACCGACCGGACCTGGAAAGCGGTGTTCTGCAGCCGCCCGGCGAGCGCGGCCGCGGCGGCCCCGTCCAGATGTAGAACGTCGGCGCTGCGCAGCTGGCCGACCGAGTTGAAATCGCGGCCCTGGGCCACACGCCGCCTGTCCACCGAGACCAGCGTGGCGCCGAACGAGCCCGGGGCGGCGCCGTCCGGCTGGTCGCTCATGGTGGCGAACTCGGCCTCGAGGTCCCAGTACTGGGCGGCGCGGAACGCGATCCGCTCCCGTTCCCGGTCCACGACGAGCCGGGTGGCCACGGACTGGACACGCCCGGCCGACAGCCGCGGCATGACCTTCTTCCACAGCACCGGCGAGACCTCGTACCCGTACAGCCGGTCCAGCACGCGGCGGGCCTGGTAGGCGTCGACCAGTGCCTGGTCCAGCTCGCGTGGATTGGCCACAGCCTGGGCGATGGCCTCGGGGGTGATCTCGTGGAACACCATCCGGTGGTACGGAACCTTGGGCTTCAGCTCTTCGAGCAGGTGCCAGGCGATGGCCTCGCCTTCGCGGTCTTCATCAGTGGCCAGCAGCAGTTCGTCGGCGCCCTTGAGCAGGTCCTTGAGCTTCGCTACCTGCTGGCGCTTGTCGTTCGG
>Ga0302225_10000718_pt1 | contig 23270 bp, 16 predicted proteins | sample II_Palsa_E3_2_FD_193515 | JGI IMG/M metagenome (GOLD analysis project Ga0302225, IMG submission 193515) | Peat permafrost microbial communities from Stordalen Mire near Abisko, Sweden - II_Palsa_E3_2 | ecosystem: Environmental > Terrestrial > Soil > Palsa > Peat permafrost | place: Sweden...
GAGCCTTGAATCCGCGCTCGACCCGTCGCGTTTTCTCCGCATCCATCGCTCCTACATCGTGAACCTCGAACGCGTCGTCAAAGTCGAGCCCTACGCAAAGGACACTCACGTCGCCGTCCTCACCAACGGCACGCAGCTTCCCGTCAGCCGGACGGGCTACGCTCGCCTCCGCGCCTTCCTCGACCGCTAAAAACCAGGCGCTCGGATCTAGCAAACTTAGGAGCGAACTATCGCCGTGGTACTATCCGCCGTATCGTGGTGGCGTCAGCCGCAAACATCGGGGTGGAAGGCTCAACTACCCGCCGGACGGGAAGAAGCGTGATCGGAATAGTTTTTGCTCTGCTTGTCTCCTGCTTGATCACGATTGCCATTCTGCATGCCCTAGCGCTCCGCCATCGAGAACAGGCGCGAGCATTCTTGCCGCAATTCGCGGCGCTGAAACTCGGTGAATCCACCTTCGGAGACGCCCAGCAACTTGCTCGTCAGTTCGGCGGAATACCTTGGTACGTGGCCGAAGCGGATATGCGCTGCAGATTTCAGAAGTGCTCACTTGTATTCAAGTTCGAGAACATGCCGCTCAGTTATGTCCCGTTCATTCACCACACCGAGCTATTTGGGGAAATTTTAGTGGAGGACGGGATTGTTGTTTCACGCCAGCTTGAATATGAGCGCAATACGCGGTCGGACTATTACTTCAGATACTTGATAATTGACAGCGCTACTCTGGAGAATGAACACAAATATGGCACAGGGTACGGCACCTGGAGGCTCAAGGTAGACTCACAGGGAATTCCGCATGCGCTTCTGGTGCGGTTAGGGCCACAGTCCAGCGTGGCAGAGAGGACAAAAGCATATTCGCTCGATCTCTCGTGTCTCGCACAGCTATTCGGTTGCGACGTTCCGTCGGCCTTTTATCCCCGAGGTATTCCGTATAGCGGATCATCCGCTGGCGGACGGATACCCGACGAGCGGTAAGTTATCCGGCTCTGCAACACTCGTCAGCCGCTCCGGCTACGCCCGTCTCCGCGCCTTCGTCGACCGCTAAACCGCGCCCGCACGGCACACGGGAAATTAGTAGTCACCTATCGGTGTGGTAGTATCCGCTGTGACTTCACGCCAACTAGCAGAATCGTCGAGCGAGAAGATCGACTACTCTCCCGAGTAAGGAGTCTTCATGGGGCTTGGTATTACAATCATGGATTGTAACCGGAAAGTACTCACCACTATCGACGACCCGAAGAACTTTTTGCATCGATTGTTACCTCCTGCGAATGAGGAGTCTGAAAGCTTACTCGCCAAAATCGACTGGTACGGAGATACGTATTTCAATTATCTTCAAATGAAGCGATTCCTTGCTGAGTGGGAGCAGTTGCCAGAACGTACACAAGTACCAGAAGAACGGACCCTAGTGGCCAACATCAGGAGCCTTGCAATACGCTGCCAGAATGACCGGAATGTCCTCAAGTTCATTGGGGACTAGCGTGCGCGTCATTGGATGCCTGGTGGATCTCCGACACCTCAGCCGCACATTGGATTCGTAGCGGGCATGGATGAAACTTGAAGGTGCTGGACGCTTCGTTTCTCACAATGTTACGCAGCGCTGCCATACCCTTTCCCAGCCGTCCTAGGCCGTTCGTACCCTAGTCCTACCCCTCGTCTTTCTTGCGGCTGACAGCCTTTCGTAGTAGCCTCCGCGGATGCCCCCGAAGGCCAGACGAGGCTCCCCCCGGCAGGGCATCAAGAGTGCGAAAAGGAGAGGCAGGAAAATGGCATCCCCGGCGAAAGTTCCCAATACTTCCAACAAAGAGAATCCCGAAGGCGCAAACGTAGACAAGATACGCGACATCCTGTTCGGCTCGCAGATGCGCGATTACGAAAAGCGCTTCGTGCGCCTCGAAGACACCGTCACCAAAGCTCTCGACACGCTGCGCGAAGACATGACCAAGCGCCTCGACACTCTGGGCAGCTTTATCCGGCAGGAAGTGGATTCGCTCAGCACCCGGTTGAAGAGCGAGAAGTCCGAGCGCACCGAAGCCTTCAAGGAAATTTCGCGCGAAATCAAAGACGGCGGAAAAGTGATCGAGAAAAAGCTCTCGCAGCTCGAAGAGCAAATGTCCGACGGCCAAGGCGAGCTGCGCGCAAAACTTCTGGAGCACTCCAAGGCTGTTTCCTCGGAAATCGACAAGCTGCGCCGCGATACCGCCGCCGCGCTGAACCGCGAAGTGGATGTTCTGCGCGATGAAAAAACCGACCGCGCCGCTCTTGCCGACCTCTTCACTGAATTCTCTCTGCGGCTGAAAAATAAATTCGAGCTGCCGGAGGAGTAGGTAGAGCGAGCTGCCAAACACGCACTCGGCGGACACACACACTCGCCCGTCGAGAAAAACCTTAACCTTTCAAAATGCCTGAGCAAGCCCAACGCCGCGCCCCGCAGGGGCAACCAGAGGAAAATCCGCCGGACAACAACCACGCCTACGAAGAGCTGCGCCATTTAATCGTCGCGCCCGAACAGGAAGAAATCGCGGACATTCAGGAACGCCTCGAAGATCGCGCTCGCCGCGCGGAGGATGTCAGCTCCGTCGTCGCCGAAGCTATCAGCATGCGCCGCGACAAAAAAGATGGTGAACGCGCTCTGGCCAAGGCGCTGGCTCCCACCATTCAGGAGACGCTACGCGAATCGGTCCGCAGAGATCCTCACGTCCTGGCCGACGCGCTGTTCCCGGTGATGGGCCCGGCCATTCGAAAATCCATCACCGAAACGCTCCGCGCCATGCTGGAATCGTTCAACGCCGCTCTGGAACACAGCCTGTCAGCCCAGGGAATCAAGTGGCGCATCGAAGCCTTCCGCACAGGAAAATCTTTCGGCGAAATCGTTTTGATGCACAGCCTGCTGTATCGCGTGGAGCAGGTCTTTCTGATTCATCGCCAAACCGGGCTCGTTCTCAGCCACGTCGTCGCAACGTCGGTTTCCACGCAGGATCCTTCCATGGTTGCCGGCATGCTCTCCGCCATCCAGCAGTTCGTGCGCGATTCCTTTGATTCGAAGAACGAGGAAACACTGGGCAGCTTGAACGTCGGCGAGCTTGAAGTCTGGATTGAAGACGGCCCCGACGCCGTAATCGCCGCCGTGATTCGCGGCCACGCTCCGCCGGATTATCGGCTCGCGATGGAAGAAGCGCTCGAAGAAATCCAGCAGCGCTATAGTTCCGCTCTCGAGAATTTCAAGGGCGACGCCGCTCCCTTTCACGCGGCGGACGAACTCTTGTCGCGCCTTCTCGCCACGCAGCATCGTGAGCCGGTTGGAGAAAAGAAACCGCGCGCCGCACTCGCGACCATCGCGATAGTGGTCATCCTCGTCCTCGGTTGGATCGGCTACTCCAGCTATCTCCTCTGGGAATGGTCGCGGTTCCTGAACGCCGTTCGCGGCCAGCCGGGCATCGTAGTGATTTCTTATGACAAGCAAGGCGGCCGTTATCACATACGAGGCTTCAAAGACCCGCTCGCGCCGGACCCCAATGTCCTGCTCAGCCATGCAGGCCTGGATCCGAGCAACGCCGAGTTTGATTTGGCGCCTTACTATTCATTGGACGATGCCATCGTTGTCCAACGTGCCCGCCAATTATTGCGTCCTCCCGAAGGCGTCACTCTTTCCGAGCATCAGGGCGAGCTGGACGTCGAAGGAACCGCCTCGCCGCAGTGGATCGCCGGTGTGGCGGACCGCGCTACTTTGATTCCCGGGGTCGCCACCGTCGAGACTTCTCACCTGCAGAATTCACACTTATTGCAGCTCAAGGCGCCTCAAAGCGCAATCGAGTCCGTGTTCCTTCTCTTCCCCGTCGGCCGAGCCGAACTTGAGCCCGGCCAGGAAGACGCATTCGCCCAGACACAAAAACAGATTCGCGACATCGTGGCCCAAGCGGAACACCTCGGCGAGCAAACTTCCATCGAACTCATCGGCCACACCGACAGCACCGGCATCGAAGGTACGAATCAGCTTCTCAGCCAGCAGCGCGCCGAGCAAGTCCGCGCCAGGTTGTTGCGCGGCGGCGTTCCGCCGGCGAATCTGCGTCCGCGCGGAGTCGGCACCACGCAGCCTTTGCGCGCCGAAGACACCGAGGAAGGCCGCCGCCTGAATCGCAGCGTCACCTTTAAAGTCACATTTACTCCAACGTCTCCCGTAAACTGAACGAGCCCTCGAATGCTGCAAAAGAAAATCTGCATGCTCGGCTCATTCTCTGTCGGCAAGACCAGTCTGGTCCGCCGCTTTGTCGAAAGCATTTTTTCGGATGCATACCAAACTACGATCGGCGTGAAAATTGATAAGAAAGTGGTCCGCGCGGGCGACGAGGATGTCACCCTCGTTTTATGGGACATTCACGGCGAAGATGTGTACCAGAAAATTCGCATGTCCTATCTGCGCGGCATGTCCGGCTATCTGCTTGTGGTGGACGGCACGCGCCGCCAAACGCTGGACGACGCTCTGGCATTGAATGAACGCGTAATTCAAGAAGCGGGAAAAGTTCCTGCGGTCCTCGTATTGAACAAGAGCGACTTGACTGAAAAATGGGAAATCGATTCCACGCGCGAGTCTGAACTAACCGCAGCCGGATGGAATATACTTCGCACCAGCGCCAAAACCGGCGCTTCCGTTGAAGAAGTTTTTTCAAAACTGACCACGGCCATGCTGGCGGAATAATGTCTCCCAATTCACTTTTCGAGTCATTCCTTGCCGATCAGGGCTATGCCTTGTTCGAATCGCTCGGCGATGGTGATTTCTCAGCGGTAGGAGATTGCCCGGCCTGGTGCCGCGAAATTTTCGCAATACAATCCGAAACCGGAAAGCGAAATCGTCTCGCTGAAAACTCGCCCTTCCTCGAAAACTTCCTGGTGGACGCCGAAGAATTCTGGAACACCAAGTCGGAAGGCTCCGCAAGTTCCGGCAATTGGACCGAGCGCGATAAGAATGGCCGCGACATTCCGCTCGAGGCCTTCGCCTTGTCTCTTGACGGCAAGAAAATCCTGATCCTGCGGAACTTATCCGCCAACTTCTCCGAACAGCAGCAGTGGTTCCAGACCGCTCGCGATTCCCTTCTCGTTCACGAACAACTTCTGGGAGAAATTCAGAAGAAAGAAATTCTGCTGCATTGCATCATCCACGACCTCTCGCAGCCTCTTAGCGCCATCAGCGGCTGTTTCAATCTTCTAAGCCTTGAACACCTGCCTGCCGGGCTTCGCAAACTCGTTGAAACCGGCCAGAGCGAATCGCAGCGCCAGGAATTGATGATCCGCGGCATTCTCTCCGCATTCTCGGGAGATTTAATGGCGCAGCAATCAACGTCCGATAAGGGTGCGGCAGCTCCGGATCTGGCAACCTGCGCGCAAAAGGCCGTCGAAGAATTTAGCTCCGCATTCAAAGACAAGAACATACACCTTCGATTCGATTCGCAATCGAATGCTTCATCAGAATGGCGGGTAGTGGGCGATGCGCCCCGTCTGGATCGCGTTTTCGGCAACCTGCTCGAAAACACTCTGCGCTACAGCCCGCCGGCATCCACCGTGACTGTCGGCGTCAAGGATGATGGCGCGAGCGTGCTCGCGTTCGTGGATGACCAAGGGCCTGGCCTTCCGCCGGACTTGCCGGTAAATCAACTTTTCGCGCTTTTCTCCAAAGGTAAAAGCCATTCCGGCAAAGCGGGCTTGGGACTTTATTTTTGCAAGATTACTGTCGAGCGCTGGGGCGGAACAATCGGCGCCGAAACCCGCGCCCAGGGCGGCTCGCGTTTCTGGTTTCGGCTCCCGCGCGCAGCCACAGCGTCGCGAAATCAATCAACAGCAAATTCCGATGCCGGTTTCTCGCACGCCGCAACGACCTCGCCCAAAGATTTTCCAAGCGATCCCGCTGCGCAGCGCGCGCCCGCCAACAAGCCGTCGAAACTCCTGCGTGTTCTCGTCACCGAAGACACCGAAATAAATCGCGAGCTTGTTATCGAACTTCTGAAAAAGCGCGGCCACTCCGTTTCCAGCGCGGCTGATGGACTGGAAGCGCTCGCGGAACTCGGGCGCGGTCACTTCGATGTTGTGCTCATGGACGAAGAAATGCCGCGCTTGAATGGCCTGGACGCCACCCGCGCAATTCGCAAAATGGAGTCTTCCACAGAAAAGCAGGTTCGCATTGTCGGACTCACAGGAAACGCGACCCACGAAGACGAGCGTCGCTGCCTGGATGCCGGAATGGATGCATTTATCGCTAAGCCGGTTCGCATGGACAAGCTGTATGAAGCGGTTGAGTCTGTAGACCATGCAGCGAAGCAGGTCGGCGACGCGCAACCTGCGCGGGAACCCTCGGCGTCCGTGCATGCGACGCTGGCCGGAAAAGATGACGAATCCGCCGCCGCGCATCTCCATCGCGCAACAGGAGGAAGTGAAAGGCTCGAGCGCTCCCTTATCAAGACTTTTCTGCAAGACGCCCCGAAAACTATTTCATTGATCCAACGCGCCATTGCTAAAAAAGATACGCAGAAACTTGCCAGTTCCGCGCACGCGTTGAAAGGGTCCATTGGGATCTTCGGCGCGGCAAAAGCGGTTGCAATCGTGCGCAACCTCGAGGCCATGGGACGCTCTGCCAATTTACTCGATGCCGATTCGCAATTTCGCGCGCTCGAATTGGAATTCGCGCGCTTAAAACCGGAGCTTCTGGCCATCCACCCCACGCCGAAAAAACGACCCGGGACGAAACGAAAAACCAAGCCAAAATCCCGCCGCGCGCGTTAGCGCGGCGTTCCCTCAAGACACGGCTGCTGACTAACGCGGCATGTTTTTCACGCCCGAACTTGCCCGTCGTGCCGCCCAGCGCCATACTTTAAGCATGAGGCTGGCCTCAGCACTCCGAACACGCGTGGCGCGCGGATCGTTTATCGCGCTGGTTGCATTCTTCGCCGCCTTTTTCGTGGCGCGCGCGGACGAGCTAAAGCTGAAAGACGGCAGCACAGTCGTTGGCACCATCGTCGGATTCGAAGAACATTCCTTCAAGGTGAAAACGAGCTACGGCTTCGCCGAAGTGCAGAAAGATCAAGTCGTATCGATCGTGATTTCTCCCGTCGCGAAAAAGAAGGAACTCGAGAAAAAACCCGATCCCAGCGCTGATGCGGCGGTCGCGACGGATCCTGCTCCTACTAAAGTCACCAAACCGGCTCCGGCTAAGCCCGCAACTCCGCCGGCAAACAATTCGGCTGGCTCGCCGAGTTCGATGGCACAGCCGGCCCCAAACTCGCCGAACTCCTCGGCCAATGCTGCGAACAAGTCCGCGACGAACCCCGCGGCGCCTAGCCCAGCGGTTGCGAATTCGCCGGCCGCACCGCCCGCGCCCGAACCCATGCGCGAAGAAGTGAACGGAAACACGTACGTGAACGACACGTACGACTTCCGCATGTACAAGCCGCCGGACTGGGAATTGATCGAGGGAGCGCGCGCACTTCTCCCGGGATCGATTACCGCGTTGGGCACAGCCGATCAGACTACCTATCTCCTGATCGGGCAGCAGCCTGTTTCGAAATCCGTCACTAACGACATGGATGCCACGGAGCGGCGTCTTCAAGAAATCATGGAGAATTTCCAGCCGCTGGATGAAAAACACATCACGATTTCCGGCCTTCCTGCAATCGAACGGCATTTTCGCGGCAGAGTTGACCAGCGCGAATGGTCCGGCGTGGTGGTATGTATCCCTCGCGAGGCGCGCCTTTACACAATTTTCGGAATGACGGTCGCGGATACCGACCTGGTGCAGATTCAGGAAAACGTAATCGCGCGCGCCATCTCCAGCCTTGAGTTCACAAAGTAAAATGAAACGCAGTATCTTCCGGCTTGCAACCAACTTTTGAGAATGCGTAACTAATTCAATGGTGCAAGTGAAAATGCCCGTCTCTGCCGCTATCGTTGCGTTGCTGAGTTTTGCGGCCGCGCAAACGCGAGAAACAAAAACTCCGGATGCGCCTCGCGAAACCACCGTGCCTTCGTTCTATCGCGATGTCCTCCCAATCCTCCAGCAGCACTGCCAGGGTTGCCACCGCAGCGGCGAGATTGGGCCCATGCCGCTGGTTACCTATGAGAACGCGCGATCGCATTCTCTTGAAATTGCAAATGTGGCCGCCAAGAAAACAATGCCGCCATGGTTCGCCGATCCGCGCTACGGCCATTTCTCCAATGATCCGTCGCTTACGCCGGACGAAATTCGAAAGCTTGTGGCCTGGGCCGAGGCGAATGCCCCGGCAGGCGATCCCAAGGACGCGCCGCCTCCGCGTCAGTGGGTAGAGGGATGGAATATTCCGCAGCCGGACGTAATTGTGAAAATGCCGACGCCCGTCGCGCTGCCGACTCACGGCGATGTGGAGTACACATACGAAATCGTGCCCTCCGGATTCACCGAAGACAAATGGGTGCAGATGTCCGAGGTTCGCCCGTCAAGCCGTGAAAACGTCCATCACGCGGTGGTTTATATCCGGCCGCCGGATTCGAAATGGCTGAGGCACGCTCCCGTCGGCGTGCCGTTCACTGCCTCGGACATGACCGATGAAGACAGCCGGCATGGCGCGCATTGGACCGACAGCGACATCTTGCTGGTGTACGCGCCGGGAAGTTCGCCGGACCAGTGGCCCGTTGGGATGGCCAAATTCGTGCCGGCCGGCTCGGACCTGGTGTTCCAGATGCATTACACCACGCACGGGCATGCGGCTAGCGATCAGACGAGCATCGGGATGGTCTTTGCCAAGCAGAGGCCCGCGCAGCGCGTGATTACATTGCAGTTGACCAACGACCATTTCGTGATACCGCCGGGCGCGGACGACTATCGAGTGGAGGCGCGCGGCACTTTGCCTAACGACGCGACGCTGCTCAGCTTTTTTCCGCACATGCATCTGCGCGGAAAACACTTCGACTACAACATCGTCAGCGCGAACGGAAGCATCGAGACTCTTCTGCGGGTGAACTACGATTTTTACTGGCAACTGAGTTATCGGCTGGCGGAGCCGCGATTGTTGAAGGCGGGCACGATGCTGCAGGCCGTCGCGCTGTATGACAATTCGCGCGGCAATTCACACAACCCCGATCCGGATGCGTCGGTGCGATGGGGCGATCAGACTTATGACGAAATGATGGTCGGATTTTTCGACGTTGCGGTGCGCGCCGATCTGGATAAATGGCATTACTTTATTCGTCCGGACTCGGCACCTGAGAAACCGGCGGGCGAGACACATTAAACTTTCGCGCTCTAGAATTTCGTCACTTCGCTAAAGTGGAAGTTGCCTACCTTCATGGCCGGGACGACCATCTCGAATGATTCTTCTCCGGCGGCGCGCACAGCAGGGCCGAGCATCTCAACGTTCGAGAGCATCTCGATCACGCTCTGGTTGAACCGGAAATTACGGATGCCGGCGGCGATGCGGCCATTTTCAATCAGGAATGTGCCGTCGCGCGTCATGCCGGTGAGAATCTTTTCGTAGGGATCCACTTCGCGGATGTACCACACGCGCGTGACCAGGATGCCGCGCTCGGTGGAGCGGATCATGTCTTCCACGGATTTGTCGCCGCCCGAGAAAACGAGATTCATGGGCGCTTCGCCATACTCATTGGGCAGTGGGAGACCGTGACCGGTGGGTTTTGCTTTCATTTTTTTGGCGGTCGTGCGCGAATAGACCAGGTTTTTGGGAACTCCGCGATCCACCAAAAGAATTTTTTGTCTTGGTAACCCCTCGCCATCGTAAGGCGATCCCAGCTGGTACGGGTGGTAAACGTCATCCCAGAGCGTGACGTTCTCGCCAAAAAGCTGCTTACCCATGCGGTCATTCAGGCAGGAGCGTTTGTCGAGAATCGAGGTCCCGGAAAAATCCAGGAAAAGAGAGCCGACGATATCGAGGACGGCGGAAGGCTCCAGGATCGCGGTGTAGTGCCCGGGCTCCAGAACGCGCGGATTGCGCGAGGCGATAGCCTTGTTGCTCGCGGATTCGGCGAGTTCGTCAGGATGGATATCACGGATGTCGGGAGAACCTGACTTCGCCCAGCCGGAAGATTTCTCTTCGAGGATGGTGACGGAAAATTCCGCGTCGGTGTATTGATGGCTCGCGAATAGGCCTTTCGAATTGGCCAAGACGGACTGGTGCGAGCCGCTGGCGAAAATGCCCGCGGCGGTCTGCTTTTTCTTTTCCGCCATTTTGCAAACGCGGGTCACCGCGCGAGCGCGGTCCATCGGGTTTTCCGCGGCCGTGGCGTCAAAATAACGCGCGACCTTCTGGTATTTTTGCGGACCCAGCATAGGCAGTAGATCGGGATTTTCGGGCTGGTGGCGCGCGAGCGTGGCAGCCGCGGCCACCACGCGACGAAGCGATTCGTCGTCGGTTTTGTTTGTCGTGGCGCGCGCGGTGCGGCCGTCAACCACGGCACGGACCGAGATCGAGAGAGTATGGTCCGCCACGTTTTGATGGATGGTGTTATTGGCGAAGCGCGTGAGTGCGTCGGTGGTGGAATCAATCTCGATTTCGGTTTCATCCGCTTGGCTGAGCGCAATCACGCGGCCGGCGATGCGCTGGAGTTCCGCGAGAGTGAAGCGGGCGCCATTTTCCGCGAGCGCGCCGCTGCTCAGCATCGATCGCGAAGATGTCTTCGCGCCTTTTGAGTGGCGCGCGCGTGCCGGCGGCGATTTTTTCTTGGTACGTTTCATGTTTGGGTTTTATTTTTACTTGGCGAAGGCAACTCCCACTTTTATGTTTCGGAAGCGCGTCGGGGACGCTCCGTGTCCGGTGCCCATGGTTTGCATGGGCTGGCCTTTGCCGCAGTTGGGCGTACCCCAAAGCGTCCAGTATTCGCGAGAGCAGATGGCGTCGCAGCTATTCCAGAATTCCGTGGTGATGCCGCTGTAGCTGGGGTTCTTGATCATGCGGCCTTTCTTGCCGCCTTTTATTTCCCAACCTATTTCGGTGGAAAACTGAAATTGATAGCGGCGATCGTCGATAGACCAGGAACGATTCGTTTCCATCAGGATGGCGTCGTCGGTGTCGGCGATCAGGTCGTCATATTTCCAGGTCCCGGGGTTGATGCTGATGTTGGTCATGCGAATGATGGGCAGGCGATTCCAGTTTTCCGTGCGCATGGTCCCATTCGAGCGCGTTTCGCCGATAGTGGCAGCCGTTTCGCGATTGCTCAGGTAGCCGGTGAAAAGGCCGTTGGTAATAATGGGAGTGCATTGCGCGGGAACGCCTTCGTCGTCATAGGCAAACGTGCCGAGACCGGGGCCGTGTTCGAGACGCGCGTCCGCGACCACGTTGACGATGTCGGAGCCGTATTTGAGTTTGCGCAACTTTTCCAGCGTAAGAAAACTCATGCCGGCAAAATTCGCCTCCTGGCCCAGGACACGATCTAGCTCAATGGGGTGGCCGATGGATTCGTGAATCTGCAAGCCAAGCTGCGAGCCGCCGAGAATAATTGTGCTGGTTCCCTCGGGACACTGAGCCGCGGAATGGAGTGCGACGGCCTCTTCGGCGATGCGAGGCGCGTTACCGACCAGGTCGAGCGATTCGATCAGCTCGTAGCCCTGCAATGCGTGCTGGCCGCCAAAACTATTTGGGTAGGAACGCTTCTGGATCTCGCTATCACCGAATGAAGTGGCGGCGATTCCCGCTCCCGACTGCATTTTTATTTGATGAATCACCGAGCCGGTGCTGGAAACGAAAAGCTGATCGATCTTGCGGAACGACATGGAGCCTTCCGCAAGCGTCACGCCTTTCACCGCGAGTATTTCCTTGTCCGCGCGGAGAAGCAAGTCGATCTGGCGCTCGACAGGAATGCGGAACGGATCTTTTACAAAGGGGTTTTGCCAAGTGTCCACGTAAGTTTCTTCCGGAGCGAGGGCGACATTTTCGCGTTTCGCGAGCGCGGAAGCTTTGGCGATGTTGATAGCTTGCGCGGCACAGGCTTGGACGCCTTCGCGCGTCAGCCTGTCGGTGGAGGCGAATCCCCAAGCGCCGCTGGCGATCACGCGAATACCGATGCCGAGCGATTCGGATTCGAGCAGATTGCCGACTTCCCCGTTTTTGGTGGCGATTTCGCGCTGGCGGGTGTCCATCACCCGCGCATCGGCGTAGGAGGCGCCGCGAAGCTTCGCAGTTTCAATACCCAGGGCGGCCCAGTCGAGCATCATGCGCGAGGATTCCTAGGAGTGACGATGCTACCGGCATGAAGGTGAAAAGCGGCGGAAAAGTGTGTTGAGCAAAAGTGAGTTTTTTGGCGATTTGAGCAAGTTGCGGTTGTTTGTTTTCCGTGAGTTACAAGGTGTTCTATTTCCTGAGTTTGGCGATTTAATTTTGCAGTCTGGAACCTAATAACCGGCCGCTTAGGAAGGAAAACCGGGGCGAGATGGCAGCTCGTTTTGGGATTGGCCATGCTGCTTGCAGAGCTCTTAGCCGGCGGGAAGGCACGTGCCTTCGCAGCCGGGAAGGATGGGATTAAGGGCTGCTGAGATGTCTTCGTTAAGTTTTGGTGGAGGGTCAGAGGATACTCTAATTTAATCACGAAAAACGCTAGCACGTCCCCCGGCGAATTTCAAGGATTCGTCTGTGTGAGCATAACGTACTTAGGACTCCGATTCCCTCTTGGGGGAACGAGAATGCGAAGGGCTCGCCTGCCAACTCGTTGGTCGATTGAGTTTACGGGTTGTACTTCTTCAGCCAATTTTCCAATTCGGTGAAAACGTCGCGGCGCTGTTCGACTATTTGGGGGAAATGGGGCGAGCCGGGATAGGTGACCATGCGGACGGTTTTTCCGCGCTCGGCGAGCAAAATGTAGAATTCGCGGCCCTGGAATGTGGGGACGCGCGCGTCCGCTTCGCCGTGAAGGATTAGCAACGGCGTGGTGACTTGGTCCACGTGCATCACGGCGGAGAACTGCGAGATCGCCGCGGGATCCTTTTCCTGCAAACGCGCGTCGTAGTCAGTCTGCCAAACGTCGCTGGTGGGGATGAAGCTGAGCCAGTCGGTGATCCCGGCGCCTTCAATCGCGGCGCGATAGCGATGGGTCTGAGTGACGGTCCAGGAAGTCATGAACCCGCCGGCGCTCCAGCCGAAAATGGCCAGACGATCGGGGTCCGCCCATCCCTGGGCGATGGCAAAATCGGTGGCGCTATCGACGTCGTTATAGGCGCGATCGCCGAAATGCTGATAAATCGCCGCCAGAAAATCCGCGCCGTAACCCGTGGAGCCGCGATATTGCGGTTGCAGTACGACATATCCCATTCCAGCGATCAGCCGTGAAAAAAGGTCGAAGCTAAGTTCGTCGTTAGCTTCGGGGCCACCGTGTGGAAGAACCAGGAAAAGATATTTCTTGCCTGCGGCGTAGTCCGCTGGGAAAGTGGCAATTCCTTCCAGCTTGGTTCCGTCCTTCGAGGTCCAATGCACGACCTTCACTTCGCCGAGACTCACGTTGACCAGAGCGTCGTCGCCTTCGTGTGTGATCTTTTGCAGTTGCGCGCCTGCGACCACGGCTACGTTTGTGCAGTGCGAGGGGTCCTGGACGTTGAACGCCAACACAGCGGGAGCGGATGAAAGCAAGGAGTAAGCAGGAAGTCCTTGCACGATACCGTCGGGCCAGCGATAGGCAGGCTCGAGTTTTCCATCGCGATAAGAGTACGTCTCGGTGATGACACCCTTGTGCATCTCGACCCAGACATTGCCGTGGGGATCGGCTGCCAAAGTTATCGCGGTGCCTGCGAGATCAGGCGTGCGATCGACAGGCTGGCCGCCGCTGACCGGCAACGCAAATACGTGTTCAGGAGTAAGGACGGCCGAAGTGGTGCCGGCGAAGACGAGCTCTTTACCGCCAGAGGTCCAGGCGAGGCCGCTTGTGGCGTCGGGAATTTCGGCAAGGCGGCGCATTCCACTGGCGCTGCACACATCCACGAACGAATGCACATCGTGATGTCCGATCTTCGGCCACATGGAGGCTGCGGCAATTTGCGAGCCGTCGGGAGACCAGGCGATCTCGGCGACGTCCACGAGCGCGGGACACCACCAGCCAGGGTCCGAGCCATTTACGCCGACGACGTACAAGCTCGTTTCATCGGGTGCCGCGATCGTGCGCACGGCGGCAAGCGGGTCCGGTTTGCGCGGATCGGCCAGTACGGCGAAGCGCGTGCCATCGGGCGAGATGGTTGCAGAGCGGATTCCGGAGGGGAGGGAGAGGATTTGCACCAATTTCCCTTCTCCGAGCGGCACGATTGCCAGCTGGGGCAATTTGCCGACGGGATAAATTCCGTACAGCGAGCCATCCTTTGTGAAACCTGACGGCTCGAAATGTTCGGGCAGGTCGAGCTTTCGCGCATTTTCGCCGGAGATATCCATCAGGTGCCATTCGTGTTTGTCGGCGGGGCCGGTGGTGCCGTCGAAGGAGACGCGGTAGAGAATCGATTTTCCATCAGGCGAGATAGAAACGGCGCGGGCCGAGCGCAGAGCGGCGTAGTCGTCAATGCTGAAGGGATGCTTATCGGCGCCGAAGGCTCGCGGGACGGCGGCGCACGCCAAGCTCGCTAATACGAAGAGTCCTAGTAGAAATCTGACGGCGCTAGTCTTCATTGTGCTCTCCTGCGCGGCGTTCCGCGGCGCACGTGCTCGCGGTTTCGGGGTGAGAAGTTAACACATGGGGCAATCAATTCAAACTGAGCGAGCAGACGAGCGTTGCGTAGCGTGCGGCTCGAACTGCACGGACCCATGTTGCGCGCGATTTGCAAGGATTGAAGCGGTGGCGTAATATGCAGACCCTGTGCCCGATACGTCTTCTTACATAGGTCGCACGATCTCCCACTACGACGTCCTCGAAAAACTGGGCGGCGGAGGCATGGGAGTGGTGTACAAGGCGAAAGACACGCGTCTGGGGCGTAACGTCGCGCTGAAATTCCTCCCCGACGACATTTCCCAGGACCCGCAGGCCATCGAGCGATTCCGCCGCGAAGCGCGCGCTGCTTCCGCGCTCAATCATCCAAACATCTGCACTATTTACGATATTGGGGAATTCGAGGGGCGGCCGTTTATCGCCATGGAGCTGCTCGAAGGCCAGACGCTCAAGCGCGGCATCGCGGGGAAGCCGGTGGAAATATCGAAGCTCCTGGAGGTCGGCATTCAGATCGCGAACGGGCTGGATGCGGCGCACTCCAAAGGAATTGTGCACCGCGACATCAAACCTGCGAATATTTTTCTGGTGGAACGGGGACAGGCAAAAATTTTGGATTTTGGTTTGGCAAAACTAATTAGCGTACGCCAGCACACCGCCGAATCGGTCGGCGCTACGGCCATGCGCACGCAGACGCATATGCTCGATAGAGAGCAACTGACCAGCCCGGGCAGTTCGATGGGCACGATTGCATACATGTCGCCGGAACAGGCACGAGGCGAAGAGCTGGACGCACGCTCGGATTTGTTTTCGCTCGGCGTCGTGCTGTACGAGATGGCAACCGGGTCGGTTCCGTTCCCGGGCGCGACCTCGGCCGTCGTTTTCGACGGAATTCTGCACGCCGCGCCTCCGTCCGCCAAGGAGCTCAACCCACGCCTGCCATTGGCGGTGGAAAATATCCTGGGTAAGACGCTGGAGAAAGACCCTGATCTGCGATGCCAAACTGCCGCCGAACTTCGCGCTGACTTGAAGCGGCTTCAGCGGGATATTGAATCGAGCCGCCGACCCGCCGCGGAGAAGAGCGCATCTAGTTCCGTGGCGCAGGCAGCGGCAGCAGCCAAGCAGAAATCGGTCGCGGTGCTCTACTTCGAAAACCAGAGCGGCGCGAAAGAGGACGAATACTTCCGCGATGGGATTACCGAAGACATCGTCACGGAGATCTCAAAGATCGCGCAACTGCAAATCTTTCCGCGCTCGGAGATGATCGGCTTCCGCGACAAAGCAGTAACGGCGCAGCAGGTGGGGCAGCAGCTCGGCGCCGCCTATGTGCTGGAAGGTTCCATCCGCCGCGCGGGAAACCGCGTGCGGATCACGGCGCAGTTGGTGGAAGCTTCCACCAGGCATTCCGTCTGGGCCGAGCGCTACGACCGGCAACTGGAAGACGTGTTTGCCATTCAAGAGGAAATCGCGCGGAGCATTGCCCAGGCGCTGCGCATCACGCTGACGCCGCAGGAAGAAAAAATCATCGCCCGCAAGGCGACGGAAAATCCACTGGCGTATGATTTCTTCCTTCGCGGGCGAAGCTACTCGCGCCGCCAGGATTTCGAATACGCGCTGCAGATGTTCGAACAGGCCATCGAAATTGATCCGAATTTCGCTCTGGCGCACGCGGGGATTGCGCATCTGTGCGGGATCATCTTCGAGGTTCGCGACCAGAACCCGAATTGGATGGAACGAGGACTGGCTGCCTGCGACCGGGCCACTTCGCTTGCGCCCGACCTGCCGGAAGTGTTGGTAGCACGCGCCCGCATCGTTTTCGCGCAAAAGAAATACGACGAAGCTGCGCTGCTGGCGCAGCGCGCCATCGAGCGTAAGCCTGACTGTGAAGGAGCCTGGAGCATCCTGGGCCGCGCGTACTTTACGTCCGGATCCTTCGAAGAGGCCGCTGCGCTGACGGAGCGGGCAATCGAATTCAACGGCGACGATTACAATACCTATATCCCCTATCACCAGGCGCAGAGGCGGCTGGGAAGACAAAGAGAATCTGCGTACGTCGAAGAGCGGATGATCAAGGTGCTCCGCCAACAGCTGGAGCTGGTGCCGGAAGACGTCCGGGCGCGAATCTTGCTGGCTGCCAACCTGGCGTACTCCGAAGCGGATTCGGACGAGAGCATCCGGCACCTGCGGACGGCCGTGGCCCTGCGGCCCAACGACCCCAACACCCTTTACAACGCCGCGTGTACGTACGGAGTGCTGAGAAAAAAGGCAGAGGCGCTCGAAACTCTGAGAAAGGCGTTTGCGGCCGGATATGGCAACCGCAACTGGGCGGCCAAAGATTCTGATCTGGTTTGGCTGCACGACGACCCTGAATTCCAGAAACTCGTGGGCCTCAACACAAGCTCCGCATCGTAATACTTCTTCACTCACTCTTCGTAATGTCCCCTTGTAGTTTGCATTGAATGCCGGTTTTTAGTCCGCTAAGCTGCTCGCTTCATGGACGAGACTACTTCCCATCAGGTGACGGGCTTCTCAAACGAGAGTGCTTCAGGGCGACGGTCGGGTATCGCCGAGCGTCGAGAGTCGCTGTTTTCCGGCGGGATGGCGATTGCGTGGGTGCTGGCGGCAGTTGCGGTGCTCGCCCAGATGCTGACCAATGGGCGCTACGGTTATTTCCGCGATGAGCTTTACTTTATCGCTACGAGCAATCATTTGGCGTTCGGGTATGTGGACTTCGCGCCGCTGGCGGCGTGGGTGCTGCGCGTAAATCGCGCGTTGTTCGGTGAATCGCTGCATGCGCTTCGACTGTTGCCGGCGTTGGCGGGAGGAGCGCTGATCGTATTGACGGGACTGCTCGCGCGCGAGCTTGGCGGAAAAAAATTCGCGGCGTTCTTAGCTTGTGTATCCGTACTGGTGGCGCCCGTGGTATTGGTCAACGCCAATCGCTTTTCGATGAACGCGTTCGAGCCGCTGTTCTGGATGGGCTGCGTTTATTTTCTGTTACTGGCGATCAATCGGAATCAACCCAAACTGCTGGTGTGGTGCGGAGTTTTGCTTGGTCTGGGACTGGAGAATAAACATTCCACGGCGTTTTTTCTATTTGCGCTGGTGGTCGGAATAGTGGCTACGTCCGACCGGCGATTGCTCAGGAGCAAGTGGCTGTGGATTGCAGTGGGGATTGCGTTCCTAATCTGCCTGCCCAACTTGATTTGGCAATACCAGCACGGGTTTCCGACTTGGGTAGATTTGAACAATGTACGGACAACGCACAAGAATACGGTATTGCCTCCTTTGCGGTTTCTGCTGCAGCAAGTCCTGATGCTGAACCCTGCCGGAGCGCTGGTGTGGATTGCGGGCCTGGGATTTCTTCTATTCCACCGTGAGGGGAAGCGTTACAGGAGCCTAGGCGTGACATACATGGCGTTTCTTGCGGTGATGATGGCGTTACACGCCAAGGACTATTATCTGGCGCCGATTTATCCCATGCTGTTCGCCGCGGGAGGCGTGCACTGGGAAGAGCTGACTCGCAGACGCGCGGGGCTGCGGTGGGTGCGCGTCGCCATTCCTGCGGTCGTAGTGGTGATGGGCCTGATGCTGACTCCGCTGGTGATTCCGATATTACCGATTGCGAAGGTGGTGCCGTACATGGAGGCGTTGGGGATTAAGCCGCCGCACACCGAATCGCACGACACCGAAGCTCTGCCGCAGCATTTCGCCGATGAGTTTGGCTGGCCGGAAATGGTGGCGTCGGTGGCCGATGTGTACAACGCGATGCCCATGGAAGAGCGCGCAAAGACGGGGATTCTGGCAGGAAATTACGGCGAGGCAGGCGCGATTGATTTTTTCGGCGCGCGATACGGATTGCCGAAATCGATCAGCGCTCATCAGAATTATTACTATTGGGGGCCGAGGAATTATACGGGCGAGAGTTTGATTTTGCTGCAGTGGGACCTGGACGACGCGCAGAGGTATTGCGAGAGCGTGGAAAAAGGGCCGACGCTGGATCCCCGCTACGGGATGGACGAAGAGCATTACACCATACTGGTTTGCCACGGGCTGAGAGCGCCGTTGGCGTCGGCGTGGCCGAAGCTCAAACATTGGAATTGAGGAATGCTACTTCGTTTGGGGTTTCTTCTTAGCGGTGCCGCAGGGGTTTAACGCAACCCATTGCTGGGGGTTTACGGGGACGCCGTTCACGTAAACTACCCAGTGAAGGTGCGGGCCGTTGGCGCGGCCGGTGGCGCCGACGTAGCCGATCACGTCGCCTTTATTCACGCGAGCGCCCGCTTCCACGTTCAGTTTCGACATGTGCAGATACATGGTCTCGAGGCCCTGGCCGTGGTCGATGGCTACGGTGCCGCCGAGGACGTTGAAGGGCTGGACGATTTTTACGACGCCGGCAGCGACGGCGCGAATGGGAGTTCCGTCGGACGCGCGCTGGTCGATTCCGGCGTGAAATTCTCCCGTAGGCTTTCCGTTGTGAAGCCGCTTCACACCAAAGGGAGAGATGACACAGCCGGGAAGCGGAGCGACGAGCGGATCCTCCCAGTACTTGACGTCGGATACGGAGTCGCGAAAGGTGGTCAGGGTTTGCATTTCTTCCGGCGTGGAATGGAGCGCTTCGATTTGCGGCGCGAGAACAACATTTTGCGATGGGAAGATGGTCTTGCGAATGGTCAGGCTGATGGAGGCTACGGCGGTTCCGTCCTCCGCGAGGAATGCGATGGGATAGGTGCCTGGGACGTCGGCGACGGCTACGGGCATCAGGCCCAGCCAATCACCAGTTCCCTGCTTGTAGAGACGCACGGTGCGGCCGTTCAGGCGCGCGGTGGCTGCGGGGATTTCGCAGCGGAGTCGGACTGTTTGGCCCAGCGGGATCGATGCGGGCTTCACCGTGCATTGTTGCGCGCTGGCCGTCGAAGCGAACATTGCAGCTAGAAGCGCAGCTAGCAGCGCGGCGAGGATGTGCGACGCTCGATAACTTTGCCTTCGACACTTCATTCACATTCACTCTACACGCCCGCGCGCCCGCATTAGAATTTTGCGACGAGAAAGTTCCTGCTTGTAACGAAGCGTAGATCGAGAGCGGCGCCGAAACGCAAAGAAGCTCGACAACAATCTTTATCGGACTTTTAGGTGCCTTCGGACCAGGAGGCTAAATACTGCTCTTGATCGGGGGTGAGCTTATCGACCTGGATGCCCATGGAGTCGAGCTTCAGTTTGGCGATGTGGCGGTCGATATTCTCGGGGACGGAGTAAACCTCGTGCTTGAGGCTGCTCGCGTTTTTGACCAGGTACTCAGAGGCGAGGGCCTGATTGGCGAAGCTCATGTCCATCACGGAAGCAGGGTGGCCTTCGGCGGCGGCGAGGTTGATGAGGCGGCCTTCGCCGAGCAGGTAAAGCTTGCGGCCGTCTTTCATGGCGTACTCGTCCACGAACGGGCGGACGGGCTTTTTCGAGCTGGAAAGCTTTTCGAGCGCGGGAATGTCGATCTCCACGTTGAAGTGGCCGGAGTTGGCGATGACCGCGCCGTCTTTCATTCTTTCGAAATGATCGTGAGTGAGAATTGATTTGTTGCCGGTGACGGTGATGAAGATGTCGCCGATTTTAGCGGCTTCGGCCATGGGCATCACGCGGAAACCGTCCATCACAGCTTCCAGGGCGCGCACGGGATTGATTTCGGTGATGATGACGTCTGCGCCGTGACCCTTGGCGCGCATGGCGACGCCTTTGCCGCACCAGCCGTAGCCGGAAACAACCACACGGAGTCCGGCGATCAGAAGGTTCGTCGCGCGGAGGACGCCGTCAATCGAAGACTGGCCGGTGCCGTAGCGATTGTCGAAGAGGTGCTTGGTGAGGGCGTCGTTCACGGCCACGATGGGATATTTCAGCGTGCCGTCCTTGGCCATGGCGCGAAGGCGAATCACGCCGGTGGTGGTTTCCTCGGTGCCGCCTATGATGTTCTTTACCAGGTCAGGGCGCTTGGTGAGCAGGATGGTGACCAGGTCGGCGCCATCGTCCATGGTGATCTGTGGCTTATGGTCCAGCGCGGCGTTGATATGCGCGTAATAGGTGGCGTTGTCTTCGCCCTTAATGGCAAAGGTCGGGATGTTGTAATCCTTGACGAGAGAGGCAGCGACTTCGTCTTGAGTGGAAAGCGGATTGGAGGCGCAAAGAACCACGTCGGCGCCGCCGTCGCGCAGAGTGATGGCCAAGTTGGCCGTCTCACTGGTGACGTGCAGACAGGCGGACATGCGCACGCCCTTCAGCGGCTGGTCTTTTATGAATTGTTTGCGGATGAGCTGCAGAACGGGCATGTGCTGATTGGCCCATTCGATTTTGCGCTTGCCTTTTTCTGCTAGGGCAAGGTCCTTCACATCGCCGTTCAGCTTAGCTGCTGTTTCCACGAGAACTCCCTTTAGTTTTTAATTGTGCGGAGAAAAGCTAAGGCCGCAAACCAAGATGCCGGGCTAAAGACCAGCGCTACATAAAAACCTGGAACCCCTTCCATTCGTCAGGGCAAGCCAGCCCTTGAAACCTGCCAATACAAAACCGGACGAAACACGGGAAATTTAACTGCGCGACGCGGCTACAACACCGCGCGAGCCTGCTTCTTTCTTGATGGCTTGGGCCTTGTCTGTTTTCTCCCAGGTGAAGCCCGGGCCGGTGCGGCCGAAGTGGCCGTACGATGCAGTCTGACGGTAGATCGGGCGGCGAAGATCGAGCGTTTCGATGATTCCCTTGGGCGTGAGCTTGAAGAATGCGCGAATGATCTCGGTGATCTGCGAATTCGGAATCGTTCCGGTGCCAAAGGTGTCGGCCATTACGGAAACCGGCTCGGCAACGCCGATGGCGTAAGCGAGCTGGACTTCCACTTTGGTGGCGAGGCCGGCAGCGACGATATTTTTCGCGACGTAGCGCGCCATGTAGCAAGCGGAGCGGTCCACCTTGGTGGCGTCTTTTCCGGAAAGCGCGCCGCCGCCGTGACGGCTATATCCGCCGTAGGTATCCACGATAATCTTGCGGCCGGTCAAACCTGCGTCACCCATGGGACCGCCGGTTACGAAGCGGCCGGTGGGATTGATGTAGTACTTGGTCTTCTTATCGACCATGGCGCCGGGAAGGACAGGATTGATGACTTCGGCCATCACTGCTTCTTCGAGTTTGCTGTGTGAAACCTTGTCGCTGTGTTGGGTGGAAATGACCACGGCCTCAACGCGAGCGGGGCGTCCGTCGATATATTCAATGGTGACTTGGGATTTTCCGTCAGGGCGGAGGAAATCGACAGTTCCCTTCTTGCGAACCTCAGCGAGTTTGTGCGTGAGGCTATGTGCGAGTTGGATAGGCATGGGCATCAACTCGGGCGTTTCGTCGCAAGCAAAGCCGAACATCAAGCCCTGGTCGCCGGCGCCGCCGGTGTCCACACCCATGGCGATGTCGGGAGATTGCTTCTTGATGGCGCAAATTACGCCGCAGGTCTCCGCGTCGAAGCCGAACTTGGCGCGTGTATAGCCTACGTCGCGAATCACTTCGCGGGCGAGATCGGAGAAATCAACATACGTAGTGGTGGTGATTTCACCAGCTACGACCACGAGTCCGGTGGTGACGAGGGTCTCACAAGCAACGCGGCCCATGGGATCGTCAGTTAGGACGGCGTCGAGAACGGCATCGGAAATCTGGTCGGCTATTTTGTCGGGATGGCCCTCGGTAACAGACTCCGAGGTAAACAGGTATTTTTCGTCAGAGTGCGCCAAAAAAGTATCCTCCGGCAGATTGAAAGGCAATTGCGGGGCCAAATTGCGCTTGGTGCAGTATTGGACCGAATACAAACGCTAACATAGGGGTATATCCGTGTCAATCTTATGCATTGAAAGGCGTTAAATCAGGGCTGGACGGTGATTTTCGGGCCTGGAATGTCTGCAGCCGTATTTCCTCGTTTTGAGACGACGGAGGCGATGGGCAACGAATTTCCCCTCGATTACCTGCTAACGGGAACAGGGACTCCCCCTGCTCCGTTGTCCCGGCGGAAGAGGAGATAGGCTCGGATGAAGGGATCCAAATCGCCGTTCATAACCCTATCCACATCGCCGCGCTCGACCTTCGTGCGATGGTCCTTGACGAGTTGATAAGGCTGCATGGTGTAGGAGCGAATCTGGCTGCCAAAGCTGATTTCGGGCTTTGAGGCGTCGAGCTTGTGCAGAGCCTCGCTGCGCTTTTCGAGTTCCAGCTCGTAAAGCTGGGAGCGCAGAACCTTCATAGCCCATTCGCGGTTTTTGTGCTGGCTGCGCTCGTTTTGGCACTGAACCACAATGCCGGACGGAAGGTGCGTTATACGGACGGCGGATTCAACTTTGTTGACGTTCTGGCCGCCGTGTCCGCCGGCGCGGAATGTGTCGATGCGAAGATCGTCGGGTTTCACCACGATGTCGATTTTATCGTCGATCTCGGGGATGACAAAAACGGAAGCGAAGGATGTGTGGCGGCGGGCAGCTTGATCAAACGGCGAAATGCGCACCAGGCGGTGCACGCCGCTTTCACCTGCCAGCATGCCGTACGCATTTTCGCCCGCGATCTGGACGGTGGCGGTTTTGATTCCGGCTTCTTCACCGGGAGTTGAGTCGATCACAGTG
>Ga0302225_10000723_pt1 | contig 23203 bp, 11 predicted proteins | sample II_Palsa_E3_2_FD_193515 | JGI IMG/M metagenome (GOLD analysis project Ga0302225, IMG submission 193515) | Peat permafrost microbial communities from Stordalen Mire near Abisko, Sweden - II_Palsa_E3_2 | ecosystem: Environmental > Terrestrial > Soil > Palsa > Peat permafrost | place: Sweden...
ATTGCACCGCCGGCGACTCCGCATCAAAATCGACGCGGTCCTGTGGATTGAAGACGTAGTTGTCGAAGGCTGTTTTAAGGTACTGCCCATGCCTCCAGTGGATCGCCAAGAGGCAACCGACGACCAGAAGACACGCGCCCAGCCTAGCCGCACCCCTAGTGGCCAGATACCAGGCCGCGATCTGGAGCAGGACGAACGCGGCGATCAGCGTGGGCGTATAGCCCACAAAAAATGTGCTCCACGGAAGGTGTCGATCGCCCACGAAATAAAGCCCAAGAAGCGCACCCATAAGGAGCAGGACGACGCCGAAGCGAGGCCACCAAGCTTTATCGCGCAGGCTGTCGAGGCCCTCATTCAATCCGAAGCCAGCCAAGGGAATCGCAAGAATGATCAATACGCACGAAAAGGTGTTGTGGATGTGGCGGATGGCGCCAAGGAACGGCACCGCAACGATTGCGGCCCTGGGTAGGATCCCATAAACTAGGGCGATCGGGATGACGGAGGATAGGCCGAGGGCCAAACACATCCGGTTGCCGGAAAGCTTTCCCAGGCGGGACAGCGCCCACAGGATTCCGAGTAGGACCAGGAAATTCGTCGACGGTGCGACTTGGATCTCCTGTGGAGCAGCCTGCCGGTAAAACAGGTCCTCAAAGAACCCAAGCAATCGGTGGGCTGGAATCTGCAGTGCTTCCGGCGGATTGTGGCTGCTTGAAGAGCTCCCGAGCGTGTCTAGGAATGTCAGCCAGATCGGCGCCGAAATCAGGATGAATAGGATGGCCGCCCATGCCGCCAAGATGGCCTTTCTCAGCTTTAGCGACCGGCTGTCATGATTGAGGAGGAGTGCCAGGAATCCGGCAGCGTTCAGCCAGCTCGCAAGAATGTACGCTTCCTTTACCGTTCCGCTGTTGATCTCCATCCAATCAGACGCGAATAGGGCGGCGGTCCATGCGAACGCCTGTGAGGCGTTGCGTGCTCCCGCTATCCGGACCCAGGAATAGATGATCCAAGGACTATAGCAGAGGCTGAAAATGGCCGGGTGATTGAGCCTGTAGGAAAAGAAACCGATGAACAGCGAGGATGCCGACAGCAGCATCGCCACTCCCAGACTGTCCGTAAGCGCTAGCACAGTCAGCCCCATGCCGAATGCGAAGAGCCATTTGGCGATCAGGTACTTGATGTCCCACGCGAGGGCGCTCCCGTTGCTTAGGACGGCCGTTGCCATGTGCAAGGGATCCCCGATCATGCTCTGGCCCTGTCCCAGGAGAGCCTGCCCGCAGAGGTCATAGCGGTTCCACAGGGGAAGTTCGCCGTCATGGAAAATCGCCTGGTGCTGCACCCTTGATGTCGGGATATGCCACAACATCACGGCTGCCACATCCGACCCCATCTGGTTCTCGGTTGTCTCGCTCTTGTATCCGGGCAGAGTGGGGATGTCCTCATAGAGCAGGAGCACGCCGTTGTTCGGTGAGACAAAACTCTTTCCGAAAAAGATCACGGGGTAGCTGTTGGCCAGCAGCGCAGCGAGCGCCGTCAGCGCAAGTGCGGCCTTGGGCCTCCGGACGGCGGCCTTGAGGAGCAGCTCGGTGCAGCCTCGGAACAGACGAGAGGCTGCGGCGAGCGCAGCGGCCAGCACGGCAAATACCGCCGAAAACCAGCCGATGAATCTAATCCATTCCCTGTACGGCGGAGCCGAAAGCATGAGGGGTTTTTCGAGCCTGATGATCGTGTTCGGATCATAGGCCCCCGGCGTGGTTTCAATGGTGAGCGTTTCTCCCCCGACGGTCATCTTCCTTATCTGCTGTGTCGCCTCAAACGCCGAGGGGGGAAATCGGACGACCTCCCGGCCGTTTTCATCCCGGATCACCGCATCCGAAACGGTGATCACGCCCGCCCCGTCCAACGGATCAAAACGGAGCGCGCCATACCTGCCCAACGGCAGCCGAAGATGGAACAATTTCGGTTCTTCGCCGGCTCTTATGGGAGCCGTGCTGGAGTCTGCCTCGTTGAAGCCCCTTCCTATGTCGTAATAGAGCTGAACAATTCCTCGCTGGCTGGAGCTCACGACGGCATCGAACTCATAGCCCTGCGCGCCGGTCCGGAACGGGGGGTGGAAAGGAAAGACAATGGCCGCGCTGAGAACCGCAGCGGCGACCCAGGACGCCAATGAGGGCAGTACCCCTTCGGGTTTCGAACCCATGTCAGTCCGTTGGCAATTGAACGGCTTGCCCATCCGGGGAAATGCAGGCTATCATGAAGCGAGATGGTGATCCAAAAGGGTTGGCGCTATCGGAGGCTTAAATGGTTCTTGCGCGGCAGCCCAGAATCAACGCCCTGCAATTTGAAAACACCATTTCTAAAATGGCCGGCGCCGGATACTTAGGTTAGGCCGCGGTCGAGTTGAGAACGCCTGGGGCTGCAGTCAACCCGGCCGCCTTGGGAATATATGCTGGAACCATTTTAGATTGGCGCCGGTCGGTGCTATGTTGCCGGCGAGCATACGAGTGCCAGCGCCCCGAATCCCACGAAGACATGCACCATCCGAAAAAAATTTTTGGGAGGCCTGCACAATTTTCGGGGCGCTTCGTGTTCTCAAATTTGGCGAATTCACCCAATGCCGCCCCGATCCCAGGCAGGGCGTGCTCGTTGGAATATTTCAAGCGGCTGTAGGTCAACCTATTGCGTGAAGAAGTCTGCAATTGGCACATCGGAAGCAGAATACTTGGGCAACCTTTGAATTCGAAATTCGACTAACCCTCCAAGGCGAACCGGAAGAATATGCGCAATCCCTTTATCTCAATCACAGCGAGGCACCTCCTTCCCGCCATGGCAATATGTGGCGCGATCATCCCGGCAACGGCCGGCGCGCAGGACTCCCAGAAGACGTACACGCTATTCATGGGCGCCAACATATCCGTGAACATCGACAAGACGATCTACCCGGTGCGGGACGTCAATGGCTCCTCATGGGTGGTCGACATGAACGGTGAGCAGAAGGTGGTTTCCGGGAAGGAGGGCCCGATCAACCTGAAGATCGTGCCAGGGCTGAAGCTGACGGAGGCATCGGCTACGATCGACCATTTCAAGAGGGCGCCGGCGTACTCTTTTGCGAATGATCCCAGCGTGAGGCTGACACGGGGGATGAGCCAGGCTGCGGATGTGAATGCAGGCTATCAGGCCGCGTCGAGCCAGGCGACCGCTGTCAATCCCGCCGTAATCGCCACGGCCTCGGCAGGAGGCGCCCATGGGGCCGGCGCGGACATCATGGCGCAGGACTCCGCCGGCGATGCCAGCCAGAGCGCCGCTGCGGGTACCGAAGCAAGCGTGGCGCTGGAAGAAAAGCAGGACGTTGCGGGCTACGATGCCATGAGCGTCGAATTCGAGATCTCGTCGGCAAAGCCGCTTGAGAACCCATTTGTCGTCACGATGACGCGCTTTCATCCGCGAGGCAGCGAGCCCGGCACCATCCAAAGCCTTGTCTACGCCAAGGCGCTGAATCCAATCGGCGCCACTCCGACAAAGGTAAAGTTCTCCGAGGAGGGTTTTCCGTTCGACTACCAGGTGGTCGATTTTCAGGTCCACCTCTACAATTACGGCATCGAGGTCGCGACAAATGTCGCGGAGAAGCGCGAGGTGATGACGCCCGACCAGGCCTTCACCTATGTCAGGACAACCTTCATCGAGGGTCACAAGGGAAGCACGATGCACGCCGCGGCCGTGATGGGCGAACTGCCGCCCGACTTCGCCAGCCACATAGCGGCCGGCGAGTACGCCGAGCCGATCTACGTCAAGGTTTCGAAGGACGGCCTGGCCGATGAGGCCTTCGCCGACATCGCGTGCTCGAAGAAGATTTCGGATCCCTATCTCACGTCGGTCGTAAGGAACATCCGCTTCACCCCTGCGCTGGACAACGGCAAGCCGGTCGAGGGCGTAGTCACACTGAACCTCAGCCGGCTCGGGACCTAGGTGCGCTGCGCGAATCATCGCGCTCGGCTTTGGCGGACATTCCTGCCACGTATTGAATGTTGGGGTCCACTGATGGTTCCTCCGCCGGAAAGGAGCGGCAGCGCCCTTGGACCCGATTGAGAAAGGCTGATATTATGGGCGAAGCGATTGACCAGGGATACTTGAAAAATTGGAACTCTAGGAAAGGCTTGCCGCGACGAATCCAAGGGCGAAGCGATCCGGCGCCTCCGTGCCTTATACAAGGTGAACCCAATTGGTCTCAATTTGACCCAATAACAGGTCTGGAGGTGAAGAACCTCGTGTCCCAACTGCAGAATGGGCCCATCCCATGAAGTCACGCACCAGATTGGACGACCTCGTTGTCGTGGACGCTCCGGACGTCGGCTTTCATAATCTTCACAAGAACGCTCTCTCCCGCAACGTTGATACTCTCGATTTCACTGGTTGAAATGAGGATGTGCTTACCAAGATGCCATGGGCCCGTTTCGACCACCATCTCCTGAATTGCCCAGCTAACGGGGGCCACCTGAAACCCCCTCACGTGGCCGAGCGTCCCGTCGGCCGCTTGAACATGATAGCCAGCCACTCCTTTGGTGCTCTGCAGATGCCGGTCGGCAATGGGTTCCAGCGATTTGCGAACTTCGATATCCGGGGGCTGCGGAGAGAAGGCAAGCGGGTTGCCGCTGATGCCCCACATCTGGCCTCCCTGCCAGTATACCGGCCAGCCGTAGGTACGATAGTATTTCTCCTCGAATTGCCGGGAAACCGTTTCATGCGAGGCGATCGACGGGCTGTCTTGAATCTGCTTCTTGCTCAATCTCACCTGAAGCGTGTGTTCGTCCTGGTCCAGCTTCGTAAATGCGTGGGGCGTGAGCAGCACGAGTCGCCCCGTCAGCCAGTGTCCCGTGTCCACAACCACGTAGCGAATCGCCCAGGCTGCGTCATCAAAGTAGAAGTCCTTAACGTGACCGATTTCGCCATCCAACGCGGCGAGCTTCTTCCCGTATAATTTCTCTGTGTTTTGCAGCATAGTCATGACGCGTTCTGAGTCCTTCCTAGGGAAACGATTCCCGATTCCATTTCCGACCCCTGACCATACAAGCCCGGGCGCAAGGCGGCTATGGGGTATTTCCCTATTTATGGTTTGGTCAATGCGGGCGACTTGATCCATATTTTTACTCGGTCGTGCGGACCATCCGATTCAAGCCCGCGCTGTCCGATGGAAAGCCGGTGGAAGGCGTCGCCTCGTTGAACCTCAGCCGGCTGAGGACCTAGGCGCAGTCCGGATCTTCCCGCTTCCAGGCGCCGGGATGGCCTTCCGGCGACTGAGCGGTATTTTGCTAGCTGATCAAAGCCAATGGGCCGTAGTACAGTCGGCTCGGAAGCTCTCCAGGAAACCTCAGTGGCAGGAGAGGGGCCTCATAGGACAATAAGGCATCTCGGCCCATTTCGTCCTCAAACACCGTGTATATCGACACCAAGGATACAGTTGCTCCCGCATGTGAAGCGGTCGTCCCGAGTCATCCTGAAAAGGCCCAAGGTGTTGAATCGGCCGACAGCGGAGGGTTGTCCCTAGTTGGGTCCGTTCGCGTGCGCTTTCGCGCGGCATTTAGCCCAGGACCCCAGGCGCGGAACATGCGAGGCGCCGCGGTCTTTCAGGGAACCCAAGCCCGATTTTCCGGCAAAGAGTCGGCTGCTTCGATTTGCGGACCGTGATAACCTAAGAGTATCCCAATGATATAAAGACCAACGAGTTGACGCACAGCATTAATATCCTCGCACGAGCGCGGCAAGCGCTTTAGGATGCGAGTGCGTCAGGACGTTGGCCCCTACGCCCAAACGCACGTGCCGCTCCAGCGCCGATAGGTCCTTTCTTGCAACGTCCCCAAAACACCGGAAAAGAGGAATCGAGTTCGGTCACCGATGTCGCGCTAAGCGCTTCACTAAGGGAGATTAGTGACCTGAAGGCCGCACTCGACGAGCACGCGATCGTGGCGATCACCGATCCAAAGGGAAAGATAACGTATGTTAACGACAAGTTCTGCGCGATTTCCAAGTATGCGCGAACCGAATTGCTCGGCCGGGATCACCGGATAATAAATTCAGGCCACCACCCGAAAGAATTCATCGGGAACCTTTGGGCGACCATCGGAAGGGGCGACGTATGGAAGGGCGAGATCAAGAACCGGGCCAAGGACGGCAGCTTCTACTGGGTGGATACGACCATCGTGCCGTTTCTCAACAAAGAGGGTAGACCTCGCCAATACGTCGCCATCCGCGCAGACATAACCGAGCGGAAGCAGGCCGAGGTGGCGGCTGCGCGCCTCGCCGCCATCGTTGAATCGTCGGACGATGCCATCATCGGCAAGGATTTGTCCGGTGTTGTCACGAGTTGGAATGCAGGTGCGGAGAATATTTTCGGCTATTCGGCGCAGGAAATGATCGGCCAGCCTATTGTGCGGCTGATACCGCTGGAACGTCAGCAGGAGGAGACGGAGATTCTCAGTCAAATCCGGCTCGGCAGGAGCGTTCGGCACTTCGAGACGGTTCGAATGGGCAAACGCGGAAACTTGATTGATGTCTCGGTCGCAGTCTCCGCCATCAAAGATTCCGCTGGAATCATAATTGGGGCGTCAAAAGTGGCACGGGACATCTCCGGACGCAAGCGGGCGGAAGCGGCCATGCGCTCAAGTGAAGAGCGTTACCGCACGCTCTTTGCATACGCGCCGGACGGCATTGTCATCGCCGATCCGGAGAGCCACTACATCGACGCCAACGCGAGCGTGTGTCGGATGCTTGGCTATACCCGCGACGAACTGATCGGGATGCACGCATCGGACATCGTTATTCAATCAGAGATCCAGCACATCGAGCCGGCGTTGAGCGCGATCAATGTCAGGTCGGATTACCACCGCGAATGGACGTTTCGGCGAAAGGACGGTTCGGTCTTCGAAGCGGAGGTGATCGCGACCAAGATGCCGGACGGCAACCTGCTTGGGATGATCCGCGATATCACAGAGCGCAGGCGGGCCGAGCTGGATGTGCGGGAGAGCAAGGCGCGGCTGAACTTCGCGCTGGAAACGATCCAAATCGGGCAATGGGAGCTCGACCTTGTGGATCACACTGCGCATCGCACACTGGAGCACGACCGCATTTTCGGATACAGCTCGCTCCAGCCGTCCTGGACTTTTGAGATGTTTCTGGAGCACGTGCTGCCCGAGGACCGCTCCGAGGTGGAACAGAAATTCCGCGAATCGATCGCGGCACATGCGAAATGGAGTTTTGAATGCCGCATTCGCCGGGTCGATGGCGAGGTGCGTTGGATTTGGGCGGCCGGCACGCATCAAGCCAATAAGGAGGGCAAGATGATTCGGATGGTTGGAATCGTTCAGGATATCACCGAGCGAAAGATGGCAGAGAATACCATCCGCCTTCTTAACAATGAACTGGAACAACGGGTACTCGATCGCACGGCCCAGCTTGAGGAAGCCAATCGGGAGCTGGAGGCGTTCAGCTATTCGGTGTCGCACGACCTACGTGCGCCGCTGCGGGCCGTGGACGGCTTCTCGCAGGCCGTTGTGGAGGATTTCGGGCCGCAGTTGCCGGAGGAGGGCCGCCGCCAGCTTCAAACGATCCGCCACGCGGCTCAGAGGATGGGGGAATTGATTGACGACCTGCTGACGTTCTCGCGACTGAGCCGGCAGCCCCTGAAGAAACAGACGGTGAATACCGAGGAGCTCGTGCACGCCGCGTTAGCAGAAGTAGGCGCCCAGGGTGAGGGACGAAAGGTACAAATCAAATTCGGCGACCTGCCGCCGTGCGAAGGCGACCGATCTCTGCTCAAGCAAGTCTGGATCAACTTGCTTTCCAACGCATTCAAATATTCGCGGAAACGCGCGGAGGCCATTATCGAGATTGGCTGCACCGACCAGAATGGCGAAAAGGTCTATTTTGTGCGAGACAACGGCTCAGGCTTTGACATGCGCTATGCCGACAAGCTTTTTCGCGTCTTCCAGCGACTGCACCGCGCGGAGGAATTCGAGGGAACGGGTGTCGGTTTGGCTATCGTGCAACGGATCGTTCACCGCCACGGCGGACGCGTGTGGGTAGACGCAGCCGTCGATCGCGGAGCGGCGTTTTATTTTACGCTCAATGGGGGAGCCAAGCCATGAGCGAACTTAATGCCGTCGAACTCTTGCTTGTCGAAGACAACCCGCAAGACCTAGAGCTGGCGCTTCGAGCGCTGCGGAAGGCCAATTTGTCGAACCGAATCCACGTTGCCCGTGACGGTGCCGAGGCGCTTGAGTTTGTCTTTTGCGAAGGGGCGTACGGCGGGCGGACAATCGCGGACGCTCCAAAGGTGATCCTGCTCGATTTGAAGCTGCCGAAGGTCGATGGGCTTGAGGTGTTAAAGCGCATCAAGGGCGACCCGCGCACGAAGCTGATTCCGATCGTGGTGTTGACGTCCTCTAAGGAACAGAGCGACGTTGTGGAGAGCTACCAGCTGGGGGTAAACAGCTACATTGTGAAGCCGGTGAATTTCGAGCGTTTTGCCGAGGCCGTGCACGACTTGGGGCTCTACTGGCTGCTGCACAACCAGCCGCCCAAGATAACCCCCTGAAGGCGATCCGATGCCGCGGCCGCTGAAGGTGCTGATCGTTGAGGACAATCCCGCAGACGCCGAGCTCGCGCTGCGCCAACTGCGTCGTGATGGCTTCGAACCCGAATGGGAGCGGGTCGATACCGAGGATGCCTATCTTGCCCGTCTTCAAGTGGGACTCGATTTGATTCTTTCCGACTATGATATGCCGCTGTTCAGCGGGCTTCGAGCGCTAGAGTTATTGAAAACAAGCGGATTGGATGTCCCATTTGTCCTCGTATCCGGCACAATTGGCGAGGACATCGCCGTGATTGCGATGAAAAAAGGGGCCTCCGATTATCTGTTGAAGGACCGGCTGGCGCGGCTGGGGCAGTCGATCGATCACCTCTTGAACGAACGCCGGCTGCAACGGGAGCGGCGGCAGGCTGGGGAAGCGCTGCGACTGTTCCGCGCCCTGCTGGACCAATCCAACGATTCCATTGAGGTCCTCGATCCCGAGACCGCGCGCTTTATCGACGTGAATGAAAAGGGCTTTACTTGCCTTGGCTACAGCCGTGCGGAGTTCCTGTCCCTGCGGTTGTTTGACATCGAACTGGGCCTAAAGATGCAGGCATGGCCACAATTGCTGGCCAAGATTCGCACAACTGGCTCCGTACGCGGGGAGGGAATCCACCAGCGAAAGGACGGGACCACATTCCCGGTGGAATTCAGTGTGAAATTGGTGAAACTTGACCGGGATTATCTTTTGGCTGTCGTGCGCGACATATCTGAACGGAAGGAAATGGAGGCAAAATTTTTCCGGGCACAACGATTGGAGGCCATTGGCTCGCTGGCCAGCGGCATTGCACATGACATGAACAACATTCTGGCGCCGATTATGATGTCCGCACCCCTCCTGCGCATGGGGTTGTCGGTCGAGCAAACTGAAAAGACGCTGGTCACGATTGAGACGAGCGCGCAGCGCGGTGCTGACCTCGTTCGGCAGCTGCTGACCTTCGGGCGCGGTGTCGAGGGGGCCCGGCGGATCGTGCGGCTGGGGGCGATGCTCGATGAGGTTGCAAGGATTGCGCAGCGTACTTTTCCGAAGAATATCTCGATCGCGAGGGACGATTCGGAAATGGCGTGGCCGGTCATGGGCGACTCAACTCAGCTACACCAAGTCTTGCTCAACCTTTGCGTCAACGCGCGGGATGCAATGCCGCAAGGTGGCGTTCTAACGATCGCGGTGGATAACGTCCGATTCGACGAGAGCCTGGTGAGCATGACTCCCGGGGCCAAGGTCGGCCCTTATGTGCAGTTGAGCGTAACGGACACGGGGACAGGAATACCGCCCGATGTTGTCGACAAGATCTTTGACCCGTTCTTCACCACGAAGGAGCCTGGCAAAGGCACCGGCCTAGGTTTGTCCACAGTGATTGGCATAGTGAAAAGCCACGGCGGTTTCGTCAGCGTGCTTACAAAGATGGGAGTTGGCACCACGTTTCAGGTGTATTTTCCGGCGATGCCGGAAGGGCAAGAAGCCGCCTTAGCAAAGGGCCCTGGTGCAGCGCCAGCCGGTCACGGAGAGTTGATCCTAGTGGTGGACGACGAAGAGAAAATCCGTGAAGTTGTTCGCGATATGCTCGTCAAATATGGCTACCAGGTCATCGTAGCAAATGACGGAGCCGACGCCACGAAGCAATTTGTCCTGCACGCCAAGGAGATCCGGGCCGTCATAACGGATCTCGAGATGCCTGTGATGGACGGAATGGAGCTTGTCCATGTGCTGAGAACTCTAAACCCCGCCCTCGCTGTGCTCGTATCGAGCGGGATAGCGAGCGAACAAGCGTTAGAAAGCCGGAGAGCGGGGCTGAAAGCGCTGGGTATAAGTACAATCCTCGACAAACCTTATACTGCAGAGAAAATCCTGCATGCAGTTCACGATCAGCTCACAAGCAAACAGGTGAGGCACAAACGTCCGGGTACCCGCAATCCATTCACCGGCTGATGAGTCCCAACAGGAAACGGGACCCAAGGCGACATCGGGTTCAGCATACTTGCTAACGTGCGGGCCAATCCCAATTTTGCTTGCCGGTTTCGACGGCCATTGAGCATTCTAGCCCCATCTGGACAAGCCAGGGTAGCTCAGTGGTAGAGCAGAGGACTCATAAGCCTTTGGTCGCGGGTTCGATCCCCGCCCCTGGCACCATTCTCGATCAGCAGGTTAAGTCAGAATCGGGATTCTCCGGCACGGCTCTGGCGAATCCTCGGGGAAGCCTGTCAATATGGGGAAATCTCCTCCACGGTGACGCCCGTCTCCAGCGACTGTCCGCCGCCGCCGCTAAATAGACCCTTTACCGGGCTGACATCGAAGAAATCCCTGCCCCGGGCGATTACGATGTGATCCTTCCCGGCATAACACGCATTGGTCGGGTCATAGTCCACCCAGCCGGTGCCGGGAATATAGGTCGATACCCATGCATGAGAGGCGTCGGCGCCGATCATTCGAGGCTTGCCCGATGGCGGCTTCGTAAGCAGGTAGCCGCTGACATAAGCAGCCGGCAGCCTCTGCTGACGCAGGCAGCTGATCAGCAGGTGCGCGAAATCCTGGCACACGCCCCGGCGCTCCACGATGACCTCGGCAAGCGGTGTCGAGATCCGAGTCGCCTCCCGGTCGAACGTAAACGCCTGACTGAAACGTCCACCGACGATCGTGAGCCAGTCCATCACGGGCGTGCCGGGCTCCACGTCTCCCCCGAGCTCTTCGGCCAGCGCGCAAGCCCCGGGCAGCAGCGGCACCATGGGCGACGCATGCAGGAATTGATCCAGTGCAAAGTCGTCGTCCACCACAGCTTCGTCGACGAGATCGGGGATTTCATCGCAGGCGGGTGTGAGGCCGGCCATCGGCAGGACGGGCTCATCGCGGCGGACGACGCAATGGCTCGTGACGGTCAGCTCCCGATGGGGCTCCCGCAGCGTGAAGAGGTGCTGCTTGTTGCCAAAGTAATCGAAACGCGAGGAGAGGTCGATCGGATGCGGCGCAACGTGGAGCTCAAATGCGTCGCAATGCTGCGCCGTCTCATTGCGGGGTTGCAGGTGCAGCGCCTGCCACGCGGCTGTCGCGAATGAGTTGTGCTTGTAACGCGTGGTGTGAGTGATGCTGTAGTGGGGCATGAGGGGCGGGGCGCTGGGGTCTCAGATGGCTTCCGGCACCTCGGAGTGGCTAAAATAGACCTGCGTCAGCCGGTTGTTGAGCTCCGTCAGGAGCGCCTCGGCTCCGGTGAAGAATTCCTGGGCGAGCTGCGGATCTCCCGCGAGAGCCGACGGATCGACGAGCTTGATGTTGCTGACGAGCCGGAATGCCGTCGCGCGCAACGCCGGGACCGCCCGCGGGGCCAGCACCTCGGGCAGCGCCGCCATATGCGCCGAAATGCGTTCCGCCTGGAAGCACAGGCCCCGCGGGTTTTCCGGCGCGCCGATGATCCACGCAAGTATGGATGCCGGCTGATAGACACCATGGTAAATGCTCCGGTAGGTGAAGAGCGTGTCCGTGAAGTGAAGGAGCGTCTGCAGCCGGAATTCGCTTGGTGGAGCGGCGGGCTCCCCTTCGGGCCGCTCCGGCAGCAGAAGCTCGTCGGCAAGGAAGACAATGTGCCGGGCGCGCTCAATTCGCCGGCCGAGCTTCAGGAAGCGCCACCCCATGTCCTGGGCAAGCGTCTCGCTGCCCAACGCTTCGAGGATCGCGAGCTGTTGCCCGAAGTCGGATTCCAACTGCGGGTGCCCCTGCGCGGCGATCGCCCTCAGGCGTCTCAGGATCCGCCAGAATTCCGGGGGAAGGTTCACCTTTACCTGGTCCAGGACCCGGATCAGCTGGCCGAGGTTCGCGGCGAGGCTCCCCGGATGATCCGGATCGTCCGCCTCGAGCCGGATCTGCGCCGCCAGTTCCCCGGTTGTCGCGTCGTCGGCAGCCGAGCTTTGCTGGGCTGCAAGCAGGATTCGCAGGGAATCCTTCACGACCGCTGCATCAAGCGCCACGATCTCGTTCCTGACGAGGGGATCGAGGCGGTCAAGGAGCCGGGAAATCTGGGCCGTGCGCTCAAGGTAGCGGCCGAGCCAGTACAGGTTGTCGGCGAGCCGGCTGGGCGTGCTTTCGGGCCGGTGATAGACGGCGATCGGCTCGGCCAGCATCGTTGCGGGAGCGTCCCGGGTCGGGCTCGCCGAGAGCACCCAGGTGTCCTTGGTCACGCTGCCCCGCTGCAGGGATACGATCGCGTCGGCGCCCGTTGGATCGAAGCGCGTGAGACCGCCGGGCATGACCCGGTAATCGCCGTCGTGCCACGCGACGAAGAGGCGCATGACGAACGGCACCGGTCCGAGCCTGCCCGCGGACCAGGCTGGGGTGGTTCCGAGAAGCAGCCGTTCCTGGCCGCAATATTCGCCGGGATGGGCCTCGATGTCCGCGGTGAGCGCGTCGCGCTCACGGCCCGTGAGCAGGGCGCCATAACGGGTGGCGAACGCGCCGCGCTCCCGGAATGAGGGTTTGATGACGAGCGCGTGGAGGTTTTCCAGGACATACTCCTTCGCCGAGGGCTGACCGCACCACCAGGTGGCGACACTTGGCAGACGCAGGTCTTCGCCAAGGACCGCCCGGCAGAGCGGCTTAGCGAAGGCGAGGAGACAGGCGCTTTCCAAGGCCGCTGCACCAAGCTGATTCGCCAGCGCGACCCGGTCGCCGTGGGCCGCGTGTACGAGCCCGGGCACCCCGAGGACGGAATGAGGGTTCAACTCAAGGGGATCGCAGAAGCCGGAATCCACCCGGCGCACGATCGTGTCGACGCGCTTCAATCCTCCGACCGTACGGAGGAAGACCTGGCGATCTCGCGTCGTCAGATCAGCACCCTCAACGAGCGGGTGGCCCAAGAGGCGCGCCAGGTAGGCGTGCTCGAAGTAGGTCTCGTTGGCGGGACCCGGGGTCAGGAAAACGACGCGAGGCTCCTCGCCCCGGGCCGGGGACGGCGCGAGCCTCGCGAGCGAGGACTGGAAGTCACGGAAGAATCTGTCGAGCCGCTCCACCTGCGCCCCGTGAAACGCCTGGGGCAGGGCGGTGCGGACGATCACCCGGTTCTGCAGCGAATAGCCGAATCCGGAGGGAGCATCCAACCGGTCCTGCAGCACCCACCACTGTCCGTCCGGCGCCCGGGCGATGTCGGCCGCATAGTGGTGCAGGAACACGCCGGGCTGGTTCCCAAGTCCGAAGCAGGGCCTCAGGAAATGCGGGTTCGCCATTGCGAGCTGGGCCGGCAGCGCCCCATTGCGCAGGAATTTCTGGGGGCCGTAGAGGTCCGCGGCGAGCGTGTTGTACAGGCGCGCCCGCTGCCGGAGCCCGTTGCTCAGCACCTCCCAGTCGTCGCTGCTCACCAGGTGCGGCACGACATCGAGCGGCCAGGGCTTGGGTTCCGAACGGTCTCCCGCATAGACATTCATGCTGACGTCCTGCTCCAGGACGGCGCGGGCGCAGGCATCGGTTGCGGACCTCAAGGTCGCGGATGAATCGGGGCCCAATCCCCGGAGGAATGCAGCCCAGTGCGGTCGCACGGAGCCGTCCGGCGCTCTGCACTCGTCGTAGCGACCGGGCAGCCCCGCGTATCCGGGCAACGGGTCGTGGGAAGCGAGCAGAGCGGAAATGGCGGCCATCGGGTTGCGGTGGGGAGCCGCCTATCCCTGCTCGCCTTTGGCCTTGTCGGCAAGCCGCAGGTCGACCGTGTAGCGGAATTCCGGCGAGCCGCTGGCCGCCTCCAAGGGCTCCCGCTGACCGGGACTGTGACCGAAGGGAGAAAACCGCGCGAGCCGCCGGCTTTCAGCCTCATAGGAATTCACCGGCACCTTGGTGTAAGTGCGGCCTCCGGGATGGGTGGCGTGATAGGTGCACCCGCTGACGGATCGCCCATTCCAAGTATCGACCAGGTCAAACACCAGCGGGCTGTCGACCCCGATCGTCGGATGCAGCGCCGAGGAGGGCTGCCAGACCCGGTAGCGCACGCCGGCAATGAACTCGCCCGCGGCGCCCGTCGGGTGCAACGGGATCAGGACTCCGTTGCAGGCGACTTGGTACCGAGCGGGGGAGACGCCGGTGAGCTTAACCTGGAGACGTTCGACCGATGAGTCCACGAAGCGCACGGTGCCCCCGGCGTTCTCCTCGCCCATGACATGCCAGGGCTCCAAAGCCTGGCGGAGCTCTAGCTCCGCCTCGCGGAAGCGCACCCTGCCGAAGACGGGGAGGCGAAACTCCAGCTGGGGAGCGAACCAGCTCTCCGCAAACGAGAGGCCCCATTCCTTCAGGTCGGCCACGACCTCGCCCATGTCGACCTTCAGGAAGTGCGGCAGCATGAAGCGGTCGTGCAGTTCGGTGCCCCAGCGGGTGAGGCGGCGCGGCGAAAACGGGTGCTCCCAGAAGCGGGAGACGAGGGCCCGGACAAGCAGGTGCTGGACGAGGCTCATCCGCGGATGCGGAGACATTTCAAAGGCCCGGAATTCCAAGAGTCCCAGGCGGCCGGTGGCGTTGTCGGGCGAATAGAGCTTGTCGATGCAGAACTCGGCGCGGTGGGTGTTGCCCGTGACGTCGATCAGGATGTTCCGGAAGATACGATCGACCAGCCAGGGCGGGCATGCGCCCGGCGCGTCGCCGGCCGCGGCGAGCTTGCGGTCCAGCTCCATGAAGGCGATCTCGAGTTCGTATAGGCTGTCGTTGCGCGCCTCGTCGATCCGCGGGCTCTGGCTGGTGGGCCCGATGAAGAGCCCGCTGAAGAGATAGCTCAGCGAGGGGTGCTGGTGCCAGTACGCAAGCAGGCTCTTGAGGAGGTGGGGCCTGCGCAGGAGCGGGCTGTCCTCGGGCGTCGGGCCGCCGAGCACCACGTGGTTGCCTCCGCCCGTGCTGGTATGCCGGCCGTCGATCATGAATTTCTCCGCCACCAGCCCGCAGTCGCGGGCGGCGGCGTAGAGCCATTCGGTCTTTTTCGAGAGCTCCGCCCAGCTCGACGACGGGTTGATGTTGATCTCGATCACTCCGGGGTCCGGTATGATCTTGATATTGTCCAAAGCCGGATCCGGGGGCGGCAAATAGCCCTCCAGGACGACCGGCATGAGGAGGGACAATGCGGTCGCCTCCACGGCTCTGAGGAGCGCAAGATAGTCATCGGCACGTTCGACCGGCGGAAGGAAGACGGCCACATTGCCGCCCCTCGCCTCGACGCAGAGGGCGATCCGGACCTCACCCTCCGGATTGGGGCCGACCGACCCGGGCAATCGCCAGGGCTGGAGGGAAAGCGGCATGCGAAAGCCCATCGGCGAGTCCCCGGGAATCAGGAACATCCGGCCGGCCACGAACCGCCACGGCGACGAGGACCAGCGGCCGGTTTCGTCGCGTCGGACCGGGAGGGCGTAGCCGACCGGCGCGTCGAGGCCGGTCTCCAGCACCACCCCGAGCCGCGCCCGCTCGGCGGCGTCGTTCGGGCTGATCTCCGCGGGGTCGTATCCCGCGGGGATTCGCCGCTCCTTCCAGACATGATAGAGGCTGTCCTCATAGCCCGGGACAAGCAGCTCCTCGCCGACGCCCAGGAGCTTCGCGAGCGCGGCCGCGAAGCGGCGGGCGTCTGCCGTGACGCGGCTTCCGGGAACCAGGGGATCGGGCAGCAGCAGCCGCTGATCGCGCCAAAGGGGCTCACCGTCCTTGCGCCAGAAGCACGCGAGAACCCAGCGGGGAAGGGGTTCCCCGGGATACCATTTGCCCTGCCCGTGATGAACAAAGCCGCCCTTCCCGAACTCGGCGAAGACGCGCCGGAACAGCCGGCCGGCGAGCTCCCGCTTGTGCGGGCCCAGCGCTGCCGTGTTCCACTCGGGCCTTTCCACGCCGTCCATGGCGACGAAGGTCGGTTCGCCGCCGACCGTGAGCCGGACGTCCTGTTTGCCGAGAATGTCGTCGACCTTGGCACCCACGGCGTTGATGGCTGCCCACGTTTCCTCCTTGTAGGGCAGCGTGACCCGAGGCGATTCGAGGATGCGCCGCACGGTCATTGCGAATTCGAAGGAGCTCTCGCTTTTCCCCACGACGCCGCTGATAGGCGCCGCGCCGGAAGGCTCGGGAGAGCATGCGAGCGGCAGGTGACCTTCGCCCGCCAGGAGCCCGGAGGTCGCATCGAGTCCGATCCATCCCGCGCCGGGAAGAAACACTTCGCACCAAGCGTGCAGGTCCGCAAAGTCGCGGGCGGCGCCCGAAGTGTCCTCGCGCGACTTAACATCGTGGCGCAACTGGATCAGGTACCCCGATGCGAAGCGGGCGGCGAGTCCGATGTGCCGGAGCATCTGCACGAGGAGCCACGCCGAATCGCGGCAGGAGCCGCTGCCGAGCGTCAGCGTCTCGTTCGGCGACTGCACGCCGTGCTCAAGGCGGATGATGTACCGCACCGCGCGGCTGACGCGCAAGTTGAGGGCGACCAGGAATTCGATTGTGGGGCGGGGCGTGAGGTCGACGCTCTTCAGGAATGCGTCGAATGCCGGTGCGGAGCTATCCTTGCGCAGGAAGGGCGCCAGCTCGATCGCGAGCTTCGGCTCGTACGTGAAAGGGGTCTTCTCGGCCGTCGGATCCAGAAAGAAGTCAAAGGGGTTCAGGACCGTCATCTCGGCGACCAGGTCCACCTCGACCGAGAACAGCCTTGTGGGCTTCGAAAAGACCAACCGTGCGCTGTAGTTGCCCTGCAGGTCCTGCTGCCAGTTGATGAAATGCTCAGCGGGCTCGATCTTGAGCGAGTAACTGAGGATGGGGGTGCGGCAATGGGGCGCGGGCTTCAGCCGGACCGTTTGCGGCCCCAGCATGATCGCCGGATCGTAGCGGTAGGTCGTGCGGTGGTGTAGGGCGATTTGGAGGGCCATGTCGTTACTTCCAGGTAGGTATAAGGCTTGCGGCCCTCCACCGCAAGTTACGGACCGAATGAGACGCCCCCATTTCTGTCTTGCAGGTCGTTGACCCGCAGATGGCGACCTGAAGGGGCATCAAAGCTCTTGGTAGGCCCGGGGGGGCCTCGCACCAGCGGCCACGCCAGGGTTTTTTGCCGCTTGGCCCAGTCAGTTCGTCTGTGGCGATTCCACGAACCTTCTCGCGTCGGCCTCGTTCTGGGCAACGACCTCCCGTTTGCCGAGGTTGGTATCCACCTCGTAGAGGTTCATATCCGCCGCCTTCTTCAGGACCACCACGTTGGCGATCACTTCCGTGCTGGCGACGGCCTGCACCTCGTTCTTTGCCGAGAGGCTCCACTGCATGACGAGCAGTCCCTTGGCGGATTCGACGGGGAGGTCGAACTCCGAAAGGTCCCTCCATGAATTGATGATGTGAAAGCTGCCTTCGCCGCTGAGCCTGTTCCATGTGAACCCGTTGACGACGATGGCATGCCCCTCCTTCCCGCCGTCCCACGCGTGGGCAGCGACGAACGCCGGGGGCAGTCCCTCCCAGATGGATTCGGGGAAGGCCGCGAGGACCGGATGCCCCCTTCTGATCTCGTCCCGCGCCCAATCAAAGGGCTGCTTGGTCAGGTCGCGGGTGTGAAACGCGTTTCCCGGCGCATAGGTCCTCGGGAATTGGTAGAGCGCCGGTGCGTAGCGGGCGTCCGCCCACGGGTTTTGCGGGCTCGTGAGCTCGATCATGTTCACGATCTTGTAGACGTCGGCAATCTTCACGTAATAGCCGGCGATATCCATGCAATGGATGATGGCGTAAAGCTGGCATGTGTTTCCGATCTGGTCGCGCAGGACCGCGGGCGCGCAGAGCTGCACGGTTTCAACCGGTCCCTCGACCGATGAGCGCTCGATGGTCTTCTTGATCGGTCGCTCAATCTCCTCCTTGACGACGGTGACCTTGGAGCTTCCGTGCCCGAGCGGATGCTCAGCCGCGAATTTTTCCAGCCAGGCGCGATCGGCCTCCGACAGCGAGGCGAGCGGCACGAGCGTCCTTTTACCGTCGGCATAAAGGATTACGGCGTAGGTTGAGTCGACCCGGGCGGACGCCGCGTTCTGCAGGGAGGCGGAAATCGCGCTGCTGATGGGGTCCGCGCGCCCGGCGGCCGGCAGGAGCACCGCGAGAACGCCCGAAAGAATGGAGGTAGTCAGGCGCATGAGAAGTGGGCGTTCAAGTCTGGGCTGCCGGTCGGAAGGCTCGCAGAAGATGCGGATCCGAGATGAATCTGCCGGCTCCTGTTCAAGACGAGGCTTGAACGGAATCTCAAGGCATTTCTCGTGAAAGGCCCTCCAGGCGAAAGAATCCGGATTGGAGACCGCCGCACCCTTTCTTCGCGGGCCAATCTGGCCCAAGGTTTGGCAACACAGGCTTCCTAGGATGAGGGGAGCGGCGGTTATGGGTGCCCCCAGGAAAGGGGGTCCCGGGGATGGACCCATTCCGTCCTTCATCTGGCCCAGGGAATGGGTTAGTCCTGCTCATGCCGTCCCGCGGAAGTTGATCCCAATACCATGAAGCTGTCGCCCAGATTTGAAGATGCCCTGGCTCACGCCTGCAAGGTTCATGCGGGCATGATGCGCAAAGGCACCAGCATCCCGTACGTCTCCCATGTGCTCGGGGCGGCCTCCATTACGCTCGAGCACGGAGCGACGGAGGACGAGGCCATAGGTGCGCTGCTGCACGATGCGGCGGAGGATGCAGGCGGAGCTCCCGTCATTGACGAGATACGGACCCTTTTTGGGTCGGCTGCCGCCGACATCGTGGCCGGCTGTTCCGATACCTTTGAAACACCGAAGCCCGAATGGCGGAAGCGCAAGGAGGACTATATCGCCCGCCTGGCGTCTGCCTCATCCTCCGTGCGGCTGGTGTCGGCTTCGGACAAGCTCCACAATGTCCGCGCCATCATTTCGGACTACAGGCAGATAGGGGACACCCTGTGGTCGAGATTCAACGGCGGACGCGAAGGGACCCTTTGGTACTACCGCGCCCTGGCGGATAGATTCCAGGTGCTGAGCCATAATCGACTCGCCGCCGAACTGGAGCTGGCGGTCCAGGAGCTCGAGCGCCTTACCACCCCTGCCATGGCGGCACGGTAGGCGTCGGCGGGCGATTTGGCCCCCGCTCCGGCCCGCGAAAGGACGGTCGTGCCGCTCGGCCGCAGGGGCGTTTGGAGACGTCCTAGGGGAGCCACCCTCCGGTTGCCTGGATGGGCGTCAATTCGCCACGCAGGGTGACCCAGGCGGCAAATGCGCGCCGGGAGGCGCCGGCCGCGATCGGATGGGGAAGGGCGACCTCGGCATGCTCGGACGTGTCGCCGGGACCCCGGGACAGAGGCTGGTCCGCCATCCCGAGGACCACGAATTCATGGCTCAGGGTTTCGCCATGGTTCTCCCCGGCCGTCACCTTGGAGGTGATCCCGCCTCCCAGGATGGCCACGTGGACCTCATCGCCGTCAGGGCCCGCCTTCGCCGCGGGTCCGGGGATGAATTCGGCCCGGCACACGCCGTCGTCGCCGAGCACGACGGACAGCAGCCCGGTGCTGGGCCCCGGGCCGCCGGCGGTGCCCCAGAGGGGCCTCCATTGCTCGCCGTTGCGGACAAAGCACGGGGTATAGACAGTGCCGCTGCCCCAGGCCGACGCATAGGCATATTCGCGCGCGGTGAACTCGCGCGAGGACAGGCGATCCTTCCATCCAAGGTTGTCCCAGTAGTTTACATGGAATTGCAGCGGGACGAATTCCTTCCAGAGGCCCGGGTTGTCCCGGAGCTGCCCGAGCCAGAGTTCCGCCGGCGGGCAGCTGCTGCACCCCTCGCTCGTGAAGAGCTCGATCAGGGCGATGCGCGCGGGACCGCTCGAGAAGCGTTCGGACGCCATTCCCGGGGGGACCAGGGCGCTCAGCAGGGCGATGACGACGCACACTCTCATGGGGTCATTGAGGCAGGAGCGGGCGGATTATTCCAGCCCGTGCTTGGGGTGCCAAGGGCGGCTGTTGACCGAACTCAGGGGAACCGTCAAAATCGGTCGAGGTCAATTGAGCATTGGGCTCATCTGAGCTACCCCTTTCGCATGCGTTATCCCCTCCCCAGAGCCTTCGCCGCCGCGTCCCTGATGGGCATCGCGCTTGCGGTCGCCGCGCAGGCCCAGGTCAACGTCACCGTCAATGCCGCCGACGTCGTCCGGACGGTCGACAACCGGATGTTCGGGCTGAACACTGCGGTATGGGACGGCGCGTTCAACGATCCCCAGACCCTGACGGCGCTCACCACGGTGAACGCGAAGTTCCTTCGTTTCCCGGGAGGGTCCACGGCGGACACCTACCACTGGTCGACGGGCACGAGCGACGGAAACACCTTCGCCTGGGGCACGAGCTTCGACAATTTCGCGTCGTCCGCGCAGGCGATCCCGGCGCAGGCCGTCATCACCACGAACTACGGGTCGGGCACGCCCGTGGAGGCCGCGGGGTGGGTGACCTACTCGAACGTCGTGAAGCACTACGGCTTCAAGTACTGGGAGGTCGGCAACGAGTGTTACGGGACGTGGGAGAACGACACGAACACGCTTCCCCATGATGCCTTCACCTATGCGACCCGGGCAGCCGCCTACATCCTGGCCATGAAGGCCGTCGACCCCACGATCAAGGTCGGGGTCGTCGCCGACGCGAGCGAGGACAGCTACACGGACGGCACCACACGGGCCGTGGTCAACCCGGTCACGGGGGTGAGCCACAGCGGCTGGACCCCCATCATGCTTTCGACGATGAAGAGCCTCGGGGTCATGCCCGACTTCCTCATCTATCACTTCTACGCGCAGAACGACGGCCAGGAAAGCGACTCGTCGCTGCTGCAGACCGCGCAATTCTGGCCCACCGCCGCCAGCAACCTGAGGATGCAGCTCACCGACTACCTGGGCGCGGCGGGGGCCGGGGTGGAACTCCTCGTCACCGAGAACAACTCGGTCGACACGAATCCCGGCAAGCAGTCGACGAGCCTCGTCAACGGGCTCTACCTGGCGGACAGCGTGTGCAACCTGATGCAGACGGAATTCAACTCGCTGGTCTGGTGGGACCTTCACAACGGCCCGGGCACGGGCGGCAACAACAGCGCCTCGCTCTACGGCTGGAGAATCTACGGGGACTACGGGATCGAGAACGGCACCGCCGCCAACGTGGCGGCCACGGGCGCCACGCCGGCCGTGACGGTGGCGGCCCACGACCCGTACCCCGCGTACTACGTGATGAAGCTCATGGTGAATTTCGCGCGTGGGGGGGACCGCGTCGTGGCGGCGACGAGCGACAACACGCTCCTCTCGGCCTACTCGGCGCTTCGCGCCAACGGGACGCTGTCGATCCTGGTGATCAATAAGAGCCCGACGGTCACCTATTCCACCGCCTTCACGATCAGCGGGTACAGCCCGGTGGCCACGGCGGCGGTCTATTCATACGGGATCCCCCAGGACATGTCGGCCCAGGGCGGCACGGGCTCGCCGGACGTGGCGGTCTCCACCATCACGAACGCGGGCGCGAGCTTCACGGACTCGTTCGCGCCGTACTCGGTGACGGTGCTGTCCCTTTCCACGCCGTCCGCCGCGCCGTCCGCGACGAGCCAGCCGGCCCCCCAGACGGTGGCGACAGGAAGCACGGTCGTGTTCAGCTTCTCGGCCAGCGGGACGCCGGCGCCCACCTACCAGTGGTTCCTCAACGGCACCGCTGTCGCCGGCGCCACCGGCGCGACGCTGGTCATCCACGGCGCGGCCGCGGCCAATGCCGGAAACTACACGTGTGTCGCGACCAACGCGGCGGGATCGGTGACGAGCGTCGCCGCGGCGCTCGGCGTCGTCGCAACGGCGAGTCCCGGCCGCCTCGTCAACATCTCGTGCCGCGCGACCGTCGGGACGGGCTCGAACATCCTGATCGCCGGCTTTGTCGTGGGGGGTGCCGGAACCTCCGGCTCGGAATCCCTCCTCCTCCGCGGATCGGGCCCCGCTCTGGTCCCGTTTGGGGTGACGGGCACGCTGCCCGACCCGCAGCTTGCGCTCTACTCCGGGTCCACCTTGCTCGGAACCAACGATGGATGGGCCGGCAATGCCCAGGTCGCGATCACGGCGGCCTTGGTGGGGGCGTTCGTCTGGAGCTCCCCGACGAGCCACGACGCGGCGCTGCTCGAGCCCCTGTCCGCGGGCGCCTACACCGCCCAGATCTCGGGCGAGAGCGGCGACACCGGGGTCGCGCTCGCCGAGGTCTATGACGCCACCCTGGCGGGCACCTACACGGCGGCGACACCGCGGATCGTCAACATCTCGGCGCGCGTGCAGGTGGGCACGGGGGGCAACATCCTGATCGCCGGCTTTGCCATAGGCGGAAGCACGTCGAAGACCGTCCTCATCCGGGCCTCGGGCCCGGCGCTCGCGCCGTTCGGGGTCACCGGGACCCTGCCGGATCCCCAGCTGCAGCTGTATTCCGGCTCGACCATCCTCCAGAGCAACAGCGCCTGGGGCGGCAATGCCCAGATTTCGTCCACCGCCGCCTCGGTGGGCGCCTTCGCCTGGAGTTCACCCACGAGCAACGACTCGGCGATCCTCGTCACCCTGGCGCCGGGGGCGTACACGGCGCAGGTCTCGGGCGCGAGCGGCGACACCGGCGTCGCCCTGGTCGAGGTCTACGA
>Ga0302225_10000726_pt1 | contig 23157 bp, 16 predicted proteins | sample II_Palsa_E3_2_FD_193515 | JGI IMG/M metagenome (GOLD analysis project Ga0302225, IMG submission 193515) | Peat permafrost microbial communities from Stordalen Mire near Abisko, Sweden - II_Palsa_E3_2 | ecosystem: Environmental > Terrestrial > Soil > Palsa > Peat permafrost | place: Sweden...
ATATTGGGTGTCCGCGGTTGCTCACACCAGGAGATCGGACGTCAAAGAAACGGGAGAGCTCCTGGTGTGAACAACCGCGCGCCGACCGAAATCGAACTTGGGTCGGTGGTCTTCCAAAACTAATTTGCTGACCGGTCGCGGCACGAACACCCCATGTTTTTCCCGACAAGGAACTTTAGATGAGATGTCGACCGCGGCCAGTCAGCATCGGGTTCGGCCATGCATCCTCAGGCGCCGGCGTCCCCACGCCTCGTCAATATGAACTGCAGCCCGAGCTCGGCAATCCAAACTGAAATGAAAACGAACGACTATGCCGCATACCTTGCTCTAGACTGGGGCGATTCCCATCACGCGTTTGCTCTGCAAATGGCCGATACTCAGAAGACCGAAAAGGGACAATTTGCTGCCCGACCGGAAGCGATCCACGACTGGCTGAAGGAACTCGGAAGCCGCTGTTCCCATGGTCGGGTGGCGTGCGCCATCGAGGCCGGTGGTGACGCATTGGTCTCTGCGCTCTTGGAACATAAGTGGATCGAGATTTATCCGGTGAACGCCGCCATGAGTGCTCGATTCCGCAAGGCACTCGTGCCCTCGGGCGCGAAGGATGATGTGCCTGATGCGAACGTCCTACTAACCTTACTGCTGCGCCACGGCGACCAATTGAAGCCGCTGCAGCTGGACAGCGCAAAGACCCGCGAATTAGCGGCGCTGGTCTTAGCGCGGAGGGGAGCCGTCGATCGGCGCTCGCAACTAGGCAATCAGCTACGTGCAGTGCTGAAAGGCTATTTCCCTCAGGCCCTTGCGCTGGTCGGGGATGATATACATGGGGTTATGGCACTCGATTTCCTCGAGCGCTGGCCCGATCTTGCCACCCTCCAGAAGGCGCGTGCCGCCACCGTGCAGTCGTTTTACGTCCTGCATCGTGTAAGGCGCCCGGAGCTCATCAAGAGCCGCCTGGAGCTCGTAGCTCAAGCCCAGCCGTTGACCCAAGACTCAGCGGTCATCGGCCCCGCCGTCTTGCAGGTGCAGATGCTGACCGCGATGATCAAAACCCTACAACGGCACATCGCTCGATTCGATGAATCGATCCAAGAACGGTTTGCTGCGCACGCTGAAAGCGCCCTCTTCCGGCAGCTCCCTGGAGCGGGTCCTCAGCTGGCCCCACGGTTATTGGTCGCTTTTGGCGACAATCGACAACGCTATCCGGACGCGACGAGCCTCCAGAAATACGCCGGCCTTGCACCCGTCAAAGAAAAGAGCGGCCGACAGCTTTGGGTCCATTGGCGCTGGAACGCGCCCATTTTCGTCCGGCAGACGTTTGTTGAGTGGGCTGGTCAGACCGTCGTCTACTGTGACTGGGCCGGCGTCTACTACGCCCGTCAAAAGCGGGCCGGCAAGGGCCATCACGCCATTATCCGCGCCCTCGCATTTAAATGGATCCGGGTACTATGGCGATGCTGGCACCGCCAGGAAGCCTATGACGAGGCACGATACTTAACCGCGCTCCGCCAGCGTAGATCACCCCTAATCCAGGATTTAGACCTGGCGTTATCCTAATCGAATTATGGTTGATCAGACCACCTCAGGCATCATCTAGGCCGACAGAGATGTCGCGGCCGGTGAGGCGCTCAGGTGGAGCGGGCGCACGCCGTCGCGGTGCGCTTTTTTCCATGCGCGCGCATTGACGCCTTCATAACGGAGGAAGAGCCGGGTGAGCGTCCGCGGCGAGCCCAGTCCGCTCTGGGCGGCAAGGTTGGCTATCGTCTGATTGGGAGACGCCGCCAGGAGCTGGCGGGCGCGATCGAGCCGGGCCTGGACGACGAATTCTGCGGGAGAGCGCGAGAGATGGCGCCGAAACAGGCTGTAGAGGGTGCGGCGGGAGACGCCGACGGACTCGGCCACCTGCTCGAGGCTGAACGGACGCCGGAGATTGGCGCCGATGAAGTCCACGGCACGGCGCAGAAGGGGGCTGGCGACGGCCAGGAAATCGGTGCTCGAGCGAATCACGACGCCGCGGGGAGCGATCATGATCGGGTGCGCCGGCTGCTTGCGGCCGCGCATCAGGCGATCCAGCAGCTGCGCGGCCTTGAGGGCAATCTCCTCCTCCGCGAGGTCGACGCTCGAGATGGGCACGTGTGAACACTCGCATGCGATCTCGATGTTGCCGGTTCCCATCACGGCGAAATCCTCCGGCACCCTCCAGCCATGGGCGAGGCAGACCTCGATCGCCTCGGAAGCCAGCTGGTCGTCGAGCACATAGCAGGCGAGGGGCCGCGGCATGTCGCGAAGCTGCCTGGCCAGCCACGCCTGGCGATGGCGCCAGTCCCTCAGGCTGGACCGGTCCCTCCGGTACTCCAGCCGGTGGCACTTGAATCCGGATTCGGCGAGCGCGGAGCTGAACCCCCTGTGCCGGTCGTTGGAAACAAGGCCCTTGTACGCCGACAGCCACGCGAACTGGGTGTGGCCGCGTTCCATGAAATGCTGCGCCGCCAGCCGGCCGGCCATCTGGTTGTCCTCCATGACCTGGCCGGCGACGATGCCGGGCTGGTTGAGCCCGACGAGAACCGTCGGCTGGCGCGGGGTCTGCCGGCGAATGAAGGCGAGGAGATCGGCGCGCTGCGGATAGGAGACGATCAGGCCGTCGCCGCGCCAGTGCAGCGGCAGGCTTTCGTCGAAGAAGTGCCTGGTCTCCAGGTGCCATCCCGCGGTGCGGGCGTATTGGCCGATGACCCGGATCGTGCGGGGGTCATTCCAGCCCAGCGTCACCAGGACGCGGCGCTTGAACGTTATCTGCTGCGAGGCCGTTTGCACGTATTGTCCGATAGGCTGCACATAAGAGCCCTTGTGGGCAAACCCTATATTTGCCATAGACAGCCCCAGCCCCCCTGTCACGCCCCCGTACCCGGTGACAAGCTTACCCCTAACACCCAATAGCCCTCCCAATGAAGATCGCAAACGTCGCAGCTGAATACCTATCGGTCCTCGCGCTCGCAGGCGTCCTGCTCGCAACCCGGGCCTCCGCCCAACAGGCCCAGCAAAGCACCTCAACGACCACCACGACGACCACCCCTTCCGGCACCGTGGCGCCCGGCGCCGAGGCAGCTGCGACCACCGGCAATGAGGGTGGTGAAAGCCCGCTCAAGTTGAACGCATACGTCGTCACCGGCTCCCCGACCCCCATCACCGAGCTCAGCGCCTCCTTCGACGTTTCGGTCGTGCCCCAGATCGACATCGTCACCACCCCCAAGGTCGGCATCGCCGGTCTGCTGGATTCGGTGCCCGGATTCTACGGTGAATCGTCGGGGGGCGAGGTCGGCCAGAACCTCTCGGTGAGTGGAATCCGAAATTCGGGCGGGTTCTTCGACTATATCAGCCTCCAGGAGGACGGCCTGCCGGTGTCCTACAACGGGTTTTACGCCGAATACTCGCTCAGGCCCGACTCCACCTACGGCAGCGTGGAGGTCGTTCGCAACGGACCCTCGGCGGTCTTTGCGCCCGAGGCCGGCGCGGCGATCATCAACTGGATCTCGCGCATGCCCTCGGTCGACTCGGGCGACGCCACCTTCTCGGTCACCAGCGAGGGAAGCAAGCGCGTAGACTTTTTCTATGGCGGCCCGATAAACGCGAACGGATGGTCCGGGAGCGTGGGGGGCTACTATGAGACCGGCGAGGGGGAAAGGCCCGTCGGGTACAACATGGAGAAGGGCGGCCAGGTCAGGGCCAGCGTGGTGAAGACATTCCCCGGCGGCTCCGTGACCGTCAGCTACAAGTACATCAATGCAAACACGCCCTATTACCTTCCTGCGCCGGTGGCCGAGAATTCCAGCGGGGAGCTGAGCGCCCTCCCGGGCTTCGACCCGCATTTTGACACGCTCTATGGCCCGGAAACCCAGCATGGGACCATGATTCCGCCGACCGGGTACGGCAGTACCGGCCCTCTGGACGAGCTGGGGGCGTATGACCTCACGAATCAGCTCACCGTCAAGTTTGAGAAGGACCTGGGCAACGGCTTCAAGATATCCAATGGCCTCCGCCTGGCCCACACCTTCTGGATAGACAGCGACGATCGCGCGAATGGAAACAGCAACCTGTACAACGCCGCGGCCTTTGTCACCGCGAGCGAGCCGGTGCTGGCGGCCTATGCGCTGACGAATGGCCTGGGAGCCGTCACCGGCTCCCAGCTCGTCCAGGTCTCCTCAGGCCAGGTGATCGCCAATCCCGGCACCCTGAATGGCAACGGCCTCCTCATAAACTCGGACCAGTTCCAGTACCACGAGGACATCAGGAACATATTCGACGACCTGCGCCTCACGTGGAAAACCGACACCAACACCCTAAGCGTGGGCTACCTGTACATGAGCAATGCCATCGGCGACGACGGCGCGGTGGCCAACAGCGAGCTCATCGATGTGAGGAACCACGCGCGCCTCTACGACGTGCAGGGAGTCAATGCCGCGGGCCAGGTGGTCGACCACCTGACCTACAACGGCGTCCTGGCATTTGATGACGCGGGAAACGACCCCGTCCCGGGGTTCGCGGGCAACGGCGCGGCCTTTTTCGCCAATGGCGACGAGGACCTCGTGTCGTCGAACTACTACGTCGACGATGACTTCCAGGTGACGAAGCAGCTCCACATCGACGCCGGCGTCCGCTTCGAGGAGATCACCTACAACACGACGGCCGAGAACTGGGTGTTCGGTGCGCCGCTCCCGATTGCCGCGACAAATCCGACCGTCATCGCCGCCCAGACAGCCGGGGTGTACGGCAATGGCACCTATGCCAGCGGCTCAAGCAGCGCGGGCGATTACGCGTGGAGCATCGGCGCGAACTTCCAGTTCAACAACCATTTCTCCGTTTTCGCCCGGGAGACCAAGGATTACGACACGGGGGTGCAGGACTTCAACGTCTACGGGGGCCAGAACGGAAACCCGAACAACAATTCCGCATTTGAGTCGCTCCGATACTCGCAGGTGGGCGCGCGATTCGAAACGAGCCAATTCGCGGTCTCCGCGACCGGGTTCTACGCCGTGAACGACAACACCGGCGAATCCGAGACCGGCGCTGTCGGCGGGCCGCCCTTCAACGCCTACATCAGCTTCAAGGTCTATGGCGTCGATTTCGAGACCGTATGGCAGCCGATCCACGCCTTCCGGCTGGAAGTCAGCGGCGTGCTGCAGCACTCCGTGCTCGAGGGCATCCCAAGCGGCGTCCTGGCCGCCTCCGGCGACGAGGATGGGAACCAGATCGACCGTCTTCCGGACGTCCAGATCCGGGTGAAGCCCGAGTATAACTTCGGCCGGGGGAGCGCCTACCTTCTCGCGACCTATTATGGGCAGCGTTACGGCGACCTGGCCAACACCCAAAAGCTCGGGTCGTACACGGACTGGGGCGCCGGGATCAGCGTCAACCTCACCCAGATGATCAGCGTGGACCTGGAGGGTGACAATCTCGGCAACGCCCTGGCGTTCACCGAGGGCAACCCCCGGGGCCTGGGCAATCTCAACGCTGGGACCAGCGGAACCGTGTTCGCGCGGCCGATCTTCGGCCGGAGCGCAAAGGCGTCCTGCACGCTGCACTTCTGAAGGCCCCGTTCACAGACGACAGAATCCGCTCCACTCATCACTTGGGCCAGAAAGCCAGGTTTTAAGGCCTGTAGACGGTCGCCGCTCTGAAACGTCGGAGCGGCGACTTGGCTTGTCTGATCTTAAATACTTAAGCGCCCCAAATCCGCCCCGGATCCCCCGACAGGTTCAACCGAATCCGAATCGTCTCCGACATAGCCCGCAATGGTACTAGCACTGTAAGCATGCACTTCGACCCCATCGACTATGTGATCATCGCGGGCTGTTTCACGGCGGCGGTATTTTCGGGATTCTTCTTCTCCCGGAGGTCGGCGAGGAGCCTCAAGTCCTATTTCCTGGGCTCGGAGAACAAGTGGTGGATGCTCGCCGCCTCCGGCGCCTCGACGAACTTCTCGATCAACGGCACCGTGTGGAACATCGCGATCCTCATGGTTCTGGGGATGAAGTCGTTCTTCGTCACGCTGGTATGGTGGATGCCGAACGCGGTCTTCCTGATGTCATACTCGGGAATCTGGATTCGCCGGTGCGGCACCATGACCGCGGCGGAAATCAACAAGGCCCGGTTTGGCTCCGGCTCGGGCGCCCGGTGCTCCCGGACGACCTTCGCCTTCATGATCACCTTGTTCAGCGTCGCCTCCCTTTGCCTGTCCTACATCGTCATCCACAAGTTCGGGATCGTGTTCGGGTGCACCGTGCGGGGCGCGCACGCGCTCGCGATCGCCGTCGTGGCGATAACGAGCGTGTATGTGCTGGTCGGCGGGTTCAAGGGGGTGATCTTCAGCGAATTCCTGCAGACGGTGCTGCTGTTCTCCGTGGCCTTCATCATCGGCTGCGTGTGCTTCGGGCAATATTCCGCGTCCGGCCTGCATGCCGCCCTGACCCACGGCTCGGGATCCGAGCGGGTCACCCCTGAATACTGGAAGTCCCTGGTCCCCGAGGCTGCGCCGCGAATCGGCATGTTCTCGACCTCGGGCTACTCCGGCTGGGGCGATTTTTCCGGCATGGTCCTTGCCGGATCCATCGTCGGCCTGATCGGCTGCGCGGGCGGGGCGGGGGGCCGTTACGGCGAGCAGCGGTTCCTGGCCACGCGGAACACTCGGGAGGCCTCGATGCTGGCGGCCCTGTGGCAGTTCCTCGGCCTTCCCCGGTGGGTGATGACCGCCGGGCTGTGCTTTTTCGCCTTCGCCCTGTACAAGGTCCAGATCAGCCAGGACCCGGAGGCGGCGATGCCCCTCTTCCTCCGGTCCGGCCTTCTCAGGCCAGGCCTCCTCGGCCTCGTGGTCGCCGGACTTTCGGCCTCCTTCATGACGAGCTTCTGCTCCGAGATCAACGCCTGCGCCTCGATCATCGTCCAGGACCTCTACCGGCCGCTCCTGCGGCCGGATCTCCCGGGCGATTCGCCGGAACTGGTGAGGGTGGGGTACGGGGCGACCGTCGTCCTCGCCCTCATGGCCATCGTCTTTGGCTACGTCATCGTGGAGGCGAAGGACTACGGAAGCAGCAGCGCGCTGAACGTGGTCTGGGCATGGATGCTGGGAGGCCTGCTCACCTGCCTGGTCGTGCCGCTGGCGCTGCGCTGGTACTGGGGCCGGATGAACGGCTGGGGGTTCTCGGCCGGCTGCCTGGCCGGCCTGGTCCCGTCGCTCCTGATGCTGGCGGGCGGATTTGCGAGCAAGGCGAGCCTCCTGGGACGCTTCCCGGTGAACGACTACATCTACCTGACGCTGGTCGTCTCGACGGTCGCCTGCATCGGGGTGTCGCTCATGACCCCTCCGCTCGAGAAGGAGGTGTCCGCACAGTTCTACGCCCAGGTGCGCCCCTTCGGCCTTTGGTCCCGGGCACGCGTCACGGCGCTGGCGCTCGGCCTGACGATGGCCCCGGCGCTCAGCGCACCGCTCGCTGCGGTGAACGTCCTCATCGGGCTGGTCGCCTCATTCTCCCTCTTCATGGCGCCGGTTTACTTCCTGGGGCGTTGGCCGGCCGATGGGGTCATTTGCACCCTGGTTTTCTGCGCGTGCGTGGTCGTCCTCTATTTCACATGGTACCGAAAACTGCCCAACGACTGACGTCCGCCTCCGCGACGCGGCGGTGATTCCATGGCAATCAAGGAGATCCTGCTGCTGCATCACAGCCATCTGGATGTGGGCTACACCCATTCCCAGCCGATCCTCTGGGAGCTGCAGCATGAATACCTGGACCAGGTGCTGGACTGGCTCGAGACGACCGGGGACCTTCCGGGCGGCGCCCGCCCCAAGTGGACCTGCGAGGCAACGGAACCGGTGAGGCAATGGCTGGCGCGGTCCTCCCCTGCGGACGCGGACCGCTTCATACGGCATTGCCGCAGCGGGCGCCTGGGGCTGTCCGCCCTGCGCTGGCATACGACGACGCTTGCAAATCGGGCGGGGCTTGAGCGGCTGGTCGATGGGAAGGGCGAGCTCGAGGCCCTGGTGGGATCCAAGATATCGACGGCCTGCCAGCACGACGTGAACGGGATCCCCTGGCCATTGGCCGACGTCCTCCTGGACAACGGGGTCGATTTTTTCGTGATGGGAATCAACAGCCACCTGGGCCGGGCGGTCCGCCCCAGGCCGGGTATGTTCCTCTGGGAGGCGCCTTCCGGGCGGACCATCAGGGTCTGGAATGGCAACCACTACACGATGTTCGACCAGCTCCTCAACGCCTGGGACGACTCCGTGGACCGGATGGCGGAAAGCTGGGACGCCTACGCCCGCCACCTGGACACCCTGGGCTATGCCTTTGACTTCTTTTACCTGACGTCAACGTGCGCGCCCGTCATGTGGGACAACGCGCCCAACAATCCGTTTCTGCCCGACCTGATCCGGCGCTGGAATGAGGCCGGGTTCGGCCCAAGGGTCCGGTACGCGACATTCGACGACCTGCGGGCCCGCGCCGCCGCCGTTCCGGACGACAGGCTCCCGGTGCTCCGGGGCGACTGGACCGACTACTGGGCGTTCGGGGCCGGCAGCAGCCCGATATCCACCTCGCGAAACCAGCAGGCGAAATCATTGATCGAGGCCGCCCAGGAGATCCTCGGCGCCTCCGACCCGAGGCAGGCGTCGCTGCTCGGGCGCGCAAAGGACAAGGTGGACCTCTACGATGAGCACACGTTCGGCTATTACGACTCGGACTACGCCCACCCCCAGGCGCAGACCACGGAGATCCTGAAGCAGTCGCTCGCCCATGAGGGCCACGAACTGGCGGCCTTCGCCGTCATGAACGGGCTTGAGCGGATCGCCGGGAATCCGCCGGCCGACCGGGGCGTGAAGGGAGTCCTCCTGTGCAATCCCGGCTCCCATCCGATAACGGTCCGGCCCGAGCTCCCGGTGTCGTGGTTCTCCGCCGCGGGAACCGCCGATCGCACCTACCGCGCGAGCCGCATGTTTTATGATGGGCGGCCCTGGGCCCGGAATTTCCCGGGCGCCGGCGCGCGCGCCTTCGGGCCCGTGGAGCTGCCGCCGCACTCATGGAAGACCGTGCCCTTCGCGGATCTGCCTCCCGGGGAATCCGCCCCGACGGTGAGGCACGAGATCCTGGTGCACAAGATAGAGAGGCGCGAGGCCAACTTCGCGCCCGTCGCAAACTTCCAGCGCCGCGTGGGCAGCATCGAAAGCCCCTGCCATGAGCTGCGCTACGACCCCGACTCCGGGCGGATCCTTTCGCTCTACAACCGGCATCCGAAGCGCGACGTCCTGGCGCCGAGGCCGGACGGCGCCGACTTCTTCGCCTTCGTGAGGGAGCGGACCAACGCGCTGGTCGAGGACCGCCGCTATGCCTTCTACCAGCGCGATCTCGAGAGGGAGAAGATGGACCACTCCTGCTGGCAGGACTGGTCCCCCGTGCGCGAGTGCGCGACGCTCGTCACCCACTGCTCGGTGACGGAGGCTCCCGGCCGGATCGTGCTCACGAGGGAACTGCAGGCTCCCGGAATGATCCACCTCGTGCAGAGGATCACGCTCTCCGGGCACGACCCGGTCATCGGCCTGGAGGTCGACATGGAGATTTGCCCGAATCCCTCGCCGCAGGCCATATACTTCGCCTTTCCGCTGAGACTGAACGAGGGCTGGCGCGCGGCCTACGACACGGCGGGAACCCTGGTGCGCGCCGATGAGGACCAGCTGCCCGGCGCCTGCCGCAACTGGGTGGCGAGCGAAACCCTCGCCGCGATGTGGGATGAAAAGGGGGGCGTCGCGCTCTTCGCCCCCGACGCCCCGACGGTGCAGTTCGGGGATTTTCATTTCGGCCGCCCGCTCGACAGGCTGCCGCGGCCGGCCGACCCGATGCTGCTGGCATGGCCCGTGAACAACTACTGGGACACCAACACGCCCCGCGTCCAAGCCGGGCGAATCCAGCTCCGCTACGGCTTTGTCACGTTTGGGAAATGCGACCTGGCGGCCCTTCGCGTCAGGGCCGAGTTGTTTCGCCAGCCCCTCCTGGCGTGGCCGATCACCAGCGGCGGCCGCGGCAGGGACGAGGGCCGTTTCCGCTGAAGAGTTCGGGGTCAATGCCGGTGCCGCGGGGGCTCCCGGGCTCACACGTTTGACGGATCGGGGTGGACCCACGGCGCGCGGTAGGGGCGGGCGAGAAGGCGCGTCGCCTCGGGGTCCCCGGGAACCGTGCGGGTCCTGGGGTCATACGCGAGCGGCCGGCCCAGCTGCTGGGAGAGATTGCCCAGTTCGCAGCATGCGCTGGAGATATGGCCCTCCTCGATGTCGGAGATGGGACGCGAGCGGCTTTCCCGCGCCTGCATGAAATCCAGCACGTGCCGGTTCTCGGTCTCGATGTAAGCCTGCCCGTCCCGGCTGAAGTCGACGTTCTCTAGGTTGCCGGTCCTGGAGAGCATGTGCACCCCCTCGCGCGGGCCGCCGCCGGCCGGCGTGAATGCGTACTCGAGCATCGTCAGGTTGAGCGTCCCGTTCTTGCCGATGAAGCGCGCCCCCCATTGGTCGCTCCAGTGCCGCTCGGGAATCGGCGAGCCTCCCCACGTGCGGTGCTCCCAGCTCACGTCGAGGTCGGGATAATGGAATACGCTTCGAAGCGTGTCGGAGATGTTGGAGGAGGAGTCCTTGTCGACGTAGATGCCGCCCGTCGACCGGATGGATTCCGGCCACCCGAGCCCAAGCAGCCAGCGCACCTGGTCGACCATGTGCACCCCCAGGTTTCCGATGATGCCATTGCCGTACTCCATGAAGGGGCGCCATTCCTTCTCCTCCTTCATGGCCTTGAAAGGCGTCAGCGGCGCGGGTCCCGTCCACAGGTCGTAGTCCAGATGGGCGGGCACCGGCGCGTCGGGGATGATCCCGGTCGGCCGGTCGGCGAGGTAGCTGTAGGTCTCGACCAGCCCGATCTTGCCCAGCCTGCCGCTGCGGATGTACCTGTCGCGGGCCTCGAGGTACAGGGGATTGCTGCGCCTCTGGGTGTTCACCTGGACGACCCGGCCGTATTTGCGCGCGGCGGCGACGAGCGCCTCGCCCTCGATCACGTCGACGCTCACGGGCTTTTCCAGGTAAAGGTCCGCGCCGGCCTTCATCGCGGCGATGGCGGGCAGGGCGTGCCAGTGGTCGGGCGTCGCGACGATGACGATGTCATGCTCGCCCGAGGCCAGCATCTCGCGGTAGTCCGCGAAAGTCCGGGGCGCCATCGTCTGGTGCCTGGCCACGGCCTTCAGCGTCTTCCGGATCGAGTGCTCGTTGACATCGCACAGCGAGACGAAGCTCACCTCCCCGTTGCGCGCGAGGGCCTCGAGGTTGACGCCTCCATACCAGCCGCAGCCGATGATGCCGACCCGGGGTCGCGCCTTTGAGTCGGCGGAGAAAAGGCGCGATCCGGTGGCGACCGCGGCGCCGGCCGCGGCCAGGGAGGAAACGAAAGTGCGTCTATTCATAATTGGGGGTCGAAAGGCAGCTGCACTACGGGGCGGAGGCGGGGAAATCTATGGGCTTCGGCCCGCATTTCGACGCTATATTTCGATTCCAGCGGTTGCCGTGAAGGGAATGGGTGGCGATGGGCGATCCTGGTCGCGGCCGGCAGGCTGGTATCCAAAGGCTGGCCCCAGGCCCTGAAATGGGCTTTCGGACAGGAACCCGAACGCGCAGGACGGTACCCGTGGCAAGGCATGCCACCCGACAGGGTCCAGCTTACCGGAACCTCGGGAGGCGCAGCTTCCCGCGCCTCGAGCAGCGGCAGGCTCCAACCTGCCGGGATTGCTGGGCCAGACGGGTAATCACGGCCGCGGGCGGAGACCGCCCGGCAGTGGCCGAACCCGTTCGCCCTGGCCAACCACCGCGACGCGGCGGTTGCCCATCAAGCCATGCTATCCTTTGCCGCTGCCGCCTGACGAGCCGCCGCCTGTCAAGGTCGTGAGATTGAGAACAATGGACGGGTTGATGGGCAAGCTTGGCATACCGGTGCTCCCGCCGGTGACGCATGACTGATACAGATTGGGCACTGCAGTATCGACCTCTTTCTGGAGTCCACCTTTTGGATTCTTCTTGGCCTTCAGGTCCCTGAATTTGCCATGGGCAGTTGCCGACGCTGGTTTCTTTGAGGTATGCATTTTTTTGAACTCCTGACGTTGTGGGGCCTGGCACCGTTGAAGGGAGGTGATCACTTCCCGCCTGGATTAAATTTTGCTCCGGGAATCCTCGGAGCCCTTGCTTCTAGGCGTCAATATATTATACGCAAATGACTTCTATTATCCATAAGACATTCGCTCACAATCCAATAGGAGCATATTGAGCTTCGATGCAATCCAGGGCGAACCTGGGCCTGGCATGCGCAATCCGCCCCCTTCATGCCGAGGACTGCCATGTCATCCCTCGCAATTCAGCAAGACAACGACCGGGTGGCCTAGATTCCCGAGCCGTGTCCTATACGATAGCCGCGCAGTCCGAGCATGAAGACCAAGGCCGGATACATGGATGCAAATGCCCACAGGAACGTGTTCAGCCTCATCAGGAATGCGTTAAGAATGGGACGGCACGAATGCCGCTGGAAATTGCAGGAAGAGTAGGTGAAGCCCCCCTTTGGGATCGTCGCACACGCGGCGCACGCGGCCTGGCTGTTCAGCCGGCGTTTGACCTGATGTCAGTCCGTCACGATGCGGCTTCCCGCATTACAGGACGGTTTCCAGGGCTTAGCTGGCCAACTGGTCTTCTCCGGCGCCAGCGCGGTCAATGAGCTCGGACTCGGCCATGATCCAGCAATGCAGGTTTAGCGGAGTGACGATCTTGCTGTCCCGCGCAAATTCATCGGCGCGCCGGGCGACGAGCAGTTGCAATTGCGATAATTCGTCGGACGGAAATTCGGCGTCTTGATCCATGCTTTGACGGCAGCGGCCAACCCGGGGCGGCCAAAATTACGGACGCGATCGGCTCGTTCCGAGCGACCCGATCACCGATAGGGCCAGTGCCTGCGCCTCGCGATAGCGAATGGAAAAGTGGGACTGCAGAATGCGAAAGCGGGCGCACAGGTTGCGCACGACGGCGGCCGAACGTCTGATCAGGAGCACGGTGAGGATCGAGGTGGCCTCGGCGTAGAGAGCCTTCAATTCACCGATGCATCGTTTGAGCCCGCGGATTTCCTGGGCGCGGAATGCCCCAGGCGAACTGATTCGGAGTCTTTTGGTGCGGTTTTTCACGCCGTGAGCTTACCTGTCTGCCGCCCATGTTGCTATGGGGTGGACAACCCCCCCAATCCTTGGCGCGCTTCCCACTTTGGTCGTGTCGCAATAACCTCCGGCGATTTGCATCTCATGTTCGACGCTTTTGGTCCCGAACCAATAAGTTGAGGCTGCTGATGGGACCGCGAGGACATCCGGTCAGGTTCGCGTGCCGGAGGCGACGCTCAGATTCGCTGGTTCCGCAGCCGCAGGGCATTGGTGATCACGCTCACCGAGCTCAGGCTCATCGCGGCCCCCGCTATCATCGGATTGAGGAGCAGGCCGAACAGGGGATAGAGCAGCCCTGCGGCGATCGGCACGCCAAGCGCATTGTAGAAGAAGGCGAAGAAGAGGTTTTGCCGGATATTCCGCGTTGTGGCGCGGCTCAGGTGAATCGCCCTGACCAGGGCGCCAAGGTCGCCCTTCACAAGGATGAGGCCCGCGCTTTCGATCGCGACGTCGGTCCCGGTGCCCATGGCCACGCCGACATCGGCCTCCGCCAATGCCGGGGCATCATTGATCCCGTCGCCGGCCATCGCCACCCTGCCGTCCTTCGCCTTCGCGGCTTTCACGATCTCCAGCTTGCCCTTCGGCTCCATGTCGGCGTGCACCTCGTCGATCCCGGCCAGCTTGGCGACGATGCCGGCGGTCTTCGCCGAATCACCCGATGCCATCGCGACCCGGATGCCGAGGCGATGCAGCTCATCCACGGCCTCCTTCGCCCCGTCCTTGATCGGGTCGGCGACCCCTATGAGCGCGAGCATCTTTTTCTGCGCGGCCACCAGGATCACGGTTTGTCCCAGGTCCCGCAGCGTCGCGGCCTCCGTTTCCCAGTCCTGGTCGATTTCGACACCGGCGGCGGTGAGCCAGGCTTCCTTCCCGATGCGGACCGTGTCCCCGCCGATCTGGCCCGAAACGCCATTCCCCGGGATCGATTCGAAATGGTCCACCGGCCGCAAAGGGATCCCTCGCGCCTCCGCGGCCTTCATCACCGCCCGCGCGAGCGGGTGCTCGCTCTGGTTCTCCAGCGAGGCGGCCAAGGCCAGCGCGTGGATCTCGTCGCCGCCCGGGCCGGTCCAGAAACTGATGACCTTGGGCTTCCCCTCGGTCAAGGTGCCGGTCTTGTCCACGACGATCGTCCGGACCTTCCCCAGGGTCTCCAGGGCCGCCGCGCTCTTTATCAGGATGCCCTCCTGTGCGCCGCGGCCCACCGCGACCATGATGGAAATGGGCGTGGCAAGCCCCAGCGCACACGGGCACGCTATGATCAGGACCGCGATGGCATTCACCATGGCGTGCAGGTAGCGCGGCTCGGGTCCCCAATAGGCCCAGGCGGCAAACGAGATCGCGGCCGACGCCAGGACGACCGGGACGAAGATCGCGGCGACCCTGTCGACGACCTGCTGGATCGGCGCGCGGCTGCGCTGGGCATCAGCCACCAGGTGGACGATCTGCGAAAGGACCGTGTCCTCGCCCACGCGCTCGGCGCGCATCAGGAAGCTTCCGGCGCCGTTGACCGTTGCGCCCGTTGCCTTGTCGCCGATGTGTTTCTCGACCGGCAGCGGCTCGCCGGTGATCATTGACTCGTCGATGGCGCTTGATCCCTCGGTGATCCTTCCGTCGACCGGCACCTTCTCCCCGGGCCTGACACGGAGGATGTCGCCGACACGGACGTCGTCCGCCGGGATGTCCTCCTCCCGCCCGTCTTGGACCCGGCGAGCCGTCTTGGGCGCCCGGTCGAGGAGCGCGCGCAATGCTGCGCTCGTGCGGCCCCGGGCCCGGAGCTCCAGCACCTGGCCAAGGAGGACCAGGACCGTTATCACCGCCCCCGCCTCGAAGTAGACGGGCACGACGCCGTGGCTAAGGTAGGCGGCTGGAAAATGATCGGCAGCCAGAAGGGCAAAGACGCTGTAGCCCCATGCCGTACCGACGCCGAGCGCGATCAGGGTGAACATGTTAAGGTTCCGAGTCCGGATCGACGCCCACCCCCGCGCAAAGAAGGGGAAGCCCGCCCACCACACGACGGGCGTGCTCAGCACCAGCTGGATCCACTGCGAAATGCGCGGCTCGATGATCCTGCTGAGGGGAATCTCTCCCATCGCCAGGACAAACACCGGCACCGCCAGGACCAAGCCGATCCAGAACCGGCGGCTCATATCGAGAAGTTCGCGGTCTTCGCCGTCGCCCGCAGGAGTCCCCTTTGGTTCGAGGGCCATCCCGCAAATGGGGCAGTGACCCGGATGATCCTGCTCGATCTGGGGATGCATCGGGCAGGTGTACGTCATGCGGCAACCAACCATAGGCGGATTCCTCCTGAAAGCCATTGCACGAACGGTGCATACCCAGGGTCCGTCGGATCCGGATCCGGGGATTTTGGAGTGGAAAGGGGCGTCCTGCCGCCCCCCAATCACCCTGGACCGCTGACGCCTTGGGACAGGCGGCCAAGACGCCCCATGGCTCGGGCACGTCGCGGGCTCGTCGCGTCACGTGCCCGGCAAACGACCACCAGGCTAACCGCCCCTCGTCGGGCAACGCCAAGTTACTTGAGCGCTTCCTGGATCAGAACGTCACGCTCGGCGACCGATAAAGGCTGGGCAAATTTCTCATTTCCCTGGATGCGCTCCAGGAGGAACAGGGCGTAGTCGCACAGGCGGTATTTGCGGCTCAGGTATTCCATGTGCATCTTGCTGCCGAAGACAGGGGCAGGCCGCGTGTCGGAAAGCATCCGCTTAAGGGCAGGAATCGCGCTCGTGCCGCATTCGATCAGGGCCTTCGAGGCGGCCTCCACATAGAACCCGGGCAATCCCCAGGTGTTGAAGTTCTTTGAGGTGTGCAGGGCGTCGGTGAGCACATCCACCCTCAATTCGACCGGCAGCTCCTGATATCCCTTGTTGTCAAGGTCCCTGAGGAGGAGGAGCGGCAGGAGGCCGTCGGCGCTCTTCGTTTCCTTGACCACCGATACCAGGGCGTCGCTGCTCACGTCCTTCCGCTTCACCAGCTCCCGGTAGGCGAGCGAATTGAAGGGTTCCTTCTTCTGCTCACTCTGCTCCGTCAGTTTCTTGAGCAGGGTCGGATTGTCCATGGCATGGTAGGTCTGCGTTGTTTGCGTCACGAGCTTCTGGACCGATTCCAACTGCGCGGCCGCGCTCTGCTGCGCCTGGGTTTTCTCGGCGTTCTTGGCCTGGTCGCCGCAGCCCGCCAGGAAGATGCAGAGAATCGCGCAGGGGTAGTACGCTTGCTTGAGTGTGTTCATGGCGTGAGGGTGTTGAGGGCTTGCTCGTCTACAGGTCCGTGAGGGTGGGTAGCGGAACCGCGCTGGGCAGCGTCTTGGTGCCGTCGTTTATTACGATCGTGGTCGAGAAGGGCACCCACTTCGTGTTCCAGACGGTCACCGCGTCCTGGAACTCGGATTCGATGCCCGTCCATCCGGTAACATTTGCGACCGGCGCCGTGTTGCTGTTGGTGTCGGTGGTGAAGGCCCAGAAGTAGGACCCCAGGATCTTGTTTTGGCAGGTCTTGGAATTGTAGCAGACCGCGACGTCCAGCGCAAAGAACAAGGTGCTAGGGCCGTATCCGCCGGGTCCGTCGTTCAAGGTCGTGGCAACGCCGTTGCCGCCCGGATTGTTGAAACCGTTAGCAAAGACGCCGTTGTTCTGCAGCCCATAGTACGCATAGCCCCAGGTGTCCCATTGGTCGATTTCCCAATTGTCGGTCGTTGCCTTGACCGAGCCATTGCCCTCGTCCGCATGATCCAGGATATAGGTCTGGCTATCCACGTCATACACCCAGGTCATCTGGATGATGCAATCGACGTCGCAGCTGCAGTTTTGCCCGCAGGCCGCCGGGTTGAAGGTGAAGCTGGAGCTTATTCCGTAACTGTCGCCGTTGGGGGTGTCCCCGAAGGCCCATGTGCCGCATTCGACCGCGGGCTGGCAGCTCGCCAGCAGGCCCACGAGGGCCGCGGCAACGCAAACCGCCGTTATCGGGCGAAAAAGCTGATTGGATTTTGGAGCGTTCATATGGTTTCTATGTTTATCTGGCGGGTTGCCTGTGTCCCTCCCGGGGCTCGGGTTCTCCCTTGTCTCCGTGCCATGAACGACACCGCGAGACCTGCGTTTGCGATCAGCAGCGTGAAGTACAGGACGGCGGAAAGCATCGGGATGCGCGCATTGAAGGCGGGCCATCGTGAAAAGCCGTGGCCCAGGCAGGGGCAGGGCAGGAATCTGGCCCCGCCGACGACCCCGACCATTCGGTAGAAGGTGACGGAGAGCGAAAACGCGGTGATCAGCAGCAGTTTCCTGTTGCTGCTGCCCGGAAGCGCGAGGACCGAGGCCATGCCTACCTCAAGAAGGCCAACCCCGAGGAACAGGTGGCCTGTCTGTATGGCGAGGACCGGGTCCGGAACCGCCAACAGGGCATCCCGTTGGAAGGCGCTCACAATCTTCAAGATGCCTGAGCACGCGAGAAGGGCCGCCGCCAACATCTCGAGCGGCCGCGTCCATTGTGTCGCAAATCGGCAGCGTTGAAGTGCCAGCTCGAGCTTCATCATTGCCAATAGGTCTGTTATCTAACGGGCAATCGGGGTTGACTGGCCAACGGATATTTTCGGCGCGTGTTTCGGACAACGGCCATGATTACGTAAAATCGCGTAGGGTCCTTCGGCGTGGCGAAACGAAAGCGGGGGCTGGCGCACCCGCGTGGGTGGACTTCTTCCTGGCCCGTGCGGGCTGACCGATACATGGAGCGCGGGCAAAGCATAATACGACAATCGAGCGCCGCGAAACCACCATCGTGTTTTGAAAATCAATATGTTGCCAACTATCCCGTGTAGTCTCGACCCTGATACGCACGCGCCGACCTTGAATTTCACCGGGCGGGTCGAGGGGGAAGACAAGGCCGCCGTGAAGCTCCATTTTCCGCGATCCCGATGCAGATGAGAAGCACCGTCCACACCCGTCCCATTTTTCAGTCTGGCGGTCCCGCCAAACCGGCCCGGCCAAGCCAGCCCCTGGCTTCGCTCCCGCGTTCTCCATCGAGGGCCGCCCTTCTGGCGACGAAGGGGGATTGGGTCGCCCTTGTCATGGCGCTCCTGGTTGTCACTTCATTTTATTTTTGGACGGCCGCAACAAGCGGCGGTCTCCCGCCGTGGCCGATGGGAAAGGCCTCGTATGGCGATTTCTACAACCAGCTCGTCCATGGCATCCTGAAAGGGCATCTCTACCTCGACGTCCCGGTGGACCCGGCGATGCTCGCCGCCAATCCCTACGACCCGCGGGTGTGGGTTCCCCATGGGTGGATGTTCGACGCCAGTTTCTACCACGGAAGGTACTACCTCTATTACGGGGTGGTGCCGGCGCTCGTGTTCCTGCTGCCGTTCAGGCTGCTGACGGGAGGGGACCTGTGGCTCGGGACGGCCGGGGCGTCTCTCGGGGCCCTCGCTTTCCTGGCGCTTGCCTGGCTGTGGCTCAGGATCCGGCGGGACCATTTCCCGCGCACCGGAAGCGTGATCGTGTTCGCGACGGTCATCGCGCTCGGCATGGCCACGGGCCTGCTCGCGATCGCGAGGCGCCCGCTGATGTACGAGTTCGCCATTTCAAGCGGATGCCTCTTCGCAACCCTGATGCTCCACAGCCTGTACTCGGCGCTGTCCTCCGGGAGGAGGACGGCGTGGATGGCGGCGGCCGGCCTCTTCCTGGGACTCTCAGTCGGCTGCCGTCCCACGCTGCTGCTGATGATCCTGGCACCTGCGTGGGTGCTCTGGAATTTCCTGCGCCAGGGGGAGTCGCGGATGCCTTCATGGAGGCATCCGGGTCCGCCGGTGAGGGCGGGGATGGGCTTTGCCGCGGGATTCGGGGCCATCTTTTCCGGACTCCTCCTCTACAATCACCTGCGTTTTGGAAATTGCCTGGAGTTCGGATTCAATTACCTGCTGCAGGACCCGCCCGCGCCGCTTCGGCACTGGGGCCCCTCGTATGTCTGGTTCAACCTCAGGGTCTACTACGCGGGAGCCCTGGAGTGGTCGCGCCATTTTCCATTTGCCTCGATCGGCCGCCTCCCTGCCTGGCCGCGGGATTACTACGGATGCGCCGACGTCTATGGGATCCTGAGATACGCCCCGGTGACCTGGTTCCTGCTGGCGATCCCGCTCGCGCTGCGGCTCCGGCCGTCCCTGGGGTCGCGGGGTTTGGGCACGGTGCTCGGAATGCTTGGACTCGCCTATCTTGGCCCCGGAATCTGCGACCTTTTCTTCGGGAATTCCGCGCTTCGCTACACGGTGGATTTCCTGCCCTATCTCCTCCTCGTGTCGACGTTTGGGGCCTGTGCGCTCGACGAGGCGGTCTCGTCGTCCCGCGCCAAGAATGCCGTGCGGGCCCTCTGGCTCGCCGCGGCCACCTTTTCGGCGGCGGTGGCCGCGGTCCTCAGCATTCCGCTCGAGGGATCCCTGACGGTCCATCGCGGCAATGCGTACTTTGATAGGGTGGCCCGGATCCTGAACGTGCCCACCTTCTGGTATGAGGCCGCGCGGGATTGGCGCTACGGGCCGATCACCTGGCGGATGGCGTTCCCGGAAATGCCCCCGCATACGGTGGAAAAATTGGTGGAGACCCCGAACGCATCCCTCCTGCTGGAATATCTTCCCGGCAGCCGGGTCCGCCTGGGCTTGAAGTGTGTTGGCGACGATTTCGTGCTGTGGGGCGAGGGAGCCGGTGTCACCCGGGGTCGGGCCAGCACGCTGTCGGCGTCGTTTGGCTCGCTGTATCCGACCACCGAGCATCCCTACTACCTGGGGAACGCGGCCAGCGCCCTCAGCCGGTCGTCCGTCTATGTTGTCCTTGACGATCGGCCTGTGCTTGAGGGTTTGCGCCCGCTCGATCCGGTCGATTGCAGGGACATCCACTTTGCGACTGGCCAGGCCCGACGGGGATGGTTCTCGGGCGGCGTCATGGCGGTCGCGCGGGACACGTTCCCCATCCGGGACCTCACGCTGGATTTTTTCCCCCGAACCCTCCGGCTCGCTTTGCCCAGCCACGTGGAACCGGGGCGCTGGCCGTTGGTGTCGGCAGGATCCCAGGATGGCGGCGACCTGCTTTTCATGGAAGCCGGGGTGGGGGAAACCGCGCGTTTAGGCTATTTTTCCACGGGGTTCTCCTTGTCCTATGGGCCGCCGTTCCGGCTGGTGCCCGGAACCCCTCTGGAATGCACCGTGCAAATGGAGCAGATGGGCCCTTCCGGCGGCATGCCGGGACCGCCGCGCCCGCTTTGGATCGAGGTGGACGGCCGGATGAACTGGATGAGCTACGTTCCCTACCACCCGTGTGCGCCGGGCGCCGTTAGGATCGGCGAAAACGCCGTGGGGGCACCGTCAATCGAGAAGACGTTCCCGGGGGAGATCCAATGGGTCGAGACCGTGTCCCGCCTCCTGCCGGCGGAGCCAACCAACCACCTCCTGCTTCGTGTCGTGTTTCCAACCCAACCCCGCTGGGGTCTGAGGGAACCCCTTCTGTTCACAGGCATTCCGGGCGCCGGGGATGGCATCTGCGTAGTGCACTATGGCGGCGGCCTCGGCCGGTTCGTGCTGGATCACTGGGGCGTGCTCAACCAGGAAGGGCCGATCATCAGTTCCATGGATGGCGAAACCATCCACGAAATCGAAATCATCACGCCCGTCTTCACCCTTTATCGTGGATCCCGCCAACCGGCGCGGGGAACCCTAGTGGTCAGGATGGACGGAAAGGAGGTGCTGCGGTTCGACACGGACCTCTATCCTGCGCGGTTGGAAGAGGCCGCCATCGGCAGAAATGACAACGGCGGCCCGACCGAGAGGCAATTCCTGGGTGCTCTTCTCCAGCAGCGGTGGATCGGCGCCGCGGATCGCTGAACCTAACAGCCGCTTATTGACTTACCACGACCAGGAAAATCCGACTTTGACCCCGCTCACAGGTTTTATATTCCCCACCAACGGGGGTGTGGTCTGGTAGAACGTCAGCTTTGCTCCAGTCGTAAACGTTTCCCCGACCCTGTAGTACAGAGTCCCGTCCTCTAGCCACCGAAAGATTGGAATCTCGGATGTCGGCTTGTTGATGTCCGGGGGTTTTACCTCCCTTACTATGTAGGGCGACATTATTGTTGCCTTAGCGGAATCCAGATTCGCGATGACCACGTTGGTCTTGTCCTGGTTCGCCTTGGTAATTTCCGTCGCGTCGGCGATCAACATTTGCTTCATCTCAACTCGAATTCCGCCTGGGGGGGATGGGTCATGGCCATCGTCAACCGACATCGTTGACGACGCTGCCATCGCGGTCCCATTTGTTGCCAGGAATGACGCCACAAATAGCACGAGATGCCGGTGCAGCTTCATGGTTGGTAAGTGTGAAACCCTAGAGATTGTCTTGTTCCAAGGCATTTTTGACGCGCTCCATGAGGTTATCGAGTAGGTGCACGAAACTGGGCTCGAACCCGTGGCTGATGTTTTGGAAATGCTTGTTCGGCGCTCGACTTCCAAAGATGCAGTTTAGGAAAGCGCACTAAAACGCGCACAAGAAATTCTGACGGCCAAGTGTCTGCGGCATCACGGGGTGAGCCCGGAGGCCGCAATGCGCATGGCAGGGACAGGCATTGTCGGCGAAAGGGTAACACCCCATAGCTCGCAAACCCGGCGATGGTGTACCCTCCGCATGCATTCCAGGATCACGACTCACATGAATCGCGCGATGGAATGACCGAATGACGATTCACCGATTCATGAGCAGTTCAGCTCCCTCCCGCGCTTGGTCAGCCTTCGGCAGAGCCGCAGTGATTGCATTGGGCTGCATCTTCAGTTTCGCCATCATGCATGTTCCAACATCGAGGGCGGGTGAGAGCGGCGCTTCCCTGCGGCCCCTAGATGACAGCCTTCCGGCCCTTCCCTTGACCGGAACCTTCGAAAAAGAGGACGGCGACAACGGCCCTTACGGACTCAGCCTGAAGAACACATCTGGAAACTCAATCAGGGCCAGCGGAAGCGTGCTCCTGAACGTCGGGTCAAATGCCAACAGGAAGACCCGGGACATTCCCGAGCACGTCGTCGACCGGGCGGAGACCTGGACCATCTACGGGCTCTCGTCGGGCGACGGGGTCACCATTGAAGCTGACGGCTTCGCCCCGCTAGTGCTGACGGTTCCCTAATATGGGGAGACCTCGGTCAAGCTGCTTTTAGGGTGGTTTGAACATTTGGAAGTACATTGGGTTTTGATGGAAGCGGCTCCTTCGCGAACGGCGACGGTCAGGCGACCGGGCCTTATCCTAATATCCGCGCATGCCGAGGGCGGCAGCGCACCATGATCAATGCAAGTGGACGCGAAGGAGTGACGGGCCGCCCGATCTAGTAAGCAACGGGCGTGCTGCGAACACACACCCAAGGGAATCTACGGGCGGCCCGCCGCTCCAAAGTTATGTGGTGGCGAGGCCGAGTTGCTCGGCGTTAGCCCGTCGGGTGGCCACGCGCCACAGGTCGACTGCGAGCTGCCGGGCGATGGCGACGATGATCTTCTTCCTGCGTGCTTGGCTCGCGGCAAGGAGCTCCTCGCGCCACTTGGCGACCGCGTGATAGTTGGGCTGGTAGCGCAAGAGACGCCAAGCGGCCTCGACCAGCAAGTGGCGGATGCGAGGGTTGCCGTGGCGGGTGATGCTGCCCTGCAGCCGGGAGCGACCGGAAGAATGCTCACTGGGGCAAAGCCCGGTGTAGCTGGCCACTTGGCGGCGGTTATGGAAGCGCCCCCAGTCGCCGACCTCGCGGTGCAGCAGCTCCCAGGTCATGGCGCCCAAGTAGGAGGGCAGCCCTGCAGGGGCGCCAGCCTGCAGCTGGTCGGTGAGAGCTGCCAACTCGGCATCGATCGGCAGCAAAATGCGCTGCCAGCT
>Ga0302225_10000729_pt1 | contig 23085 bp, 18 predicted proteins | sample II_Palsa_E3_2_FD_193515 | JGI IMG/M metagenome (GOLD analysis project Ga0302225, IMG submission 193515) | Peat permafrost microbial communities from Stordalen Mire near Abisko, Sweden - II_Palsa_E3_2 | ecosystem: Environmental > Terrestrial > Soil > Palsa > Peat permafrost | place: Sweden...
CGGGCAGCGGGCGTCTCGCGCAGACGCGTATGGCGCGGCGGCGGATGGCCGATCATGGCGCGGGACTTCACGTCGTGCAGCTTGCCGGCTATGAGGCGCGCTGGATGGAGGAGGGGGCGCGCATTGCTGAAGATGCCGGCGCCGAAGTCATCGACATCAATATGGGATGCCCGGCAAAGCACGTTGCCGGTGGGCAGTCGGGTTCAGCGCTGATGCGGGACCTTGCGCATGCACTCACCTTGATCGAAGCGGTGATCAAGGCCGTGCGCGTGCCGGTGACGCTGAAAATGCGGCTCGGCTGGGACGACCGCACCCGCAACGCGCCGGAATTGGCACGGCGCGCGCAAAATGCCGGCGTGAAACTTGTCACCGTGCATGGCCGCACCCGCTGCCAGTTCTACAAGGGCCGCGCGGACTGGCGGGCGATACGCGCGGTCAAGGACGCCGTGTCGGTACCGGTCGTGGTCAACGGCGACATCGAAAGTTTTGATGATGCTGCCGCGGCGCTCGCTGCCTCCGGCGCAGATGCGGTGATGGTCGGCCGCGGTGCGCAAGGCCGGCCGTGGTTCCCCGGCCACCTCGCGCGCTATCTTTCGACCGGCGTCCGCGAAAAGCCACCGCGCTTGAGCGAGCAGCTTGCCCTTGTCAGCGCGCTGTATGGCGAAACGCTCGCGCTCTATGGGGTCGAGATCGGGCTTCGCCACGCGCGAAAGCATCTGAGCTGGGCCCTCAACGAGGCCGCTGCCGTGGCCAACGCGCCGGAGCATTTGCTCAAAAGCCACCGCGGCCGCGTTTTGACCGCCAATGATCCCGCGTGCGTGCTCGCTCTTCTCGCCGAAGCATTCGACGCCTTCGGTGCCGCGCACCCGGAAGGTATTGCCGCGCCTTTAGCCTCATAAAAGTTCCGCGCCGGGAAATCCAAGATTGCTCGCTGCGTTCATCGAATCCTGCCGACTTCCCCGGCCTTCGCATTTTTCCTTATCGATTTCTTTCACAGGCTTTAAAGAGTTTCCTAGGACATTGGGCCTGCCGGAGGGAAAGAGGCAAAGCGATCCGGAGGCAACAAATGGCTCCTACTTCTTTAGCGCGCACCAGCGGTGCCGCGATCGGCGGTTTGGCGGTGACGAGCAAAGGCGTCGAATACGCCCTGATGGCGGCCGGCGCGACGGTCGCACTTATCGCCACGGTTCAGTCGTTGGGCATTTTAGCGAGCTGGGTCTAGTCCAGCGCTGCGGGTGCCGTTCGATCCCTTAGCGCCCGTGCTCCCACAACGTCTCCAGCCGGCGGCGGAAAGCCTTCGGCTTTTCGGCGAACAAGCGCGAAGCAATGCGCGCGGCGCGATGCGCAAGCGCGGCGGTGCGTTCGGCGCAGGCGGGCGTCAGCCGCGACCGCCAGCGCGCCAGCGGCTGACGCGGCCCGGTGAGCCGTTTAAGTATTTCGAGGTCCTGGCAGCGGCCGAGCCGGTCGCGCAGCCGCTCCGCCTCTTCGGTCCACATGCGGCCCTGCCGCGGCCATAGCGGTTCGACCAGCTCCATCTGGTAACGGTGATCGACCGCGCGCTGGCGCAGCTCGTGCAAATCTTCCGCGGTTGCTTGCGACCAGTCGTCGGGTATGCGCCGCCGCGCCTCGCGGTAGCCCACGGCGAGTTGCGCGGCGATCGACGAGAAATCGAACGGATCGAGCGGCCATTGCTCGACGGCCTCAGTCGTGGCATCGAGCCAGGCGACGATCGTATCGCGCAACTCGTCCGTGAGGATGGCTTCTTCTTCACTGCCGCGGATCGCTTCGATGCGGTCGCGGATGGTCGCTGCGGAGCGCGCCGACAGCGCCACCGTTTTTTTCATCAAATCGTCGAAGGCATTGAGCGCCGATTGACCATCGCGCGCCCGCCCCAACGAGCGGGCATGATCGCGCGCCTGCTGCCGCAGCACCGTTGCATCGGGAATGAAGGGTTCCAATAGCCGCATGAGCGAGCGCCACTGCTTCATGGCGCGGCGGAAATCGTGCACGGCCTTCTGCTGCGAGCGCTCCGGATCGATGATCGCGGACCGCGCTTCGGCAAGAATGGCAACCGCAATGGCGCGGACGGCCGGCCCGATCGCCGCCTTGGGCTGCAAGGCGGGTTTTTCCCCCATGTGCGCTTCTAGGAAGGCGTGCATGACACTTCGATGAGCTAAGGATGACAGTATGACGAAAAATACGGCCGTCTGCACTTCCCTTGTGAGGGGGCACTTGCTACATGAGTTTCGCCATTGCCGCTGCGCAAAAAGCGTGGCTTATCCAGCGGCTTAACGCGGGGTGGAGCAGCCCGGTAGCTCGTCAGGCTCATAACCTGAAGGTCGTAGGTTCAAATCCTACCCCCGCAACCAATTTGCAGCCCAATTTGCAGCCCATGGCGCCGTTCGTCGCGTAGCCTATCCAGGCGGCGGAACAGCGGGATTTGCCGCGTGGCTTCCACCGCCGAAGAGCCACCGGGTTTCGTGCCATCTGAGGGTACGCTGGCGCAGAACTCTCCCATGTGGTGGAGCTTGCGCTTGTATTCAGTCAGCGATATGAACTTGCCCTGCTCCTCTTGGCAGCCGTAAGCGTTAACGTCACCCAACGCGCAAAACGAGACACCGGCCTTAATCTTGTCGGCGTCGTTTGTTGCGAAAGGGTCTGGTGACGTGACGAATTTCCAGCAGTCTTTCAGCAGAAGTCTTTCAGCGGCCCCTGTTTGCGGATTTCGTCGCCGCGTCGGCGCGCGTCGATCCGCTGGCTCAAGCGAACGCCGGCCGATGTCCGAATCCCTAAGCGGAGAGAAATAATGTCCACGTTAAATGCGCCGGCATTGTCGGCCCTGATCGATCGACTCTTTAGCGAAGCCGACCCGGCGGAAAACAGACCTTGGCCTGCCACGCGCGGCACTGATCGCAGCGACTATCTCAAATACTATGGCCTCCTAAAGGATCAGCCTCTCGCCGTCTCCCGCGATACCGGCACGCTTCTTTACATGTTGGCGCGCTTGATCGGGGCGCGGAGCATTGTCGAATTCGGCACCTCGTTCGGGATTTCGACGCTCCATCTCGCGGCCGCGTTACGTGATAACGGCGGCGGGCGTTTGATCGGTAGCGAATTCGAGCCGTCGAAAATAAAGCGGGCGCGCGAAAATCTTGCCGCCGGCGGCCTGTCGGATCTGGTGGAGATTCGCGAAGGCGATGCGCTGCAAACGCTCGCCCGCGATCTGCCGGATACCATCGATTTCGTCCTGCTCGATGGCGCCAAGGCACTCTATCCGCCGGTATTGTCGTTGCTTGAGGAGCGCTTGCGCGATGGCGCGCTCATCGTTGCCGATAATGCCGACGACAGCCCGGAATACCTTGCCCGGGTGCGCTCCGCGAACGGCGGTTATCTTTCGGTTCCGTTCGGTGAGGATGTCGAGCTGTCGATGCGATTGAAAAACGCAGGCAACAGCACGGCGCCGCATGGCTGATAGCGATCGGCGTGCTTACATGAGAAACGAAGCCACGGACTTAGTCGAACACGTTCAACAAGAAATACACCCAACTCAAAAGGTCTTTAGCCATGTCGGAAACTGCTCAACCAACGGCCCGGGTCGGCCGCCGCGTCCGCCACGAGTTGAAAATGCGGCTCCTGCAAGTGCGCAACGTGAGCCGCCTTACTCCGAAGATGGTGCGTGTCGTGGTCGGCGGAGAGGCGTTGAGCGGCTTCGTCAGCGCCTCTTATGACGATCACGTCAAATTGTTCTTCCCGCATCCGCGTGAAGAGAAGCCAGTGCTGCCGACGCCCAGTCCGAACGGCCCGGTCTATCCGGAAGGCGTAGTGCGGCCTCCTTCACGCGACTACACGCCCCGCCGCTACGATGCGGCCGCCAACACGTTGACGCTCGATTTCGTGCTGCATGACGCAGGACCAGCGACGGCGTGGGCAACGCAGGCGCGGACCGGCCAATTCCTTGGCGTCGGCGGCCCTCGTGGCTCCTTTGTCATTCCCGACGATTTCGATTGGTATTTGTTCGTTGGCGACGAAACGGCTTTGCCGGCCATCGGCCGGCGCCTGGAAGAATTGCCTGCGAGCACCCGCGCAATGGTTGTCGCCGAGGTTTCAGGTAAAGAAGAAGAGCAGCAATTTGCCAGCCGCGCGGCGGTTGAGGTCCGATGGCTGCATCGCAATACCGCCGCCGCCGGAGCAACTTCGCTGTTACAAGACGCGCTTGCCGGTTTGTCGCTCCCTTCGGGGGAGGGCTATGCCTGGGTTGCCGCGGAGGCCGCCACCGCTAAAGCCTTGCGCCAGTATCTTGTCGAGGAGTGCGGACTTGATAAGGAGCGGGTCAAAGCCGCCGCTTATTGGAAACGCGGCGCTGTCGCTGTTCACGAAACGTATAACGACTAAAGTTCGCCGGCAGCCATCGCCGTCGCGCGGTCCGCCGATCCGAGGTTTGCGGAGTTAAAAATACAATTCGGTTTCGGCCGAAGCGTTGCCGCTCGCCGGCAACGCTGTTTAAGCGCATTTAATATCCATTCGGCGGCGTTCATCGGCGGAACGGTTTTGACGGCGAACTTTTCTGGAAATGAATATGGCGAATAACACAACAGTCCCGCGCCCGCGCGTGTTCCACGGGTGGTTTGTCGTCGCTGGGACTTTTGCCATTACCTTCATCGGGTTCGGCAATGCCTATTCGTTTGGGGCTTTTCTGCCTTCATTGCAGCACGATTTCGCCGCCTCGCGCGGCTCGGTGTCTCTTGTGTTCGCGATTGCGGGTTTTCTCTACTTCGGGCTTGGCGTGATCAGCGGGCCGTTGGCCGACCGTTGGGGCGCTCGGCGCTTCGCGGTCATCGGTATGGTTCTGATCCCGATCGGGCTTGCGCTCGCCAGCGTGGCGCGGAGCTTGATCGAAGTTTACGCCGCTTACAGCCTTGGCGTCGGATTGGGAATCGGCTGCGCCTACGTTCCCGCTGTGGCCGCGGTCCAACGCTGGTTTGTGCGTCGTCGCGGCTTCGCCTCTGGACTTGCGGTCAGCGGCATTGGCGTCGGTACTTTGGTGGCGCCGCCGGTCGTCGCGATTTTGATCGAGTTTCTAGGCTGGCGCGGCACCTATCTGGCGCTCGGCATTTTCACCCTTGTGGCCGGCGTCGGCCTCGCGTTCTTGATCGAGGACGACCCGCGCAAGCGCGGTCTTGCTCCTGATGGCGAGGTTATGTCACCCGGCGCTCAACCGCCGCCCGCGGCGGCGACCGGGGTGTGGAGTATTGTCACCTCGCCGCGATTTATCGGGTTATACGGCGCCTGCTTCATCTGCGCGTTCGGGCTTTTTGTGCCGTTCGTGCATCTCGTTCCCTATGCGCTTGACCGCGGCATCCCGCAGACTTCGGCGGTGCTTTTGATCGGCGCCATCGGCGTCGGCAGCACCGCGGGACGTTTTCTGCTTGGCGACCTCGCCGACCGGCTGGGGCGTGGGTTTTCGTTTCTGGTCATGTTCGTCGGCATGGGACTTTCGTTTGCCATTTGGCTGTTTGCCGGCAGCTTTTGGCCGCTGGCTGTCTTTGCGCTGGTGTTCGGCGTCTTCTATGGCGGCTTTGTCGCGCTGGCGCCGGCTGTGGTCATCGATTATTTCGGCGCGCAGAATGCCTCGACCATCATCGGCATTCTTTATACCAGCGTCGCGTTTGGCACGCTGATCGGCCCGAGCGCCGCCGGTTATGCGTTCGACCTAAGCCACAGTTATACACTGCCGATTCTCGCGAGCGGTTGCGCTTATGCGCTGGCGACGCTGGTCCTCGCGATGACAGCAAAAGCGCCGATGGTGAAAAGCTAATCGAGCGCCGCGTAAACGAGATTGCGGAATAGATAGCGATAATAATCGCGCTGCACCGGCGCCTGGATCATCATCATCGCGATCAGTTCTTCACCTGGCGCGACCCAAAAGACCGTGCCGGCAAGTCCGCCCCAGAAATATTCGCCAACCGTGCCGACCGTCGTCGCCATCCCAACGTCGTGGCGAATCGCAAACCCCAATCCGAACCGATGTCCAGGTTGCAACAGAGTGGTATTCGCGATGCGCACGTTCGGGCCGAGATGGTCCGCCGTCATAAAGTGGAGTGTCTTGCGCCCGAGGAAGCGCGTGCCGGCGAACGTGCCGCCGCGATAGAGCATGGTGGCGAACTGGGCGTAGTCATCCATGGTGGAAAAAAGTCCGCCGCCGCCGGATTCGAAACGCGGCGCGATTCTTCCCTCAATGAGTTCCACCGGCTTTGCGTTTTCCGGGTCGCGCTCGAATGGCTGTGCCATGCGCTCGCGATCTTCGGCGGGTACGAAAAAGCGGGTATCCTTCATTCCAAGCGGCTTGAAGATGCGCTCCTCGAGAAACGCGCCGAGCCGTTGTCCGCTGACGATCTCGACCACTCGGCCGATGACGTCGGTCGAATGACTGTAGAACCACGATGCCCCCGGCTGGTCGATCAGCGGCAATTTGGCAAGCTCAACAACGAATTCGGCCGTGGTTAGATCGCGGATCAACAACTCTTTGGCGTTCGCCGGATCGGGCGCAAATAATTGCGAGTCTTTATAAAGACGCTGAACCGCCGAATCGCCGGTGAATGCGTAAGTCAAACCGGAGGTGTGGCGCAGCAAGTCCTGAATGGTGATGGCGCGCTCGGCGGCCACGAGCTCAAGCCGGCCGTTTTTTTCAACACCGACCTTCGGATCAGCCCATTCAGGAATGTATTTCGCAACGGGATCGGCGAGGAAAACCCGTCCTTCTTCCACGAGCATCATCAGCGCGACGGAGACGACCGGCTTGGTCATGGAAAAAATGCGAAAAATCGCGTCTCGCGGCAGCGGCGGACCGCCCGGCCGTAACGCGCCGACGTCGGAACGATAAGCACACTTGCCGCCGCGCGCGATCATCATTGAAACGCCGGGCACGCGACGCGCTTCGACCTCGCGCCGCATTACCGCGGTAAGCCGGGCTAGAGCCTCCGGCCTTAGTCCAACTTCGTCGGGATCGATATGGGGAAGGGGAGCATGTTTGTTCACGGCGAGCGCATCCTGTCGAGGGCCGACAAGAGACTGCCTCAGCCGCGAGGCTGGCGCAATGCCGACAGCTTTTGCAAACTTACGCCGCGATCGGTTTCGCGAGCCGGTCCATTTCGCGCTCGACCAATCGCCGGTAAATACCCTCGCGCCGCAAGAGAGCGTCGGGCGGTCCGTCCTGCACGACCTTCCCGAGCCCGAGCACGACAATGCGGTCGAAGTTGCGCACCGTAGAGAGCCGATGCGCAATGGCGATCACCGTGCGCCCTCGCATCAAGCGGTTCAGCGCCTCGCGGATCGCCTCCTCCGATTCGCTATCCAGCGATGAGGTCGCCTCATCGAGCAGAAGCAGTGGTGCGTTCTTGAGAAATGCCCGTGCGATGGCGATGCGCTGGCGCTGCCCGCCGGAGAGCCGTACGCCGCGGTCGCCGACCAGGGTCCGCATTCCATTCGGCAATTCTCCAATAAAGTCGCAGCGAGCTGCGAAGGCCGCGTCGAGCACTTCGTCGTCCGTCGCATCCGGCCGCCCGTAACGGATGTTCTCCATGACTGAGCGATAGAACAGCGAAATGTCCTGCGGCACCACGCCGATTGCCTCGCGGAGGCTCTCTTGCGTGACGCGAGAAATATCTTGGCCGTCAATCGAAATGCGTCCGCCTTGCGTGTCGTAAAAACGTTGCATCAGGGCAAACAACGTGGACTTGCCGCCGCCGGAATGGCCGACGAGACCGATCCGCTCGCCCGGCATAAAGCTTAAGTTCAGATCTTCGAAAATCTGCTGCCCGTCGGGGTAGCGGAAGTCGACGTGCTCGAACTTGACGCTGGCGCCGCGGCGAATAAGCGGCGCCGCCTCAGGATGGTCGCGCAGCTCATGAGGTATGAGCAGCGTCGACAAGGCTTCTGACAGCCGCGCGACGTGCTGCGTTATATCGACCAGCGCCACCGCGAGATCGCGCGTCGCATGCAATACCGATAATCCGAGCGTGCAAATGAGTACGACGTCACCGATGGTTGCCTCATTGAGTTGCCACAAAATAATTGCCCAGGCGAGCAGCCCGAGCGCCAATACGATGGTGACGACGGCATGAAAAATTCGGAGCTTTTCGAGGTAAAAAAGGCTGCGCCCGCGCGCCTCCATTTCCTGCGCTACCGTGGCGTCGAAGCGGCGATGTTCGCGCATAAGTCCGCCAAAGGCGCGCACCAGGGGCATATTGGAAACAACGTCGGTCATTTCGCCGTCGACCGCGGCGGCTTTGCCGGCGAAGTCGTGATGCAGCGGCCGGCCGTTGGCGGCGAGGCGAGACATCACGCAGACCATCACGCCGGCGACGAAGGCAAGGCCTCCTGCCATGGGCAGGCTGACCGTGCTCACAAGCGCAATCGCTGCCACGGTCGCCGCGCAGGGGGGAAGCACGTTCCAGACGAACATGTTCTCCCCGGTGAAGACCGCGTTAGACGTTGCCGTCACGCGGCTTGTCAGCGTGCCCGGCAAACGCTCGGCGAAGTAACTCGGGGAATGTCCGGTCAGATGGCGGAAAAGATCCCGCCGCAAATCTCCGGTCACCGCGACGAAAGCGTAGTTGCTAATCCAACTGGCCACCCGCCACAAAAGGTTGTCGGCGGCAATCAAAGCGCCGAGCACGATGAAGGCGGTCCAGACGTCGGCGGTTACACCGCGCGAGAGCGCGTCGACCAGAAATTTCACGCCATATTGGGTGCCGACCGAGCAAGCGACCGCGCAGAGGACGGCGGTTAGGATAACCGCGTGCGAAACCGGCCGCCGCCGCACGTAGCTGAAGATGAACGAGAGGGGACGCTTGGCGTAGTCACACAGATCGACCATGCGCGCTCAAACTCCGATCAATGGACGCTGCCGGTTCCCGCTTCACCGTCAAGATCACAACGCGGGCAACGCAAAATTTATCCACTCGCTTGCAAAATTTTCTGCAGTGCGAAAGCTCGTGGAAAATTCGAAGCGCCACGCTCTAACGCCATGTCTTGAACGTCACGCCTTGAACACGTCTTGGCCACATTGTCGATCGCGGCGTGAATTTCGGATCAGAGTCGACGCGGAGCCGGGCGAAAAGTTCCGCCGTCGCCCGAAAATAACTTTCGGTTTTCTTTTTGGAACCATCCGCCGGTTCCAGGTTCTTGATCTAGCGCCGGGGAACCCAAAAGGTTCGGATCCACCCCCTCACCAAGAGGACGTTCATGCATATTGCCCAGATCGCACCCCTGACGGAGGCGATCCCGCCGAAGCTTTATGGGGGAACCGAGCGCGTCGTCTCGTGGCTGACTGAGGAATTGATCGCGCTGGGCCACGAAGTAACGCTCTTCGCCAGCGGGGACTCGATCACCTCGGCGCGGCTCGAGTCCGTATGGCCGCGTGCATTGCGGCTCGATGGGTCGGTCCGCGATCCCAACGGGCTGCACATGTTGATGCTCGAGCGCGTCTATCAACGCGCAAGCGAGTTCGATTTTCTGCATTTTCATCTCGACTATTATCCGTTCTCCCTGTTTTCCCGGCAGGCGACGCCATTCGCCACCACCTTGCACGGTCGCCTGGATTTGCCCGAACACCAGCCGGTGTTCGACGAATTCTCGTCCGTACCGGTCATTTCGATCTCTAACGCGCAGCGCCGTCCGTTGCCGCAAGCGCGCTGGGTCAGAACCGTCCATCATGGCCTGCCGAAAGATTTGCTTCGGCCGAAGCCGGTCAAACCCTCGTATTTCGGCTTCCTCGGCCGCATAGCTCCGGAAAAGGGCATAGACCGCGCCATTCGGATCGCCGAGCATTGCGGCGTGCCTTTGAAAGTCGCCGCCAAGGTCGACAACGCCGATCGCGAATACTACGAGGAAAAGATCAAGCCGATGATGCAATCGGCAAACGTCGAATTCATCGGCGAAATCAATGACACGCAGAAATCCGAATTCTTAAGCGGCGCGACGGTCCTGCTCGTCCCCATCGATTGGCCGGAGCCATTCGGCCTGGTCATGATCGAGGCCATGGCCTGCGGGACCCCCGTTATCGCGTTCAATCGCGGATCGGTGCCGGAAATAGTCGAAGACGGAGTGACCGGCTTCATTGTCGAAGACATTAACGGCGCGATTGGCGCAGTCGACCGGCTCTCGCATTTGTCGCGCGCCAACATCCGGCAGAAATTCGAAGAGCGCTTCACCGCGCGGCGCATGGCGATGGATTATCTTTCCATCTACCGCAGCCTCAGCGACAAGAAAGCGCCGCAGCTGCGGCTGGTCGCGGACGACGCGCCGGCTCTTTAGTGCGTCGTCTAATCGGCCTCGGGCGCGTTGCGGGTTTCCGGCATCAGAAACCACACCGCCGCCAGCCCGAACAGGGCTACCACCGCCAAGCCGGCAAATGCCGCCGGGCTGCCAAACCGATCGCTCATGAAGCCGGCGAATGTCGCGCTGAGTGACGCGCCGATTCCGGTGAAGGTGCCGACAAATCCGAGACCGAGATTGAAGTGCCCCGTGCCTTTGGTGAGATCGGCGACGATAAGCGGCACCATGACGCTGAAAACGGCGGCCGTGATGCCGTCGAGTAGTTGCACGACAACCAGCAGCTCAGGATTTGTCACGGACGCGAAAAGGAATCCGCGCAGCGGCAACGCGGCAAATCCGATAACCAGCAGGGGCCGCCGGCCCCATGATTGGGCCTTTCGCCCTACCCAGGGCGATAGCGTGGCCACAAGGAGTTGCGGCACCACAATGCAGACGGCGATGAGGATGGTGGCCCATCGCGCCGAGCGCATGGTCATTGCGCTGCCCATCAGCGGTAACATGGCCGAATTGGCGAGGTGGAACAGCAGAATGCAGCCGGCGAAGATGAGGAGCGGGCGGTTGTAGAGCAGCTCGCTCCATTTGTGAGAATGACCCTTAACGATCCGCGGCGAGTGTGCGCCGTGTGCGCGTTCCGGATCGATTTCGCTTGGGACAATCCGGCGCAGCGCAAGCAATGCCGGCATTAGGAGCAGGACGGTGACGATGAAGACGGCGCGGGCCGAAAGGAAATAACCGCAGGCCCCCATGGCCGCCGCCGCGACGCCATTACCTACTGAAGCAAAACGCGCGTTGCGTCCCAAACGCTCGCTGATGGCTGCATGGCCAACCAGGCCGAGGCTGATTGCGGCGATGGCGGGGCCGAGAATGCAGCTTGCCATCGCCTGAGTAACGGCAGCCGGCAGAATTACGGCGAAGGCCGGATGCGCCGCATACGCCAAGGCGCTGGCGCAAATTGCCATCACGCCTATGCCCGCGACGAAGCGCTCTGAACGCGCCGCGTCAACCAATGCTCCGCCGGGCATTTGGCCGATCAATGAAACAAGAGCGGCCGCGGAGAGCACAAATCCGATGTCGATCTGTGTCCATTTTTGCGTCGTGAGATAAACGGAAACGAACGGTCCGAAACCGGTTTGGACGTCGGCCACAAAGAAAATGAACCAGTCGAGTCCGCGGAGGCTGCGCGCAGACGGTGTCAGCGGCGGTTCTGGTCCGCCCGGTTGACCAAGTGCCGCGGAAGCGGGTTCATCGTTGCCCTCGCCGCGGTCATCTCGATTGTCGCCAAAGCGGCGTAACGGTTCCGCGTACAGAAGGCATCTCCAGCACTTAGGAATTATTCGGGCAGCGGTACGAGCTTGCCGAGGGCGCCAAGAACGACAACCGCTTTACCGTCTTTGTATTCGGGTGCGGCTTTGACCTGATCGCGAGTGAGGTCGAGCGCAATGGTGCTGTTCGGCTTTCCGGGCGGAGGAAAGTGCAGGGCACTCCAGTCCACTGCGATTTTGCGGCTGCCGACACCGAGGAATCCGCCGAAATCGATGATCGCGGCGCGGACCTCGCCCTCGCGGTCCACCAGTACGTCGACCACGCGTCCCATATTCTCATCGGTAGCGCTGCGGACGTCGCGTCCGAGCACGCCTTCAACTTCATGCTTGTTGAGCACGGTGACTTCAGGAGCCGTCGTATCGCCAGCCGGGGGTGCGGCTTTGTCGGTATCGTTCTCGGCCAGCGCTCCGGTCAGCGCGATAATCACCAGCAACAGCGCGGCCAACGCCATCGCCATGCGACGATTTCCGCCCATGCTGCCTCCGAGTGAGAAACGCGCTCAGCCCATTAAGCGCGCGAAAGCCTTTCCGGTTCCACGGCCGGCTCGACCAAGAAGTGCCTTGGCGCGCAAAGACTTGGGTTTAGGAGGCTCGGGTTAGGAGGCTCGCTTTTAGGAGGAAAGAACGACAGAGACCCGAATGCCTCCCTCGACCCGCAATGTGTCGAGGGAGACGTTGCCGTCGTGCCGGCGCACCCGCAGGTCCACGCGTGACGAGCCCAGCTGCAAGTTGCGCAGCGTCACCTCCTCGAGAAATGCCGGCAGCCGCGGATTACACAGCCTGATTTCCTTGGCAAACGGATCAAACTCGAGCCCCAGGCTAGCTTCGAGGAGCGTGAATGGCGTTGCGCTCGCCCAGGCCTGCGGCGAACATGCCACCGGATAAAGCGTCGGTCCGTGGCCATGCTGGCGCGGGAATCCGCAGAAAAGCTCCGGCAGGCGGCGGTACTCCATGTAGGTCGCGGCGCTGAACAATCCGGCGAACAGCCTGTCGACCGATTGCTTCAGCCCGTAACGGGCGAGGCCGAGTGCGATCAGCGCATTGTCGTGTGGCCAGATCGAGCCGTTATGATAGGACATCGGGTTAAAGCGAGCCTCACCGCTGGCGACGGTCCGAATACCCCATCCAGAGAAAAAGTGCGGGCGCAGCAATTCGCGGCCGACGAGCTTCGCGCGCTCCGGATCGGCAATGCCGGTGAATAAGAGCTGACCGGCATTCGACGCGCGCACGGCGCATCGCTTTTTGGCCCCGTCGAGCGCCAGCGCATAGGTGCCAATCTCCGGACACCAGAAGGCAGCTTCGAACTTTTCGGCAAACGCCGCTGCTTCGGCTTCGAGCTTTGTTGCTTGATCGTATCGTCCAATCCGCCGCGCGCACGATGCCGCCATGCGCTTGGCGGCGTAGACATAGCCTTGGACTTCCGCCAGCGCGATTTCGCCTTCAGCGAGGCGGCCGTCAGCGTGGAAAATGGCGTCGTTCGAGTCCTTCCAGCCTTGATTGGCTAAACCCTGTTCGGTGGCGCGCATGTATTCCACGAAACCGTCGCCATCAGGGTCGCCCGGACCGGCTATCCAACCCAATGCGGCTTCGATCGCCGGCCACAAAGCCCGGATCGTCGCGACGTCGCCGGTGCGCTCCAGATAAAGGCCTGCCAGTAGCACGAATAACGGAGTGGAATCGACGCTGCCGTAATAAAGTCCGAACGGCACCTCGCGCAGCGCCGCCATTTCGCCGCCACGCATCTCGTGCAGAATTTTTCCCGGTTCTGCATCCGCCGCCGGATCGGTGGTTTTTGCCTGACAAGCAGCAAGGCGGTGCAGCACGCCTTTGGCGACGTCAGGGCTCCACCACAGCATTTGCATCGCCGTGATCAGGCCGTCGCGTCCGAATGTGGTCGAAAACCACGGAATACCGGCATACGGGTAGCGTCCCTGCGGCGTGTCGGTCATCAACATTTCAAGATCGGCCGCCGAACGGCACAGGATCTCGTTGAACAGGTCATTCGACGTTTCGGCGCTGGTGCGGCCGCGCGACGTGTCGCGAAGTTTCCGCCGGGAGGCGATGAGCGCAGGAATGAAGCGCGCCGGACGGTTCTCGCTTTCGCTACAGCCGGCCGCCACGAATATCGGGCGCGTTTCTCCGGGAAGAAGACGCAGATCGTAGGTAGCGACACCGGTCGTCAATTGATCTGGAGGCGGGTCGAAGGTCAGCGTGGTGCGCCGCAATTTGCCGTCAAGGCCATGATAGTTCAGCAGCACCTGATCGCTGCCGCGTTGCTGCGACGTTTGCGTCCCGCGCCGCTGCCGTCGGGTGCCGCGCACCTCAAAGAGGTCAGCGAAATCGTTAGCGAAAACAATAGATATCCGGACATCTACCGCCTTCGCGGCGTAATTGCGCAGGCCGATTCGCTGGTAGGCGGTGTCTTGCCAGAGGAAAAAGGTGCGCAAGATATGCAAAGTGTCCTTTTCCAGCGCGATCCGTCGGTTGGACATCAGATCGGGGTTGGTCAAGTCGACGGCGAGCGAGGCGTTGTCGTCGCGCAGGTTAAAGCCGAGCAAAAGCGGCGGCACATCGTTGACCCGCAGCTCCAGCCGCGAGAGGAACCTGGTATCGCAATGGAATAAGCCGTCGGTCGCCTCGGAATAGGCGCCGATATCGCCGTGGCTGTCCAGAACAAGAAAGGTGTCATTATGCTTAAGCGAGCAACGCGGCCGCGTCGCCGCTTGGGTCGCCGATATATAGAACGGTCCCTCGTTCGGGTTGGCTGGAGGCACGATCTGTGCGGCGGTTTTGCTGGCCATGGCTTTCATACTGGTTGTGATATGTGATTCTCGTCGAGCCGGTAGCTTTCCCGAAACGGCTCAGCAACTTAACTTTTTGTACGGTTGTTGTGCGCCGCAATAAGCGCACTGCGGCTTCGTGGCTAACGCGTAGCCTGGCAAGCTGATCCATTAGGGCCTTTATCCGTCGAACGAAAGGCCCAAGTTTGCTGAGCAGCCAAGCGTCGCGACGCAACCTCAGCTGGCCGCGCGTTCTTGCATTTACCTGCAGGATAACGTGAAACTCGCCCCGAAGTGCGCCTCCCGGGAGCCGGATGGCGCGTAAAGCGACGTCCTGAAGAGTACCTCTTACAGGGCGCGTATCGACGGGGACGGAAACGATGACTGTTGAATCACCGGCCATTGCGCCGGACGCTGCGGTTGCGCAGCCGGCGGGCCGCTGGGGACAGCTCATTGTCGGCGTGCTCTGCATGGTGATGATCGCCAACCTGCAATATGGTTGGACACTTTTCGTCAATCCGATCGACCAAAAATATCACTGGGGCGCCGCCGCCATCCAGCTGGCGTTCAGCGTTTTCATCGCCACCGAGACCTGGCTGGTGCCGGTGGAAGGCTGGTTCGTCGACCGTTTCGGACCGCGCGTGGTAGTCGCGCTTGGCGGAATGTTTGTCGCCGGCGCGTGGGCGCTCAACGCCTTCGCAAGCTCGTTATGGGAATTGTACATCGCTGCCGCGTTGTCCGGCGTCGGCGCCGGCGCGGTTTATGGGACCTGCGTCGGCAACGCGCTCAAATGGTTTCCGGATCTGCGCGGCCTCGCCGCCGGACTGACCGCCGCCGGCTTTGGCGCCGGCACGGCCGCGACTGTGATCCCCATTCGTGAGGTGATAATCGGTTATGGCTACGAGCACGCTTTCTTGTGGTTCGGGCTGGGCCAAGGCCTCGTCATTATCTTGCTCTCGCGGTTACTGCGAGCGCCGCAACCAGGTGAAACGCCGAAGGCATCGGCGCGCGTCACGCACTCGCTCCGCGATTACACGCCGCTCGAAATGCTGCGTTCGCCCGTCTTCTGGGTTCTTTACGCTATGTTCGTCATGGTCGCGGCGTCGGGCCTGATGGCCACGGCGCAGATCGCACCGATCGCCAAGGATTTCGGACTCTCCGATCAAAACGTCGATTTGTTTTTCGTCACCGCCACGACTCTGAGCGCGGCGCTTGTCATCGACAATATCCTCAATGGGCTGGCGCGGCCGTTCTTTGGCTGGGTGTCCGATGTAATCGGCCGCGAGAATACGATGGGGATCGTGTTTACTCTCGGCGCCGCAGCCTACTGGAGCCTCGGCGCGTTTGGGCAGACGCCGTATTTATTCATCCTGTTTGCGGGCTTCATCTTCTTCACCTGGGGCGAAATCTTCAGCCTGTTTCCGGCCATCGCGACTGACACCTACGGCGCGAAATACGCGACTGCCAATGCGGGGCTGCTCTACACGGCAAAAGGAACTGCAGTCTGGGTCGTGCCGGTGGGGAGCTTGATCAAGAGCTACAGCGGCAGCTGGCATTGGGTCTTCGTCATCGCCTCCATCATGAACCTTGCGGTGGCGGCTTTGGCTTTGTTTGCGCTCAAGCCGATGCGCCGGCGGATTACCAACCACGGTTGAAAGCCGGATCGGGCCAGGGACCGATTGGAAAGGCCCGAAATCCCTCGTCGGGCAGCCGTTTGAGGAAGGGCCTTTGCGGTTGCTCCGGTCTGGAATAATGTATGCCAGCCATGCCAGCACGTCTCGCAACTGTCAGTCGCACACGATCAGACCGCCCCGCGGTGAACAGCGGGCGGCCGCGGCCCGCGGTCGCGCCGCTGCCCGGCGCGGAAAACTTCAAACATCAGGTCTATGCCGCGCTGAAAGATGCCATCGCAGCCATGGATATCTACAGCAGCCGCTCCGAAATCAGGCTGGACGAGCGCGGCCTTGCGGAAGATTTTGGCGTTAGCCGCACGCCGGTGCGCGAGGCCATGGCGCAGCTCGAGCGCGAGGGCTTCGTGCGCACCGTGCCGCGTCGCGGCGTGTATGTCGCCCGCAAGACCAAGCGCCAAGTCATCGACCTGATCATCGCCTGGGCGGCGCTCGAGGGCATGGCAGCAAGACTGGTTACGCAGACTGCCGGCGACAAAGAAATCGCCGCGCTGCGCCGCATGTTCGCGACGTTCGAGGATGGCAAAGTGCGGGCGCATCTCGACGAATATTCGGAGATCAATATCGAATTTCATCAGGCGCTCATTCGCATGAGCGGCAACACGACCCTTGTCGATCTTGCCGAGAATTTGTTCACCCACATGCGGATGATCCGCAGAAAGACGATCGGCGAAAGAGATCGTGTCGATCGCTCGATCCGCGACCACACGCAGATCATCGAGGCGTTGGAAGCGCGCGATGCCGGCCGCGCCGAGATTTTGGTGCGCGATCACGCGCTCGGCCTTGCCGAGCACGTCGCCAAATACGTGGATTATCTGGACTGAATAATGAGCTCACCCCGGATCGAGGCGGTGTGCAATTGCGCTCGCGCTTTAAGAGGGTGACGGAACTCAGGGAGACCTTTCATGGCCGAGGCGGCGGCAAAGGAGCAGCGTAACATCGACGTTACGCCGCAGGCGGAGCCGGAAAAGACCGACGGTTTTTCGCTGATCATCGACGCGCTCAAACTCAATGGCGTGACGACGATCTACGGCGTGCCGGGAATTCCGATCACCGATTTCGGACGGATGGCGCAGGCTTCCGGCATCCGCGTTCTGTCATTCCGCCACGAGCAGAACGCCGGATACGCCGCCGCCATAGCGGGCTTCCTCACCAAGAAGCCTGGGATTTGCCTCACGGTCTCGGCGCCCGGCTTCCTCAACGGCCTTACCGCACTGGCCCACGCCACGACCAACTGTTTCCCGATGATCCTGATCTCGGGCTCTTCGGAGCGCGAAATCGTCGACCTGCAGCAAGGCGATTACGAGGAGATGGATCAGCTCGCCGTCGCCAAGCCGCTCTGCAAGGCGGCGTTCCGCGTGCTGCATGCCGCCGATATCGGCATCGGCGTCGCGCGAGCGATCCGCGCTGCGTTGTCTGGTCGTCCCGGCGGCGTCTATCTCGATCTCCCGGCAAAGCTGTTTGGCCAGGTCATGGACGCGGAAGCCGGACGCAAATCACTGGTGAAGGTCATCGACGCCGCTCCTGCCCAGATCCCCGCGCCTGAGGCGGTTAAGCGCGCGCTCGACGTGCTCAAGGGCGCCAAGCGTCCGCTGATTATTTTCGGCAAGGGCGCCGCCTACGCGCAGGCCGATGATGCGATCAAGGGCTTCGTCGAAAGAAGCGGCGCGCCGTTCCTACCGATGAGCATGGCCAAGGGGCTCTTGCCCGACACGCATCCGCAATGTGCCGGCGCCGCGCGCTCGACCGTGCTCAAGGAGTCCGATGTCGTCGTGTTGATCGGCGCGCGGCTGAACTGGCTCCTCTCGCACGGCAAGGGCAAGACCTGGGGCGATGCGCCGAAGAAGTTCATCCAGATCGACATTGAGCCGAAGGAAATGGATTCAAACGTCGAGATCGCGGCGCCCGTGGTCGGCGACATAGGCTCTTGCGTCGCCGCGCTCTTGAGCGGCATGGGGGCCAACTGGCCAGCGGCGTCCGCCGACTGGATCAAGACCGTCACGTCAAAACGCGACGACAACGTCGCCAAGATGGCGCCGCGGCTGATGAACAACAATTCGCCGATGGATTATCACGGCGCTCTCGGCGTGCTGCGCACCATCATCAAGGAACGGCCCGACGCGATTCTGGTCAACGAAGGCGCCAACACGCTCGATCTCGCGCGCGGCGTCATCGATATGTATCAGCCGCGCAAGCGTATCGACGTCGGCACTTGGGGCGTAATGGGCATCGGCATGGGTTATGCCATCGGTGCCGCGATCGAAACCGGCAAGCCGGTGCTCGCGGTCGAAGGCGACTCGGCCTTCGGCTTTTCCGGCATGGAGGTCGAGACTATCTGCCGCTACAAGCTGGCGGTCTGCATCGTCGTCTTCAACAACGACGGGATTTATCGCGGCACCGATGTCAACAATGCAGGTCCCGATCCGGCGACAACTGTTTTCGTCACGGGATCGCGTTACGACAAGATGATCGAAGCCTTCGGCGGCGTCGGCGTCAACGCGACCTCGCCGGATGAGCTCAAGCGCGCCGTCAATGCGGCGATGGATTCCGCCAAGCCGACCCTCATTAACGCAGTGATCGATCCCGCGGCCGGGAGCGAGTCGGGCCGCATCGGCAACCTCAACCCGCAGAGCGCGCTGCGCAAGAAGTGATTTTCATGGCCGCATGGTTGCGGCCGGAAGTTTCAAGGAGCACGGCAATGGCAACGCGAACGAAAAGCGCCGGCAGGAATGCCAAAAAAGCTGCCAACAAAACGGCCCGGTCGAGAAAGAAAACCGCAACAAAAAAATCCGCGCGAAAGGTCGTCGGATTCAAGGCCGCGCGCACCGCGAAAACACCGGGCGCAAACGGCGCGCCGCGGCCTTCGTCAAAGCCTTGGGGCCAAGCGGGCAGGGCATTGGACGGCGTGCGCATCCTCGATTTCACCCACGTGCAGTCAGGCCCGACCTGCACGCAGCTACTCGCCTACATGGGCGCGGACGTTATCAAGGTGGAGCGGCCCGGAATCGGCGACATTACGCGCGCGCAATTGCGCGATGTGAAAGGGGCCGACAGCCTCTATTTCACTATGCTCAACGGCAGCAAACGGTCGATCACGATCGACAGCAAACATGCGAAGGGCAAGGAAATCCTCGAACGCCTGGTCAAATTGTGCGACGTGCTGGTCGAGAACTTCGCGCCCGGTGCCCTCGACCGCATGGGCCTGACCTTCCATCACATCCACAAGCTCAATCCGCGCATGATCGTCGCGTCGGTGAAAGGATTTGGGCCTGGACCGTATGAGGATTGCAAGGTCTACGAGAATGTCGCGCAATGCGCCGGCGGTTCAGCCTCGACCACCGGCTTTCGCGACGGACCGCCGCTCGTCACCGGCGCGCAAATCGGCGATTCCGGCACCGGGCTGCATCTGGCGCTGGGCATCGTCGCCGCGCTCTACCAGCGTCAGCGAACGGGACGAGGCCAAAAAGTCCTGTGCGCCATGCAAGACGGCGTCCTCAACCTCGCGCGGGTGAAGCTGCGCGATCAGCAGCGGCTCAAGGCCGGCCCGCTCACCGAGTATAGTCAATATGGCGAGGGCGTTGCCTTCGGCGCGGCCACCCCGCGCGCCGGCAATGATTCAGGTGGCGGCCAGCCCGGCTGGATCCTCAAATGCAAGGGCTGGGAGAACGATCCCGACGCCTATGTTTATTTCATCACCCAGACGCCGGTTTGGGGCGCGATTTGCGATCTGATCGGCAAGCCCCAATGGAAGACAGAGGCCGATTACGCCACGCCGAACGCGCGGCTGCCACGGCTCAAACAGATTTTCGCGACCATCGAGCAGTGGACCATGACCAAGACCAAATTCGAGGTCATGGAGCTTTGCAACAAGCACGACATTCCGGTTGGGCCGATCCTGTCGATGAAGGAGCTCGCTGAAGAGTCGTCGTTGCGTGCCACCGGCACCGTGGTGGAAGTCGAGCATCCCACGCGTGGGCAATATTTGACGGTGGGCAACCCGATCAAGCTGTCCGACTCGCCGGCCGACGTTCGCCGCTCGCCGCTGCTTGGCGAACACACCGACGAAGTGTTACGCGAGGTGCTGCGCTTTTCGGAGAAAGAGATTGCCGCTATCAAAGCGTCCGGCGCATTGAGCGTGGCCGAGAAGAAAGCCGAAGCCGCCTGATTTATTTGTCGTCGGGCAACAATGTCGCGTACCGGGCGTAGCCTGCCAAAGGAAGATGTTGATGCGTATTGTCGTTCATGGGCAGCAGGCGTTCGGCAAGGCCGTGCTGGAAGCGCTGGTCAAGCGCGGCGACAACGTCGTCGCCGCCTATGTTGCTCCGGAAAAGGAAGGCGCCAAAGCCGATCCGCTCAAAGAAGCGGCCCTTGCGCTGAAGCTTCCGGTCCATCAGCCGGCGTCGTACCGCAAGCCGGAAGTTTTGGAGGAATTCCGCGCGCTCAAGCCGGACCTGCAAGTGATGGCCTTTGTCACTTTGTTCGTGCCGGAAGATTTTTTGAACGCTCCAACCCACGGTTCGATCCAGTATCACCCGTCGCTCTTGCCCGCTTATCGTGGGCCCAGCGCCATCAATTGGCCCATCATTAAAGGCGAGACCGAAACCGGCCTGTCGATTTTCTGGCCGGACAACGGACTCGATACCGGCGATGTTTTGCTGCAAAAGAAAACGCCGATCGGGCCGGCCGATACGCTCGGCTCAGTCTACTTCGATCGATTGTTCCCCATGGGTGTGGACGCGATGCTTGAGGCCGTCGATCTCGTCAAAGCCGGCAAAGCGCCGCGCCATAAACAGGACGAGAGCAAGGCGACGTATGAGGGCCGCTGCGGCGCCGACAACGCGCATATCGACTGGGGCAGACCCTGGCAAGATGTCGATCGCGTCATTCGCGGCTGTAATCCGGCGCCCGGCGCGTGGTCCGAACTTGACGGCAAGCGGATCAAAATCTTCGAAGCAAAGCCGCTGCCGGCGAAGGACCCAAAGGGCATCGCCGGCAAGATGGGAGAGATCGTCGCCGTCGACGCCGACGGGTTTACCGTTGTGTGCGCGGATGGCCGTTTCAAAGTCACACGCGTGCAAGCCGACGGACCCAAAATCGCGGGCGGCGAATTCGCCGCCAACGCAAAGCTCAACCCCGGTGTGAGGTTTTCATGACTGCATCTTCCGCCACCGCGGCGAAGGCTCCGGCCGTCGCCTCGCAACACAAAGCGCCCAAATCAGACATTGAGATTTCGCAGGCCGCGAAGAAACGTCCGATTTTGGATATCGCGCGCGAAAAGCTCGGGCTCGGACCGGAAAATCTCGAGCCCTATGGCCACTACAAGGCCAAGATATCGATGGACTTCATCAAGTCGATCCAGGGCCGTCCGAACGGCAAATTGATCCTGGTCAGCGCCATCAATCCGACACCGGCCGGCGAAGGCAAGACGACGACGACGGTGGGTTTAACCGATGCGCTCAATCACATCGGCAAAAAGGCGATGCTGTGCATTCGCGAACCGTCGCTTGGTCCGTCCTTCGGCATGAAGGGCGGCGCCGCCGGCGGCGGCTACGCGCAGGTCGTGCCGATGGAGGACATCAATCTGCACTTTACCGGCGATTTTCACGCCATCACTTCCGCCAACAATTTGCTCGCGGCAATGCTCGACAACCACATCTATTGGGGCAACACGCTGGGCATCGACGAACGCCGGGTGGCGTGGCGCCGCGTGCTCGACATGAACGATCGCGCGTTGCGCTCGATCGTCTCGTCGCTGGGCGGCGTGGCCAACGGCTTCCCGCGCGAAGACGGCTTCGACATCACGGTAGCTTCCGAGGTGATGGCGATCTTCTGCCTGGCCCGCGACCTCGACGATCTGAAAAAGCGGCTTGCGAATATTGTCGTCGCCTACACGCGCGATCGAAAGCCGGTACGCGCCGGCGATCTGAAAGCCCAGGGCGCAATGACCGTGCTGCTCAAAGAAGCGCTGGCGCCGAATCTGGTGCAGACGCTTGAAGGCACGCCCGCTTTCATTCACGGCGGGCCGTTTGCCAACATCGCCCACGGCTGTAACTCGGTGCTCGCCACCACTACGGCGCTCAAGCTCGCCGACTACGTCGTCACCGAGGCTGGCTTCGGCGCCGATCTTGGCGCGGAAAAATTTCTCGATATCAAGTGCCGCAAGACCGGGCTCGCGCCCGATTGCGTCGTTCTTGTCGCCACCATTCGCGCGCTGAAAATGCACGGCGGCGTGAAGAAAGAGGACCTCAAGCACGAGAATCTCGGCGCGCTCGAAGCCGGGATGAGCAACCTGCAACGTCACGTCGAGAACATGCGAAAGTTCGGCGTCGTCCCGCTGATCTCGATCAATCGCTTTTCGTCGGATACCGACGCCGAGATCAAGCTGGTGGAGGAGAAGTGCAAGGCGCTTGGCGTCGAGGCGCTGATGGCCGACCACTGGGCGCTGGGCGGCGAGGGCGCGGCGGGTGTCGCGCGCGCCGTCGTGAAAATCTGCGACAGCGGGCAGAGCAAGCTCAAGCTTCTCTATCCCGACGATATGCCGCTCCTGGAAAAAATCCGCACCATTGCCAGGGAAATCTACCGCGCGAAGGACATCTCGGTCGACAAGGCGGTGCGCGACCAGCTGGCGAATTTCGAAGCGATGGGATACGGCAAGTTTCCCATTTGTATTGCGAAGACGCAGTATAGCTTCTCGACAAATCCGGACGCCAAGGGTGCGCCGGCGGATCACGTCATACCGGTGCGCGAAGTGAGGCTTTCCGCCGGCGCCGAATTCGTCGTCGCCATCTGCGGCGAGATCATGACTATGCCGGGCTTGCCGAGAGTCCCGGCCGCGGATGCCATCGATGTCGGCCGCGACGGAAAGATTGTTGGATTGTTCTAACGGTCGTTGCGGGAGCCACAATTCTGTTCCGCCCTGCCCGAAGCGGGGTTGAGCGGATCATTCTTTGCGATGACAGA
>Ga0302225_10000755_pt1 | contig 22433 bp, 21 predicted proteins | sample II_Palsa_E3_2_FD_193515 | JGI IMG/M metagenome (GOLD analysis project Ga0302225, IMG submission 193515) | Peat permafrost microbial communities from Stordalen Mire near Abisko, Sweden - II_Palsa_E3_2 | ecosystem: Environmental > Terrestrial > Soil > Palsa > Peat permafrost | place: Sweden...
GAGAGCTTGTCGGCGTTCGGATGCTTCTCGCGCGTCAGCACCTCGCCGACGACGACCTGCTCAAGGCGGGGGGCGCCCGTCGCCGCCACCTGCTCCACCTCGAAGCCGAGGAAGGTGATGGCGCGCGTGATCTCCTGCACCGGCGCGTCCAGCGCGACGTAGTCCCTGATCCAGTTGAGCGAGATCTTCATCCTGGGTGTGTCCTGCGCCTCAGGCGCCCCGCGCGAACTGCCTGAGGAAACGCACGTCGTTCTGGTAGAAGACGCGGATGTCGTCGATGCCGTAGAGCGTCATCGCGAGCCGCTCGATCCCCATCCCGAAGGCGTAGCCCGTCCACACCGCCGGGTCGTACCCGACCGACTTGAACACCTCGGGATCCACGATGCCGCAGCCCCCTATCTCGATCCATTCCTTGTTCACCTTGGGGAGGTGCCGGGCCGAGAGATCGACCTCGAAGCTCGGCTCCGTGTAGCCGAAATAATGCGGGCGGAAGCGCGTCTTGGTCCCCGGGCCGAGCAGCGCCCCGAAGAGGTAGTCCAGGAGCGCCTTGAGGTCGCGCACCGTGACGTTGCGGTCCACGTAGAGGCACTCGATCTGGTGGAAGTTCGCGCTGTGCGACGCGTCCGTCGTGTCGCGCCGGAACGCGCGGCCCGGGGAGATGATGCGGATCGGCGGCGGGCCCTTGAGCATCGCGCGCACCTGGACCGACGAGGTGTGGGTCCGCAGCAGGTAGCGCTCGCCGGGGCTGTGCTTGGACACGTTCCCGAACCGCGCGCCCAGCGGGAAATAGAACGTGTCCTGGGGATCGCGCGCCGGGTGCTCGGGAGGGGTGTTGAGAGCGTCGAAGCAATAGAACTCCGTCTCCACCTCGGGCCCGTCGGCGACGGTGAAGCCGACCTTGCGCAGGATCCTGCAGAGCTCCTCGCGCACGAGCGTCAGGGGATGGAACGTGCCGGGACCGGGATCGTTGGACGGCAGTGTCGGGTCGACGGGGGGGCCAAGCCTCGACGCAAGCTCCGATCCCTCGATCCTGGCGAGCGCGCCGTCGAGGAGCGCCTGGAGGCGGCCCTTGGACTCGTTCACGACCCTGCCGAGAGCGGGCCGCTCCTCCTTGGGGGCGGCACCGACCTGCTTCATCACCGCCGTGAATTCCCCGTTGGGGCCGACGTAGCGCGCCTTGGCGGATTCCAGCTCCGGACGGGTCCGGATCGACTGAAGTTCGTTGGATGCCTTGGCGAGAAGCGAGGAGAGTTGCTCGTGCATCTCCATCCTGCTTGGGGAGGTCAGGCCTTCTTTGCGGACGCCTTGCTCTTCAGCGCCTCACGGGCCTGCTGGACCAGGGCGCCGAAGGCCACCTCGTCGCGGACGGCAATATCGGCGAGCACCTTGCGGTCGAGCGCGACCCCGGAGGCCTTCAGGCCCTCCATGAAGCGGCTGTAGCTGATCCCCGCGGAACGGCATGCGGCGTTCACCCGGATGATCCAGAGGGAGCGCCATTCGCCCTTCTTCTTCTTGCGGTCGCGGTAGGCGTACTGCCAGGCGTGCTGGACCGCCTCCTTCGCGTAGCGGAAAAGCTTCGATTTGCTGCCGAAATAGCCCTTGGCGTATTTCAGCACCTTCTTGCGGCGCTTGCGCGACGCGGCGGAGTTGGTTGCACGTGCCATGGTGTTGCCTGTGTTGAGATTGGGTCAGCCGGGATGCCTGCTCAGTTGCCGAAGGGCAGGCAGCGCATCAGGGGCTTGGCATGGCCGTCGGCGACCTGCTTGTCCCTGGAGGCCCTGCGCTTCTGCTTCGTGGACTTTGCGGCCAGAAGGTGCCGGAAACCGGGCGTGCGCCGCATGAGCTTGCCGCGGGCGGTCAACTTGAAGCGCTTGGCTACCGACTTCTTGGTCTTTTGCATGGGAGGAGCGGTCGAACACACAGAGTGGCGGACGGGTTGGCAAGGGGAAAATCCCCTCCCTCGCCGCGCGATTTTGGGCGCCGGCTGGCCGCGATCCCACGTTGGCGCATTCTTACTGCGTTCGTGACACTATTTGCTCGTTTTGCGTTGCCCATGGAAGGAGAAATTTCGTCGCTGGCCGGAGGCGAACTCCATGCCCCAACCGATTCATCCATCCGCGCTCAGACGGGCCCTAGCAGCCGCACTCCTTGCGGCCCTTTTCCTTCAGGCCTCGCGCGGCCAGACGGCGCCAACTGCCCCGGCCGCGGCGCTTCCGGTGGCCGACGCCCCGGCTTCCTGGAGCCTCCACGGGCAGGCGACGTGGATCGACCAGGGCCACCCCTCGTTCAATTCCCCGTATGAGGGGCCGAACAGCCTGGAAGGCAACTCGGAGAACGAGCGCACATTTTCGATGTCGATCTTCATGGGATACCGCGTCTGGGCGGGAACCGAGGTCTACCTTGAACCGGAGGCCTTTCAGGGCCACGGCCTGAGCAACACATTGGGCATGGCCGGCTTCCCCAATGGGGAGGCGGTCAAGGCGGCCTTTCCCAACCTCCACTACAACACCTCCAAGGTCTTCATCCGCCAGACGTTCGGCCTGGGCGGCGAGACCGAGAAGATCGAGGACGACCAGAACCAGGTCGCCGGCGTCTACGACGTGAACCGGATCACCCTCACGGTCGGCAAGTTTTCCGCGGGCGACAACTTCGACGACAATGCCTACAGCCATGACACGCGGACCCAGTTCCTGAACTGGGCTCTCTGGGAGAGCGCCGCCTGGGACTATCCCGCGGATGTCGTGGGGTACACGGCGGGTCTCGAGGCGGACTGGAACACGAAGGACTGGACGCTGCGCTACGGGGTCTTCATGGAGCCGACGGAGCCCAACGGGGCCCGCTTCGACTATCATGTCCTTGACGCCCACGGGCAGATCCTCGAATTCGACAGGCGCTACTCCGCGGGCGACCTTGCCGGCACGGTGAGGCCATTCGTCTACTGGAACGAGGCGCGGATGGGCAACTACGAGGATGCTCTGGCGGCACCCGACCTCGGCGATGCGCTCTCGCAGTCCCGCGCCTACCGCTCCAAGGTGGGCCTTGGAATGAGCTGGGACCAGCAACTGGCGAAGGACCTGGGCGCGTTCGTCCGGCTGAGCTGGGACGACGGCCGGTCCGAGTCGTTTGCCTTCACCGAGGTCGACCGGTCCGCGGCGGCGGGCCTGAGCCTGGGCGGCGACCGCTGGGGCCGCAAGGCCGACACGCTCGGCGTCGCCGGCGTCGTCAACGGCATCGTGCCGAGCCACCAGGCCTACCTGGCCGCCGGCGGGACGGAGGGGCTCATCCTTGGCGACGGCGCCCTGAACTACGGCCCGGAGGAAATCCTCGAGGCCTACTACAGCTGGCAGGCCGTCACGTGGCTTTCGCTCTCCCCCGATTTCCAGTACGCGGTGCACCCGGGCTACAACCGGGACCGCGGGCCGGTCGTCATCTACGCGCTCCGCGCGCACCTGGCGTACTAGGCGACGGCAGGAGCATCCCCATGAGCCCGCCGAAGCCTTCGCCCGCCGCCCCCGGCCCGTTCGAGGGCTGGCGCGAGGGCTTCTGGCGGCGCGTCCTGGCCACGTCGGAACCCTCCCGCAAGCGCCGCTACATGGCCGCCACGTTCGGCCTCGTGGCGGTCATCGGCGTCGCCGACTACCTCACCGGCTTCGAGCTCTCGCTCCTGGTGTTCTATTTCCTGCCGGTGTGCCTCGCGGTCGCCTCCGTGGGCTGGCGATTCGGGGCGGTCACGGCCGTGCTCAGCGTGGCCACCTGGCTGGTCGGGGACATCCTTGCGGGGGCGCGCTTCGCGAACCCCTTCGTGCCCGGCTGGAACGCGCTGATCGCCCTCGGCACCTACCTGATCGTGGTCTGGCTCCTCGCCAGCGTGATCGCCCTCCACCGCGAGATGGAGGAGCGCGTGCGCCAGCGCACGGCGGCATTGACCGAGGAGATCTCCGAGCGCGTGCGCCTGGAGAAGGTCGTCCTGGAGATCACCGAGCGAGAGCGCCGCGCGATCGGCCACGACCTCCATGACGGGCTGAGCCAGCACCTGACCGGCACCGCACTCGTCGCCCAGGCGCTTGGCGCGAAGCTCGCGGCCCGCTCCGCCGCGGAGGCGCCCGAGGTCGACAAGGTCGTGGCCTTGATCGAGCAGGGCATCGAGCAGACCAGGAGCCTCGCCAAGGGCCTCCTGCTCGCGGAAATCGAGCGGGACGGGCTGGTCACGGCGCTGGAGGACCTCGCGGCGACGGTTCGGGCCCAGCACCGGGTCGACTGCGAGTTCTTGTGCAAGGCTGTGGTCAGGCTCAGCGAGAGCGGGACCGCGACGCACATCTACCGGATCGCCGAGGAGGCCACCCGGAACGCGGTCAGGCACGGAAGGGCCCGCCGCGTCTGCCTCGAGCTCTCGACCGACGCGGCGGGGATCCTCCTGGCCGTGAGGGACGACGGCGGCGGCATCCCTCCTCCAGGGAACCGGGGCCAGGGCCTCGGCCTTCGGATCATGGCGCACCGCGCCGCCATCATCGGGGCCTCGTTCGCGATCCATGCGCAGGCGCAGGGGGGCACCGCCGTCGAATGCCGGCTGCCGCAGCCCGAGTCCGAACATGACTGACTCCGCCGCCACCCCCGCCCCGGCCCCGGCGCGCCGGCGGATCTTCCTGGTGGACGATCATCCCCTCGTCCGGGAGGGATTGACCAAGCTGATCAATCAGGAGCCCGACCTCTGCGTGTGCGCGGAGGCCGAGGGGGCCGCCCAGGCCTACGCCGGAATCGAGCGAACCCGGCCGGACGCCGTGATCGTCGACCTCTCTCTGCAGGGCGATTCGGGGCTGGACCTCATCAAGCGGGTGCAGGCCATGCCCCGCCCGCCGGCCATGCTCGTGCTCTCGATGCACGACGAGGCGTTCTATGCGGAGCGCGCCCTGCGGGCCGGCGCCCTCGGCTATGTCATGAAGCGGGAGACCTCGGGCAAGGTCCTGGCGGCCCTTCGCGAGATCCTCTGCGGCCGGCTCTATGTGAGCCCGGTGATCGCGTCGCAGGCGGCGGAAAAATTCCTTCGAAACCGGGTGGCTGCCGCGGGCTCCCCGGTGGACTGCCTCACCGACCGCGAGCTCGAGGTCTTCCGCCGCATAGGCCAGGGCCATGAAAACCGCGGGATCGCCGAGGATCTCCACCTGAGCCTGAAGACCGTGCAGACCCATTGCGCCCACATAAAGGAGAAGCTCGGCCTGCGAAACGGAACGGTCCTCATGCGCGAGGCGGTCCGCTGGGTCGAGAACCAGCGCTGAAGGCATCGGGCCCGGCCCGATGCCATTAACAAGCCAGGTCCGATAGACACCCGGAGGTGCGCTTATGTATGATCGTGTTGAATGGTGCCTTGTCTCCATGCCGGTCGCGGCGTCCGCAGGGCGCTCCCGGGGCCACGCCCGCGGGGGCCGGCGCTGTCGGCGGCGGTGGTGCTCGCCGTGGGAATGCTGGCCGGCCGTGGCATGGCCGAGCCCGTCCCCGGCGCCCTCACCCTTGCCGAGGCCCGCAGGCTCTCCCTGGATCGAAACGCGGATTTCCGCGTCGCCCAGGCGCAGGTCGACGCGGCCCTTGCGCAGCTCAGGGTCGCCAGGGAGTTCCCCAACCCCACCCTGGGACTCTCGACATCCAAGATCAGCACCGACGGCACCCCGGAGGGAACCGCGCTCGGCAACAGCCTGCTCGACCGCAGCTACGACAGCATCGCCTCGCTCAGCCAGCTCTTCCTGGTGGGCAAGCGCGGGCTGCTGCGCGACGCGGCCGCGGCCGGCGTCCATTCGGCGGAATTCCAGCGCGACGACGCCAGGCGCCTCCTGCTCCAGGCGGTCACGCAGGCCTACGCCGCGGCCTTGGCCGCGCTCAGCGAGGCCGACGTACTGACGGACTCTGCCGCGAAGCTCCGGCGGGAGGCCGACATCGCCGCGTATCGCTTCAAGGTCGGCGACCTCTCGGCGTCGGACAAGGGGCAGCTCGAGATCGCCGCCGACCAGGACGAGCTGAATGCCGATTCGGAGCGCGCGACGGCGAAGACCGCTGTCGTCACGCTTGAGATCCTGCTCGGCGAGCCGGCGCCCTCGGGCGCGACGCCCCTCTCCGACACGCTGGAGCAGTGGATGCAGTCGATTCCGCCGGACCTCGAGGCGGCCACGATCGGCGATCGGCCCGACATCAAGGCCGCGGAGTCGGCGGTCGACCAGGCCGACACGAACGTGCGGCTCCAGCAGCGGCAGCGCATTCCGGATGTCACCGCGAGCGTCCAATACGAGCGCAACCCGCCCTACCAGACCAACACCGTGGGAGTCGGGCTCTCCCTTCCCCTGCCCCTCTGGGACCACTTCGACGGCGAGATCCTCAACGCAAAGGCGGCCCGCGAGCAGACCCAGGCCCAGCTCGACAAGGTCCGCATCCAGGCCGCGGCCGAGGTGGCCTCGGCCCGCGTCGCCTTCCGCGAGGCGTCGCGGCGCGCCGCGCGCTACCAGGCCTCCCTCGTCCCCAAGTCGGCCGAGGTGGTCGCGAGCGTGTCCTATGCGTTTGAAAAGGGAGGCGCCGCGCTGGTCGACCTGCTCGAGGCGGAGCGAAACGACAACGCCATCCGGGTCTCCGCGGTGCAGTCGCGGGCCGACACGGCCATCGCCGCCTCGGCCCTGCAGGCGGCCCTCGGCCGTCTCGGCGCATCCGACGCCAGATGACCCCGCGAACCGCCGACAACCCCCTATGAAGCACCTCAGCGCACCCTTGGCATTACTTGCGATGGCGGGACTCGCCGGCTGCGGCCGGCAAACGGCGCCGGCTCCCGAGCCGCCCACCGCGAAGGTCGACGGCGAGACGATCTCCTATCCCGCGGGCGCGCCGCAGCTGGCCTACCTGACCGTGCAGGCCGCGGAGCCCCGGCGGGTGGCGATCACGCACCTGACCGGCCGGCTTTACCTTTCCGATGACTCAACCGTGCGCATCTTCACGCCGGTCGCGGGCCAGGTGACGGCCGTCGATGTCGACGTCGACCAGGCGGTTTCGCCGGGCAGCCCGCTCGCCGAGATCAGCTCGCCCGACTACGGGCAGGCCCTGGCCGACGCACGCTCGGCGGAGGCCAACCTGGCGGCGGCGGACAAGGCGCTCGAGCGGTCCAAGGAGCTCGTTGCGCATGGGGCCGCCGCGGAGAAGGACGAGGAGGCGGCGCAGGCGGCCTACGGCGCCGCGTCCGCCGAGCGCGACCGCGCGCTGGCGCGCCTGCGGCTGTACAACGGAAGCGAGTCCGGCACCGGCGAGGTGTACACCCTTCGGTCGCCGCTTGAGGGCATCGTCGTCGAGAAGAACATCAATCCCGGCCAGGAGGTCCGCGCGGACCAGATGCTGGCCAACGCGACCAACCTGTTCGCGCCGCTCTTTGTCGTCAGCGACCTCAGGAGGCTCTGGCTCCAGGTGGACGCATCCGAGACCGACCTTGCGGACCTCCAGCCCGGGCAGAAAATCCGCATCACCTCGAGGGCCTTCCCGGCCAAGGTGTTCGACGGCACCGTCGCCAACATAGGCCCGTCGCTGGACCCGGCGACCCGCACGGTCAGGGTCCGGGGCGTGGTGGAAAACCCCGGGAAGCTTCTCAAGGCGGAGATGTACGTGTCCGTCGACGTGCTGCGCGACGAGTCCAAGGTCGCGCAGGCCGGGGTCGAGGTTCCCTCGAAGGCGATCTTCACCATCGACCAGAAATCGTACCTGTTCGTCGAGCTTTCCCCGGGCAGGTTCGAGCGCCGCCAGGTGGAGATAGGCACCGAGAAGGACGGCGAGGTTCCGGTGCTGGCCGGGGTCGGCGCGGGCCAGCGGATCGTTTCCGAGGGCGGCCTCCTCCTGCAGGCCGTGCTCGACCCGTCCAACTAGGCCTCCATGATCGGCAACCTCACCGCGTACGTCCTAAGGAACCGGGCGCTGGTCCTCGTGGGCCTCGGGGTCTTCGTGATGTTCGGCGTGAAGGCCTACCGGGATCTGCCCGTGGAGGCCTATCCGGACGTCACCAACGTCACGGTGCAGATCATCACGCTCTTTCCCGGGCACGCCGCCGAGGAGGTGGAAAGGCTCGTCACCATCCCGATCGAGAGCGTGATGAACGGCATCCCGGGTCGGGTGTCCATGCGGTCGATCTCCCTCTTCGGCCTGTCCCAGATCACGCTTGTTTTCGAGGACAGCGCGGACAATGCCACGATCCGCAACCTGGCCAACCAGCTGCTGGGGGGGGTCACGCTGCCGCCCGGCGCCAATGCGAGCCTCTCCCCCGACGCCACCCCCATCGGGGAGGTCTACCGCTACACCCTGAGGGCCCCCAAGGGGTTTCCCCCGACGGAGGTCAGGGCGCTCGAGGACTGGGTGGTCGAGAAGAAGTTCCGGTCCGTGCCGGGCGTGGTCGACATCAACCCGTTCGGCGGCCTGACCAAGCAGTACCAGGTCCTTATCGACCCCGCCAAGCTGAAGTCCTACGGCCTCACCCTTCAGCAGGTCTTCACCGCCCTTTCCAACAGCAACAGCAACGCGGGCGGCTCGTACGTGGAGCACGGATCGGAGCTCTACGTCGTCCGCGGCCTCGGGTTCGTGCGCGACATCGCGGACATCGAGGCCGTGGCGGTGGACACGCGCGGGGGCACGCCCATCCGGATAAGCGACATCGGCCGGGTGGTCATCGGAAACGCCGTGCGCCTCGGGCGCGTCGGCCGGACCGACACCGGCGCGGCGGGATTTCCCGCGGGGATCCGGGACGAGGACGACGTGGCCGAGGGAATCGTGATCATGCGCCGGGGCGAGAACCCCGTGGAAGTGTGCCGGCGCGTGGAGGCGATGGCCGCGCAGATCAACGCCCACTACCTTCCGCCCGGCGTCCGGCTGGTCATGTACTACGACCGCACGGCGCTCGTCGACCGGTCGCTGCACACCGTGAGGCAGAACGTGATCGAGGGAATCCTGCTCGTCCTGCTGGTGCTGATCCTCTTCCTCGGCATTGGGAACTACCGCTCCGCCCTGGTCGTCGCGCTCACCGTCCCGGTGGCGCTCCTCGGCGCGTTCATGCTCCTCGACCTCCGGGGCATTCCGGCAAACCTGATTTCCCTTGGGGCCATAGATTTCGGGATCATCGTGGACGCGGCGGTGGTGGTGGTGGAAAACATCCTGCGCCTGCTGGAGCAGCGCAAGGGACAGTTCCGCTCGCTCAAGGCGATCATCACCGAGGCCACGACCCAGATGGGCCGTCCGATCCTCTTCTCCAAGGCGATTCTCCTGACGGCCTTCATCCCGCTCTACACGATGCAGCGGGTCGAGGGGCGCATCTTCAGGCCGATGGCCCTGACCCTCACCTTCGCGCTGATCGTGGGAACCCTCTTCGCCATCCTGGTGGTGCCCGTCCTCGCCAGCATGGCCACCCGCGGCGGCGTCGCGGACGAGGAATCCTGGATCGTGCGCTGGCTCCTCCGCCTCTATCGCCCCTCCATGAAGTTCGCCCTGCGCTCCCGGAAGCTCATCACCGCCCTCGCGCTGGGCCTCCTCCTTGCAGCCGGCGTCACCTATCATTTCCTGGGGAGCGAGTTCCTTCCCAAGCTGGACGAGGGCGACCTCTGGGTGCGCACCTTCGCGCCGCAGTCGATCTCCCCCTCGGAGTCCGCACGGATCACGCGGGACGTGCGCCGGCGCCTGGCCTCCTTCCCGGAGGTCAGGTACGTGGTGAGCCAGATCGGGCGCCCGGACGACGGCACCGACGTCAACGGCTGGGACGTGACCGAGTACAGCGTCGGCCTAAAGCCCAGGGACCAGTGGACGACGGCCCGCGACCGCGACGGCCTCGACGAGGCCATGGCGCGCAACCTCAGGGAGATCCCGGGGATCACCACGCAGTTCAGCCAGTACATAGAGGACAACGTCGACGAGGCCGTGTCCGGGGTGAAGAGCGAGCTGGCCATCAAGCTCTACGGCGACGACCCGGTGAAGCTCCAGCAGCTGGCGAACCAGATCGTCGATGCGATCAGGACGGTGCCCGGGGCGGCCGACGTGGGCACCGACCTCCTCCTGGGCCAGCCGCAGATCCAGATCACGGTCGACCGGGCGGCAATCGCGCGGTACGGCCTCTCCGTCGCGGACATCCAGACGGTCATCGCGACGGCCATCGGCGGCCAGGCGGCGACCCAGGTGCTCGAGGGCGAGCGGACCTTCGACCTCGTGGTGAAGCTGAGGCCGGAGTCGGTCCTGGACATCGACTCGATCCGCAGCATCCCGGTATACGGGTCGAACGGCGAACGAATCACCCTCGGGACCCTCGCGGACGTCGAGATCCAGCCGGGCCTCGCCGAGATCGACCGCGAGGAGAACGAGCGCCGCACCGACATCAAGATGTCCGTGCGCGACCGGGATCTCGACTCGGTAGTGACCGAGGCGCAGCGCAAGGTGGATGCGGCCGTTCACCTGCCGACCGGGTACAGGCTCGAGTGGACGGGGTCGTTCGAGAACGAGCAGCGCGCCGAGAAGCGCCTGGCCTTCATCGTCCCGTTCACGCTGCTGGGCATCTTCTTCCTTCTTTTCATCACGTTCGACTCCGGCCGCTTCGCCGTGCTGGTCCTTCTCACGGTGCCCTTCTCGGCAGCGGGCGGCCTGCTGGCGCTGCCCGTAGCCGGGCTCAACATCTCCGTTGCCGCGCTCGTCGGGTTCATCGCCCTCTTCGGGATATCGATCCAGAACAGCGTGATCCTCGTCTCCCGCATCGTCGAGCTGCGCCGCGACCGGGAGCACCGGGTCATGGAGGCGATCACCGAGGGCGCCGCCTCCCGCGTCAGGCCGATGGTGATGACGGCCCTCATGGCCATCCTGGGCCTCCTGCCGATGGCGCTCTCCACGGGTGTCGGGGCCGAGACGGCGCGGCCGTTCGCCGTCGTCATCATCGGCGGCGTCCTTACGGGAACGATCCTGACCCTGTTCGTCCTGCCGATGCTCTATCCCCACTTTGAGCGCAATGAGCCCGGGTTCGACGGCGAGCCCGAATCCCCAGCCTGACCGGCCGGCGATGGCACCCGCCCTCTTTTTTTCACGAACCTCAGACCCCCCGCCGGATAACCAGACCACCCCATGGGCACGCCCGACCAAACCCACCAGAAGACCGGCCTGCTCGAGGCCGTCGCGACCGCCACGGTTGCGGCCGTCATGGAGCCTTTCGTGATCCGCGACCGCTTCGAAAGGCCTGCGGGGATCCGGTTCTCGACCGTCTGGAACGAGTTCAAGAAGCGGTTTTACGGCAAGACCGAGGGTCCGCTTCCCGAGACCGTGCTGCGCAAGTACAGGTTGCTGACGATCGCGCCGGACGCGCCGATCATCGCGGAGCTCGGCGGCGAGTCCAGGGTCGAGAGCACGGTCGCCGTGGCCCATGCGCTCATGAGGCTCCAGGGAAGGGGCGAGGGCGGCATCCTTCAGACGGGCGGCTACGCGAACATCTTTTACGTTAGGGACCTGAAGGGCGCCCTCTGCGCCGTGCGGGTAGGATGGGACGGCGAGGGTTGGGTGATCGACGCAATATCGGTCGAGGACCCCCTTGCGTGGAACGGCAAGCACGAGATCTTCTGCCCGGTTCCGAGTGCCGGATAGGGCGAACGGGCCCCTGCCGGCGGGTCAGCCGCGGTCCTTTCGGCTACCGGCATGCGCCGGAATCCCGGATATCCGGCGCCAGCGGCCGAAATCGAGTTGACTTACCCCTGCTTATTTTGAGCTTTTGATTCCTTATATTGATGGCTTCCTAGCTCAATGGTAGAGCAGCTGACTCTTAATCAGTAGGTTCGGGGTTCGAGTCCCCGGGGAGCCACCACTTTCCCCGGCGTTTTTTCCAAGTCAAAGCTCAGGAACCCTCGGATTCCCGGGCCGGCGTAGCTCAATGGTAGAGCACCTGTTTTGTAAACAGGCGGTTGCGGGTTCGAATCCCATCGCCGGCTCCAAATTTCCCATGATTTCACTGCCTGGTGGTGTAATGGTAGCACAAACGACTCTGACTCGTTTTGTCTAGGTTCGACTCCTAGCCGGGCAGCCATTTCTTGAACGGTGCCTCCACGGAATCCTGAAGGGATCGGGCCCCGGCGGGTGTCATTAATTGCTGGCGGCAATCCCATGGAATGACAACATATTCAATCGTGGACCCTCGGAGTGCAAATGACGTTCAAAACGATTCGCTTTTTTGGGTTTGAGAAATGTGGGTTGACACTCAAGTTTCGTTGAACACTGATCCGCATTCTTGCTTTGCCATTACCCATTTTCAGTCAGCCTCGCGCACGCGTTGCGTCCAGGATTTGCGACGCGACAGATGAGAAGGCACGCTTCCTGCGTCACCGCCGTCCGGTGCCAGGATTCCAATCCATGAAAGCGCGCCAAGAAACCGATTCCCCGTTATTTCACATCCCGAACCCGCAATAGACCTTATCAACCATGATCACCCATAGCCTTGCCTTCGTTGTGTTACTGAACAAGACGCCGATGGAGCTGTTCGCCAGCGGCGGCGTCATTATGTGGCCCATCCTCCTCGTCGCGACCGTGGGAGCGACCGTGATTATCGAGCGCCTCCTCTTCATCATCCGTGAGAACAGCCAGCGCGAGCCCGAGGTGGTCGCCAAGATGCTGGAATGCGTCGAGAAGAACGACATCGAGGGCGCCCTCGCGCTTGGCAGGAAGAGCGAGGACACCGTCGCACGCATCCTGGTCTACAGCCTGAACCATCTCGACTCGCTATCGAACGCCTTTTTCCGCGCGTCCGGCCAGGAGCTCAGCCGGTACCAGCAGGGCATGGCCACCCTGGACACCTGCATCACCGCGGCCCCCCTCCTCGGGCTGCTGGGAACCGTCACCGGGATGATGCGCACGTTCGGCGCGCTGGGCGCCGCGGGAAGCGACATCGGCGCGGCTGCCGGCACCATCACCGGGGGCGTCGCCGAGGCGCTGATCGCCACCATGTGCGGCCTCGGTATCGCCGTCACCTGCTTGTTTCCCTTCAACATCCTCAACGCCCGGACCGAGCAGGCCAAGCAGGAGATCGCAGACGCCTCCCACGCCCTCGAGATCCTGATCAAGCGGTCCGCGGCCACCGCCCACTGATCGGCCCACCCATCTCACCATGGCAGGCTCAAGCTCAGGCGGCGGCGGCAGCGGAAGGAAGAAGGCGCGCATCGAGATCATTCCCCTGATCGATGTCATCTTTTTCCTGCTTGCAACGTTCGTGCTGTTCACGCTTTCGCTGAACAGGTCGCAGGGTCTTCGCGTCTTGCTCCCGGAGTCCGAGACGGGGGTTCCCCGGGATCCCTCGGGCACGGCAACGATCACGGTGACGCAGGAGGGCACCATGGCCTGGGACAAGGATCCGGTGACCCTCGACGAGTTCCTGATCAGGCTGAAGCAGTTCCACTTCGAGCACCCCGATGACGCCCGCGTGCTGATCAACGGCGACGCGGAAGCCTCCTACTCGTCGGTGATCTACGCCCTCGACGAGGTGCGCAAGATCGGCATCCCGAAGGTCCTGATCGAGACCCGGGCGAAGTCGGCGCAGTAAACCACAACCTCCCCCACACCCACCCACGATGGCCGGCGGAAGTTCCAGATCGGATGACGGCAAGAAGAAGGCCCGGATCGAGATCATACCCCTGATCGACGTCATCTTCTTCCTGCTCGCGACGTTCGTGCTCTTCACGCTCTCGCTGCAGAGGATCCAGTCCCTGCCGCTCCAGCTGCCCGTCGCCCAGCCGCCCAGGAACGCGCCGAAGGACGACGACCTGGTCACCCTCCAGGTCTCCGACGCCGGCACCTATTTCTGGAACAAGGAGCCGATATCGACGAACGAGCTCGAGGGACGGCTGCGCTCGTACAAGGCGCAGACCCAGACGCCCCGCGTGCTGGTCTCCGGCGACAATCGTGCGCATTTCGGGGCGACCGTCTACGCCCTCGACCTGATCCGCAAAGTCGAGATCGACCAGGTGTCGATCGAGACGCGCGTGAGCGACACCGGCAAGTGAGCGCCGCCAACCAGATGCCAAAATCACCATGAGACGCGACCTTATCATGGGATTCGTCATCACCATCGCCATCGAGTTCCTGGTGGCATGGGGTGGCAATTTCACCCATTTCGTCCCGAAGCCCAAGCCGAAGGACGACGATGTCCAGGTCAACATCGTGATGCCGAAGATCGAGCCCGACGAGCCCGAGGTCGTCGAGGACCAGCCGCCGCAGCCCCAGGACATCGCCCCGCCGATGCAGCAGGACGTGCCCCAGGTCGTGACGCCCGAGTCGTTCGTGCAGCAGATCGAGCCCCCGCCCCCCGACCTGTCGGCGCTCGCGAAGAACATCGTCAAGATTCCCGAGGTCCGGACGGGGCTCCAGGGCGTCGAGATTTTTGACATCTCGAAGCTCGACCAGCAGCCGGTCGCCCGCTTCCAGGCGCGGCCGCAATACCCCTTTGAGATGAGGCGCGCGGGGATCTCCGGCGAGGTGCTGGTGGACTTCATCGTCGACACGAACGGCGACGTGCGGAACGCGTTCTCCGCCCACTCTTCGCAGCGCGAGTTCGAGGCCGCGGCCGTCCAGGCGGTCAGCAAGTGGAAGTTCAAGCCCGGCCGCAAGAACGGCCACAACGTCTACACCCACATGCAGGTTCCGATCGTGTTCACCCTGAACGAGGACAACTAGCCCGTGCCGTCGCTTTTCAAACGCAGCCTCATCCTCGCGCCCGGCATCGCCGCCCTGGCGATCCTGCTCTCGTTGCCCGTCGCGCGCTGCGCCGACGAGCCGGCGACACCCGAGCTGCCCAACATCTCGGACGCCGTGGGCGACGGACTGGCCAAGATCAGGCCGCTTCTGGACGCCAAGGACTGGGCCGGCGCGAACAAGGTGATCGACGATCTCATCAAGGTGGCCGAGGTGGACAGCTACGACATGGACATCCTCCTCGAGACGAGGGCGCGCATCCTGATCCAGCGGGCGGATTACGCCGGGGCGATCGAGCCGATGGAGGGCGCGCTCGCCATCGCCGACAAGCACCACTTCAACACCGCCAAGCAGAGCATGGATATCCTGAACCTGCTCGCGCAGCTCTACATGCAGACGGCCGACGACTCCAAGAAGTCGCACGACGAGCAGATTGCCGCCTACGACAAGGCGATCGGGTACATGCAGCGGTGGTTCAAGCTCAACACCAAGCCGAACGAGGACATCACCTTCTTCTACGCCCAGCTCCTGTACCAGGAGGCTGTCGCGAAGAACCCCGAACATCCCGACGCCGACCTTATCAAGGAGGCACGCGAGCAGGTCGAGAAGGTCCTGCTGATGACCGTGCACCCCAAGGACAGCACCTACGCCTTCCTGCTCGCCACGCTCAACCAGGAGCAGAACTTCAAGCGCGGCTCGGAGGTCCTGGAGCTGATGCTCTCGAGGAACCCCACAAGCAAGGCCTATTGGGGGGACCTGGTCATGTTCTACATGATGCTGGGGCAGAATACCAAGGACGAGGCGACCATCCGCAAGTACAACATCCGGGCGATCAACACCATGGAGCGGGCGCAGGCGCTCGGGTTCATGAAGACCCCGAAGGACAACTTCAACCTCTTCACCCTCTACTACAACAGCAACCAGTTCGGCAAGGCCGCCGACCTGCTCTACGACGGCCTGGAGGCCGGCACCATCGATCCGACCCTCGCGAACTGGCAGCTCCTGGCCTCCTCCTACGAGCAGACCAACCAGGAGTTCAAGTCGATCGAGGTCCTCAAGGAGGCGTCAAAGCGGTTCCCGAAGAACGGCGAGCTCGATTTCAAGATTGCCCAGGTCTACTACGGCCTCGCAAAGAACGACGACTCGTTCGAGTACGCGATCATAGCGATGGACAAGGGCGGCCTCGCAAAGCCGCTGCAGACCTACGAGTTCATCGCCTACCTGGCGTATGAGCTCCACAAATTCGATGAGGCGAAGGTGGCGATCGACAAGGCGATCGACCTGAAGCAGGGCAAGCCCGACCACCAGATGAGCGTTCTGAAGAACGCCATCGACGACGCCATCAAGGAGGAGAAGGAAAAGGAAGCAAAGAAGGCCGCCGAAAACACTCCAGCAGTTCCGCCATCCACATGAAGAAAACGAAAATCTACTTTCTCGCCCCCCTTGTAGTCCTGATCGCGTTCGGCGCCTACTACTGGAACTTCAAGTCCGACTACGACGCCAAGCAGGCCGCCGTCGTCGCGCACGAGAAAGAGGTGAAGCTCGAGAAGCTCAAGCAGGAGGCCATCCAGCGCGAGGCCGCGATCCACGACGCGCTCGAGGCGCAGAAGGTGCGCAAGAAGGAGCGGGAGGATCGCGAGGCGAAGGAGCTCAAGCAGAGGGACGACAAGGAGAACGCCAAGCTGATCGAGGAGAAGGCCGACCAGGAATCGCAGAGGCTCCAGCGCCAGGTTGAAAAGCTGACGAAGGACGTCGAGACCGAGAAGGCCGAGGTCGCGAAGATCGTCGCCGACAACAAGAAGACCGTGGAGGAGGAGGGCTTTCTCAAGGAGTACGTGAAGATGGCCCAGGACAATCAGGCAAGCCTTGCCGCGGTGCTCACCAAGATCGAGGCCGCCGACGCGGCCGCGGTGAAGGCGGCGGCGGCGGCAGCGGCCGCGGCGGCCAAGAACAAATAGCGGAGTCTGCCCCCAAATCCAGAAGCCAATCTCATGAAAAAATGGATGTACGTACTCGGCCCCGGTATCATGCTGGCGGTATTCCTGTTCTTCTACCTCTCGAGCAGGGCGGAGACCGAGGCCCGCATGAAGGCCGAGCAGATCCAGAAGGCGCAGCTTGCGAAGGAGGCCGACGAGAAGAAGGCGATCGCGGAGAAGAAGGCCCAGGAAGACGCCGAGCGCCGAAACGTCGAGCGCGCGGAGGCCGAGAGGAAGGCGGCTCAGGATAAGCAGGACAAATACGAGGCCGACATGCGCCGGATCCAGGCGGACACCGACAAGTTTAACGCGGAGGTCGAAAAGTATTCAAACGAGGTGTCGGAGCTCACGATCGAGCTCGACTCCCTCCACAAGCAGAAGGACGCCCTCACCCGGGAGGGCTTCGACTTCGCGAAACGGGTCGAGCTGGCCCAGGTCGTGCGCCAGAATGCCGAGCTCGAGATACAGCGGATGGTCCAGATGATTGCCAACCGGGCAGACCAGAGCATGATGACCAAGATGCCGCCTCCCCCGCCGAAGGAGAGCTGAGCCGCCGGTGCCCGCCCGTTTCGGGGCCTCTTCCTCCTGCTGACCGCGACCCGCGCCGGTCGCCCGTCCTTGCCGCGGATGAACCGGGGCGCCCCTCGGCCGGTGCAACGCGCTCAGGGTTTGCCCTTCCCGCGGCCGTCCGGCACCGGTGCCGGGGAATGCGCGCCGCCTCCGGCGCCCACCGCCGTGGCGGATGACTCGGCGACCTGCCAGGCGATCAGGCCCGGCACAAAGATCAGCAGGTCCCGAATGCGGCGGGCCCCGGCGAGCGCCAGGCAGGTGGACGGGCCAAGTCCGAGCGCGCGGCCGATCAGGAGGAAGGCCCCCTCCTGCACGCCCAGGGCGGCGGGCACGAAAAACGCCGCGCTGCTGACCATCTGGATCAAGGATTCGATCACGAAGGCCTCCATCAGCCCCACCGGGGCGTTCAGGAAGCGGAGCGCCAGCCAGATCTCGAGCGAGGTCGCAAAATTCTGGAGGGTCTGCCAGAGGAACAGGTACCGGAGGACAACCGCACGCCGGCGCCAGATCCGCTTGATCGACTCGTCGATGTCCGCCGACCTGCCGACGAGCGAGGTCAGCTTCCCGCTCGTGACGCGGTTGAGCAGGCGCGTGATCCGCTCGAACGGCCTGGCGTGCTGGACCAGGGCAAAGAGCAGCAACAGGGGGGCGAAAGCCACGACGCCCCACGCAAGGTCGCCTGCCAGTCGAGCGCCGCCGGACGCGGCATGCGATAGCAGGAAGCCGATGCCGACCAGGGCAAAGAGCAGCTGGCTGATGAGCGTGAGCTGCATGTCGACGACCAGGCTCGCGGCCGCGGTCGACGCATCGACGCCCCGGTGCCGCATGAGCCGGAACGACACGATCTCGCCGCCGATTCGCGCCACCGGGAGCATGCTGTTGACGGATTCGCGCATCCAGACCAGGTGCAGCATGCCCGCGAGGCCGGGCCGATCGGAGCGAAGGATCAGGGTCTGCCAGTCCTTGGCGTTGGCCAGCATCGGCAGCACATGCACGAGGCCGGCCAGGACGAGGCCGGCTCCCGCCGCTCGCATGAGGGCGAGCACCGCCCCTGGATCGTCGCGCCAGACCAGCCAGAGGGCCGCGAGAAGCCCTGCAAGCGCGGCGACGCGGCCCAGGCGCTTCATGGCCGGATCACGGCGCGCCGCGCCCCCATCGCGCCGTTGGTTTCGCGCCCGGCGGCCCAGGGATTCACGGGATGCCATCCGATCGCGCGCCCATTGGATAGGTCCCTCATGCCGGGTCACTCATCCCGAACGGGAGACAACAGGCCCCTATTGTCCACGTTGAAGCTGAACCCGCGCCACGTCACGCGCGCCGAGCAGAAGCTCGCCGCGAACACGCCAAACGAGACGAGGTCCGAGAGAGGCAGCATCCACAGGTGGCTGGCAGGCTGCCGCAGCACATGATCCACGCGCGCCTTCAGCGCGACCCGCGCGGCAAGGGCCGCCGCCGCCACGGGCCATGACCAGGCCGCGAATCCGGATAGCAGGACCGCCAACAACGCGAACCCGAGCGGATGGATCAGCGCCGAGCCCAGGTACCCGACCGGGTCGATTCTCCAGATGGTGCGGCTCCAGCGCAGCTCGTGCGCCACAAGCTTCGAGAGGCTGGCCTCGCCGCAGGCGTGCGAGATGGCAAAGGCGGGGATGGCCACGGACCCGCCGGCCAGGCGCACCGCCTCCCCTATCGCGTGGTCCTCGGCCAGGTGATGCGCGAAAGGGGCAAAGCCGCCGATCTTCTCAAGGGTTTCCCGGCGCATCGCGATGGTCTGGCCGAAGCACGGGCGCGCCATGCCGAGGGCGAGGCCCATCACCGCGCTGGGGAGAAACTGGTAGTTGGTCGCCTGGGCCGACAGGCGCGGCCAGAACCCGGGATCGGGCTGACCGCGATAGAGGCAGGTCACCAGCCCGACACCGGGCCTCTCCAGCTCGGCGACGATGTTGCGCAGGTAGCTCGCATCGACGCCCACGTCGCTGTCGGCAAAGACCAGCACATCGTGCCGGGCCTTGGGCAGCATGTTCATGATGTTGCTGACCTTCCGGTTGGGCCCATGCAGCCGCGGGTCGGCCACCACGGTGATATCCGCCGCCGGGTGCAGGCTCCGCAGCTCGTCGACCGCCTTCAGGGCAGGATCCGCGGCGTCGTTCACGCCGAACAGGAACTGCACCGGCCCCGGATAGTCCTGCCGGCAGAAACTCGAAAGGTTGCTCCGCAGCGCCCACTCGACGCCGCGCAGCGGCTTGACGATCGTGACCGGTGGAAAGCGGGTGGGTTCCGGCGCCGATCGCCTGAAGGGGCGGCCGACCAGCGCGCAGGCTGCCAGGGTATAGCCGATGCCGAGCGCGGCGGCCGCGCCGCACGCGTAGGCCACCGCGATAGCGAGCACGTGGACGGCGTTCAACCGCGCCCCTTATGCGTTGGTAATGGATCTCCCGTGAGCAAGGGATGAACCGTCGTCCAGCCTCATCTCACGCGACGGGCATGCGGGGCGCGCGGTCACGCCTCGTGCGCGCGCAGGAAGCGGAAGAATTCGACGCCTTCACGCAGGCGGCGCTTCGTCATCTCCCAGCTTGTCAGCATCTCCTGCACGATTTCCCAGATCTTTGACGGGCGGAAATAGAAGCGCTTGTAGAAGCTTTCGAGCTGGTGGTAGATCTCCTTGCGTGAAAGATGCGGATAGCCGATCGCGGCAAGCTGCACGCCGTCCGCGCTCACGAGATTGGCGGCCTTGTTCTCCTCAAGCCACCCGTTCTCGACGGCCTGCTTGTAGAGCGCCGTGCCCGGGTACGGGGCCGCGAGCGACACCTGGATCGTGTGCGGATTGACCTCCTTTGCATACTGGATCGTCTTCTCGATCGTCTCGTGCGTCTCGCCCGGGAGCCCTAGGATGAACGTGCCGTGCACCTTGACCCCGAGCTTCCGGCAGTCCTCGCTGAAACGGCGCGCGGTGTTCGTGAGAAGCCCCTTCTTGATGTTGACCAGGATCTGGTCGTCGCCCGACTCGTAGCCAACCAGCAGCAGGCGCAAGCCGTTTTCCTTCATGACCTTCAGCGTCGCGTAGGGCACGTTGGCCTTCGCATTGCAGGACCATGTGACGCCGAGCTTGCCAAGGCCGCGCGCGATCTCCTCCACGCGCGGGCCAAGATCGGTGAACGTGTCGTCGTCGAACATGATCTCCTTCACCTCGGGCATGTTGTCGCGGATCCACTTCACCTCCTCGAGAACGTTTTCGACGGAGCGGGTGCGGTAGCGGTGGCCGCCGACCGTCTGGGGCCACAGGCAGAACGTGCAGCGCGACTTGCAGCCGCGCCCCGTGTAGATCGAGACGTACGGGTGCTTCAGGTAGCCGATGAAGTAGTTCTCGATCTTCAGGTCGCGCTTGTAGACCGGCGCCACGAACTGCAGCGCGTCCATGTTCTCCAGGATCGGGCGCGGGTCATTGTGCCTGATCGAGCCGTCGGGCGCGCGGTAGCTCAGCCCCAGGATCTCCTCGAAAGGCCTGCCCTCCGCGACCTCCTTGCAGGTGAAGTCGAATTCCTCGCGGCACACGAAGTCGATCGCCTCGGTGGCGGTCAGCGAGTTGTGCGAATCGACCGCGACCTTCGCCCCGACCATCCCGATCAGCGCCGAGGGTTTGCGCCTCTTGAGGTCCTGCGCGAACAGCGCGTCGGTCGGGAACGAGGGCGTGCTCGTATGGAGGATCACGAGGTCGTATTGCTCCGCGATCCCGAGCGTTTCCTCGACGGACAGGCCATCCGCCGGAGCGTCGAGCAGGCGGCTCTGGGGTACGAGCGCGGCCGGCTGGGCGAGCCACGTCGGATACCAGAATGAGCGGATCTCGCGCTTCGCCTGGTAGCGCGAACCCGCGCCTCCATCGAAACCATCATAGGACGGAGCCTGCAAAAACAGCGTTTTCATGGATGTTCGGATAGCCTCACGGATTACAGTGGAGCGATTCGCCCGATATTCAAGCTTCCCAGTGCACGAAGGGGAAATCCCGGCGGCAACCCGTTCACACCACATAGCCACGGCCCGGATCTGCCTGAGGCAAATCCGTGACCGCCCCAAGGCAATGACTTACGTGGGGTCTCACAATCTGTGAGATTTTTTGTGTGAAATGACCTCTCACGCAGACAAGTCGGGGCGGAGCTTAGCCTGGTGGAGCGCTGCGTTCGGGACGTACCGATTGTACAATGGTCATCAATGACTTGCGTGTCATTTCAGGAAACTGCTCCGTTTTCGTGTGAAATTATTCGGTCCCAAACCGTTTTAAGGCATCGTGCGCCGGGACACTTGACGCACAGTGTAACAACCATATAATGACATTATGAAGACACTAACAATAACCGCCGCCCGTCAAAATCTTGGCCACTGGCTGAAGCTCGCTGCCAATGGCGAGGACGTCGGCGTCATTGTTGGATCGGATATCATTGCCCTTCGGAAAGTGGAAATCGAATCGGCAGATTATGCCTATCAGGAATACGGATTGACTCCAGTTCAAGTCGAGGAAGCCGGAAAACGAATCACAGCCCATATCAAGCGGGAACGCCGAGCAGGAACGATAAAAGAGTTTAAGGGTGATTGGCGTGAACTTCGTGGATGAAGGTTGAGAAGTCTAAGTCCTTCCTACGTTCGCTGAGTCGATGCACGGATGACGAGTTGAAATCTGTTGCGGAATCAACGCGGTCGACGGGCGAAACCTTCGGCCGGCCCCATCTCCACACGGGAGTGGACATTCGCAGGCTCCGGAAAAACCTCTTTGAATGCCGTACAGGCATTCATCTTAGGCTCCTATTTGAAAGCGGACCGGACGTAATCACGTTCGTTTTCGCGGGCAATCATGACGAAGTGCAGGCTTATTTGAGGAACACGCGGTAGCCTCGAGGGGACGAATCCGCTAATCAGTTTCCCCGCGATAAATGACGGATCCGATCATTGCACTAGCGGATACCTTTTCTGCTTGCGGCTGATCCCCGGCCGGAGCCTACTCATCTCTCACGCAAACAAGTCGGGGCGTAGCTTAGCCTGGTAGAGCGCTACGTTCGGGACGTAGAGGTCGCAGGTTCGAATCCTGTCGCCCCGACCATTTCGGGCTCTCCACCATGAATTGGGGACAGGGATCGTGGACGGACGAGGTTATGGGTTATCCGCATTGGGCGATGACGCGCAAGCGGTAGTTTGAGA
>Ga0302225_10000765_pt1 | contig 22315 bp, 24 predicted proteins | sample II_Palsa_E3_2_FD_193515 | JGI IMG/M metagenome (GOLD analysis project Ga0302225, IMG submission 193515) | Peat permafrost microbial communities from Stordalen Mire near Abisko, Sweden - II_Palsa_E3_2 | ecosystem: Environmental > Terrestrial > Soil > Palsa > Peat permafrost | place: Sweden...
AGGAATAGCCTGCTTCCGGAGCCGCGGAGCCCAGGCCTTTGCCGAACTTTTTCAGACTGTCGGTGACGGTGATGTGGGTGATGAATTTCACGCTCTTGTAGCCGAGCTGGCGAGGGAGGCGCAGGCGGAGCGGGCCGCCGTGGCCCGTGGGAATGTCGTCGCCATTCATGCCGTAGGCGAGAAAAGTTTGCGGATGCGTGGCGTCGGCCATATCAATGCTTTCCCACCAGTCGGGCTCGATGGAGAAATAGACAACGTATCGGGCTTGCGGCTGGACTCCCACGAGATCGAGGACGTGGGAGAGAGGCACGCCAATCCACTCGGCGATATATGACCAGCCCTCTTCACAGGCGAGAATGGTGATCTGGCTGCGAGACGGATAACTTTTGAGCTGGGCGAGCGAGAACGAGCCGGGACGGTCAACCATGCCGTCAATGGTGAGCCGCCAATCAGCGAATCCTCCGGCCTGAAGGCGCTTGTAGGCTTCGCTCGGAGGCGCGATTTCGTTCGGGAGAGGCGTCGAAATCTGGCTGCGAGAGAACTCACGAGCCAGCGAGTGCCGGGTGAGCAGACGCTGGGAAGCGTAGGTGAGCGTTTCGCCGAGGCCATAGATTCCGCCGTGATCGGGCGGGACGAGTCCATATTTTTCGGCCAGGTGCGCGGCCACGCCCAGGCCGGACACGCCGGCGGTGGCGGCGAGCCCTCCAAGGATTAGCTTGCGGCGCGAGATCTCTTTCATGTGCGCTCCTTCCGTACGGCGGCCGGCCCAGCAGCCATGTTTCCCGTAGTCACCCGCCCCGTGATCATGGCTCTCATGCGGCTCCTGAATCCAGCAACGCAGATCATCACCACGTGGACTACGAGGAAGAGCACAAGCGCGATGGAGACGAAGAAGTGAATGGTGCGCGCGGATTGCTCGCCGCCGAGCAGAGTGACGCTCGCCGGAAACGCGGAAACAAACGAGAGCGACATGGCCAGCCCGGTCCAGATTACTAACGGGAAGAGAATGAAGACCACGATCAGGTAGCTGAGACGCTGGAGCAGGTTATACGACCAGGCTTCGTCTGTGCTGGGGCGCGCGAAGCGCACGTGGCTGCCGAAGGAGGCGGAGAGCGCGCGCCAGGATAGATCGGCCTTGTGCGGAAGCAAGTCTTTGCGCCAATGCCCGGTAAAAAAGCCGGACATTACGTAGAGCAAGCCGGTCAACACTACGATCCAGGCAGCTTGAAAGTGCAGGTAGCGGCTCCAGCCGTTCTGGTCCGGCAGCACGTAGCCGTACCCGGTCTTCACCAACGCGCGCGAGGAAGGAATCGGCAGCTGGAACAGCGGCGTGGTCAGGACGTTGCCGGTTTCGCCCCAGTAGAAGCGCGGGTGCGAGATCACGATCTCGATTCCGGTTACGAGCAGGGCGAAAAAGCAAAGCGTGGCGATCCAGTGAGTGACGCGGACGAGGGCGGAGTGGCGCGCCGGGACCGCCGCCGTTTCTGGGACGGCGCTGGCCGAGCTTGGAACGGAAACTGCCAGCGGCGCCTCCGGCGGCAGCTCCACGAATTCAGATTCACCCATTCTCAGCCTCTTGCTGGAGTTCAGACTTGCCTTCCCAGGGTGGGTGCAATACTAACACGCTACAGTGACTGCTGAGATAGTCGTCCAGTTTAGGCGCACCGGCGCGGTTTCGCCCGCGCTGAAGGCTGGCACAAGGTTATAATTTTCTCCACTATGGCACTGGCTCCGGGGACCAAACTCGGGTCGTACAAAATCGTCGCGCCGCTGGGCGCGGGCGGGATGGGCGAGGTCTATCGCGCGCGGGACACGCGGCTCGAGCGCAATGTTGCCATCAAGATTTTGCCCGCGGAATTCGCCTCAGACGCCGAACGCTTGCGCCGGTTCGAGCAGGAAGCACGCTCGGCGTCGGCGCTGAATCATCCGAATATCGTGACCATCCACGAGCTCGGGCAGGAGGGCTCCACGCATTACATCGCGATGGAGCTGATCGAGGGCAAGACGCTGCGCGATTTGATGGCGGCCGGCTCGCTGCCCATTCGCAAGGCACTTGAAATCGCGGCACAGGTGGCCGAGGGGTTGGCCAAGGCGCACGAAGCCGGCATCGCGCACCGGGATTTGAAGCCAGCGAACTTGATGGTCACGGAGGATGGGTTCGTCAAGATTCTGGATTTTGGGTTGGCGAAGCTGAGGGCCAAGAGCGGCGAGCTGTCCATGACGCACGATTTGTCGGCGTGGGAGACGCAGCCGGGCGTGATTGTGGGCACGGTGCAATACATGTCACCGGAGCAGGCCGGCGGCGGGCAGCTGGATTTCCGGTCCGATCAGTTTTCGTTTGGGCTGGTGCTGTACGAAATGGTGACGGGAAAGCGCGCGTTTCCGCGAAGCACCGTGGCCGAGACCATGGTAGCGATTCTGCGCGAGCCGGTCGAACCGATTGCCACAAAAAATCCGGAGGCGCCCGCGCCGTTGTGTTGGGCCATCGAGCGCTGCCTGGCCAAGGAGCCGGACAAACGCTACGTCTCCACGCGGGACCTTGCGCGCGAGCTTGCCGCCATACGCGATCGCCTCTCGGAAAGGCCGGCGGCGCAAGTGGAGACGCGGCCTACCAATATTCCCGTGCAGCGGACGCGGTTTGTGGGGCAGGAGAAGGAAGTGGCGGCGGCGAGAGAACTCCTGCTGCGGCAGGATGTGCGGCTGGTGACGGTCACGGGGCCGGGCGGGATCGGCAAGACGCGACTCGCGGTGGAGGTGGCCAGCGGACTCGTCGAGCGTTTTCCCAGCGGGATTCATTTCGTGCCACTCTCAGCGGTGAGCGATCCGGGATTGCTTGCTTCGGTGATCCTGCAGACGCTCGGGATTCGCGAGGCGGGAGGCCAGTCACCGCTCGATTCACTCCGGAAGAATTTGCAGGATACGTTGCGCGCGCCGATGTTGCTGGTGCTCGACAATTTCGAGCACCTGATGCAGGCGGCGCCTACCGTGGCGGAGATTCTGGCCATGGCTCCCAATCTTAAAATTCTGGTGACCAGCCGCGCCGCGCTGCACGTTTACGGAGAGCAGGAATTTCCGGTACCGCCGCTCGGGCTGCCGGACTCGAAGTCCATGCCTGCGCTCGAGGTGCTGGCACAGTGCCCGGCGGTTGCGCTATTCGTGCAACGCGCCAGCGCGGCCAAGCCGGATTTTGAATTGAACCGCGAAAACGCGCAGGTTGTCGCGGAGATTTGCGCGCGACTGGACGGCCTGCCTCTCGCGATCGAACTTGCGGCCGCGCGAGTGAAGGTTCTTTCGCTCACTTCCATGCGTACGCGCCTCGAGAGCCGCTTGCAATTATTGACGGGCGGCGCGCGGGATCTGCCCCAGCGGCAACAGACCCTGCGCGCGACGATCGATTGGAGCTACGACCAGCTGAGCGCCGCGGAGCAGAAACTTTTCCGCAGGCTCTCGGTATTCGTGGGGGGATGTACTCTGGAAGGAGTCGAGGCCGTCTGCGACACGAAGGGCGATCTCGATTTGGACCTGCTCGACGGCATGGCCTCGATGGTGGACAAAAGCCTGGTGCAGCAGGTGGAGCAAGCGAACGGCGAAGCGCGCTTCATGATGCTGGAAACGATTCGCGAGTATGCGCGGGAAAAACTCGAGGCCAGCTCGGAAAAGACCATGACCAAGCGCGCCCATGCGGCCTACTGCCTGGTGCTGGCCGAAGAGGTCGGCGAACAGAGCGGAGTGGCGGGAACGGAGTGGCTGGGACGTTTCACGCTCGAACACGACAATTTTCGAGCAGGGCTGGAGTGGTTGATCGAAACTGGAGATGCGGAGTGGGGCTTGCGCCTCGGCGCGGCTTTGTTTCAATTTTGGGAGACCCGGGAGTATCTGGCCGAGGGGAGCGAAAGTCTCGGCAGGCTATTAAAGCTTAAAGGCGCGGCAGGCCCCACGAAGGCGCGACAGCGCGCGCTATTTGCGGCAGGCGTGCTTGCGCACGAGCAAGGAGATTACTCCTCAGCGGAGGAGTTCACAAAGGAAAGCCTGGACATCGCGAGTCAGTTGCATGACCAGCTCGGCACCGCCGTTTCGCTAAACGCGCTGGCAGTCCAAGCTCGGGACCTTGGCGATATCGCGGCAGCCCACTCTCTCTTCGAGAAAAGCCTGGCGATGTGGAGAGAATTGGGCGAGCTGAAGGCCATCGCCCGCGCTCTGAGCAATCTGGCGAGCGTGCTCAAGTTGCAGGGAGAGTACGACCACTCTCGTTCGCTGTACGCGGAGTGCCAGGGAATCTTCGAAGGATTGAGAGATCAAACCGGCGTGGCGTGGTCGCTGAACTCTCAGGGAGATGTCGCTCGCGAACAAGGTGAGTTCGCGGCCGCGCGGGAGCTCTACGAACAAGGTCTGGCGATTTTTCGTGGACTCGGGGATCGCTGGGGCATTGCCGGCACATTGGCGGATCTGGGAAACATGGCCCGGGAGCAGAAGAATTGCGGCGAAGCGCAGCAGCTGTATCGGGAAAGCTTGAAGATTTTTCAGGAGCTGCAACATAAGCGCGGAATCGCGCGCCTGCTGGAATGTTTTGCGGGTTTGGCAGCCGCCCAACTGCAAGCGGAGCGTTCGCTGCGCCTGGCTGGTGCAGCGGCCGCGTTGCGCCAGAACATCGGCGCTCCGCTCACCTCCGTGGAACAGGCCAAGCTGGAAGCGATTTTGGATCCAGCCCGCCAGGCGTTGAGCAACACATCGGGCGCGAGCGCGTGGTTGGAAGGTTGGGGAATGCCGGTGGAGAAAGCTATTGAGGATGGGCTTGTCTCTGGGGCGGGATCGCCTTCGAGCTAGCGGCCGCGCGAACTACCACCAACGAAATTAGGACGCGCTATGGGCGGGGTTTATTCCGCCGAGGATGGGTCGATGAGCCGGCGCACGGCAGAAACGCGATTGGCGGGAATGCCGGTGCGCTTGGCGTGTTCGCGTACGGTTCCTTCATCCGGAGCGAGGTAAACGCAATACACCTTGTCCCCGGTTACATAGCTATGGAGCCACTGAATTTCGGGCCCCATCCCCCGCAATACGTCGACCGACTTCTGGGACACTTCCCGCAGTTGGGCGTCCGTCAGATTGCCGGCTCCGGGGATTTCGCGTTCAATCACAAATTTGGGCACGAGCGTTCCTTAGCTTCTAACGCATGCTAGCATGCGCATAGAGCGGCTTCAAGACGGCCCGGCCAGGGCCGCTCTGGTCACCGACAAGATCGAAAGAAATGAGGCTTGCCATGGATCTGCGAACGATACAGAAGCCACTCAAAGAGCAATACCGCCAGGACTCGAACGCATCGCGAATTACCCTGCGCGCAAAGGGCGTGCAGAAGGACGTGCCGATAGCGTGTTCGGTGGATCTCGGACGCGCTATCTACCAGGCCGAAGCGCACAAAGGCGTTGGCGGGGCCGGCGCCGGGGCATGTTCCGGCGACCTTCTGCTCGGGGCGCTCGCTGCTTGCGCGCAGATCACCTGCCAAATGGTTGCTGCTGCGATGAGCATTCCCACCGAACGCATCGAGGTCACGGCGGAGGGAGATATGGATCTTCGCGGCACGCTGGGAATTTCCAAGGATGTTCCGGTTGGATTTGAAAGCATCCGTCTTCATTTCGACATTGTGGCGCCCAAGGCGACACCGGAACAGATCGCCGCATGGCGGGAAAAAACCGAACAGTATTGCGTGGTGATGCAAACTTTGATGCATCCGCCCAAGGTGCAATCCGAATGGGTTCGTCGCGATGGAACAAGCGGCGCTGGAAATCTCTAGCCATAAAAGCCGGATCCTTCCTTCGCAAGTTTTTTGAAATTTAGTATCCTTTCCGGCAGGTCAAATTTCAGGGATGGAAGCAAGCATGCTTGACGAAACGAAGATTCCTAGCTTCAGAGCCAGCCTGCGCGGCGAGCTGATCGAGCCCAGCGATTCAAGTTACGACGCCGCTCGCAAAGTATTCAATGCGATGATCGACCGGCGCCCGCGCCTGATTGCGCGCTGCGCCGACGTGGCCGACGTGATGGCCGCGGTTAACTTCGGTCGCGACCAAAAGCTGCTGATAGCCATCCGTGGTGGTGGGCACAACGCGGGCGGCCTGGGAGTGTGCGACCACGGATTGGTCATCGATCTTTCGCCCATGAGCTACGTTCATGTAGACCCGAAGAAAAAGACCGTGCTCGTGGGAGCCGGCGCGCTCTGGCGCGATGTGGATCATGCCACGCATGCATTCGGTCTCGCCGTGCCCTCAGGCATAATTTCGACAACCGGAGTCGCCGGCCTGACGTTAGGCGGCGGTATTGGTTACCTGACGCGGAAATATGGCCTGACCATCGACAACTTGCTGGCCGTCGAAATGGTGCTGGCCGACGGGAGGTTCGTCACCGCCAACGCCAAAGAAAATGCCGACCTGTTCTGGGCCGTGCGTGGCGGAGGCGGCAATTTTGGCGTGGCCACATCGTTTCTGTTTAAGGCCCAGCCCGTACACACGGTGTATGGCGGCCCTATGCTGTGGCCGATGGAAGACGCCGAGGATCTGATGCGCTGGTACCGCAGCTTCATGGTCAAGGCGCCCGATGACGTTTATGGGTTCTTTGCTTTCCACACCGTGCCGCCCTGGCCGCCATTTCCCGAGCACCTGCACAACAAAAAGATGTGCGGGATCGTATGGTGTTACACCGGAGCGATAAAGAAGGCGGAGAAAGTGTTTAAGCCGATCCGGGCTTTCAAAACTCCAGGACTCGACCTGGTTGGTCCCATTCCGCATCCGGCGCTCCAAAGTCTTTTCGATAGCCTGTATCCGCCGGGGATGCAGTGGTACTGGAAGGCCGATTTCGTGCGCACACTTCCGGACGAAGCCATTGCGCTGCATCGCAAGCACGCCGAGAACTTACCCACGACGCAGTCGACCATGCACCTGTACCCCATTAACGGCGCGGCGAGCCGCGTCAAGAACGCCGCAACGCCCTGGTCTTACCGCGACGCGACCTGGGCCTCCGTGATTGTAGGGGTCGATCCTGACCCGGCAAATAAGGAAAAAATATCCGCCTGGGCCCGGGACTATTGGAGCGCGCTGCATCCTTATTCCGCCGGCGGCGCGTACGTCAACTTCATGATGGACGAGGGCGAAGATCGCGTGCGCGCGACGTACGGGAAGAATTACGCGCGTCTGGCGAAGATAAAGAAGCGCTACGACCCTACCAACCTGTTCCGCGTAAATCAGAACATCAAGCCGGCGAAGTAAAGGGAGCGCTTTCGGTGGGATCCGCCGCTTCCGGACTTCAGCATCAGGATTGTGCTTTCTTTCGGATGTGCAGGAGCTTTTCGATCTCGGCGATGACGTTCCCGGAATCGTCGGTCACCTGCACGGTGAAGTTTCTCTCGATTTTTCCCTGGGCGTCGGCGGCTTGCCTGATTTCGCTGATTTGTTCTTCGGAGAGACGGAAGCTAGCGAAGACCGTGCCGCGTCCGGGCTTCTTGAAGCGGATGCTGGCGGCCTTGTCCCAGACGATGTAATCCTTCCCCAAGTTTTCAATGAGCATGATCATGAAGAAGGGATCGGCCAGGGAATAAAGCGAGCCGCCGTAGTGCGTGCCGACAAAATTGGAGTTCCACCAACGAAGCTTCATCTCCACATCCACCGCCCTCCAGTCGGGATCGAAGCGCTTGATGCGGATACCCGCTCCGAGAAACGGAGCCCAGAGGTTCATAACCGTTCGCATATTTCGCTTCGAAGGTATTTTCACCATGCGCTCCTCGGGACCGCTACGCGACGCCTGATAGTTTCGGGCAAAAACGGGCTCAAAGGAAATTTTCCCGCCCCTTTTTGGCGTCTGCCGCGATCGCGCGAAACATCGGGGAGGACGGAGAACGAAGATGGCTATTGGGAGTAGCGCCGGACAGCGAGCGCGATGGGAAGGCCCACGCAGAACATGTGTATGACCACGCCGATGACCATGAACTTAACCGAAAAAGGGCGCCTGCCGATTGCCGATAGCGGCAGGATGATTTGATTCATAAAAAAGTAAACGCCGGGGCCGTAGAGAAAGCCCGAAACCACGGCGTGATCCATAAGGAACGCCAGACGGCGGCTCGCGGCGAAGTAAACAATGGCCGCGGAGAATGCGATGAAAAAGTGGCACAGAAGGCCGAGGAAGGCGGTGGCGAGTCCGCCGTCGTATGCCCGCGGGCCCAGCAAGCCGCTTGCGATTCCTTGCAGAAGAGGAATCGGCTTGACTCCGAAAAAGCCGTACACGATGAAGGCCGCGGTAATATCCAGAACGCCGCAGGCGAGCCCGCCCCACAGAATAGCTTCGAGAGCGCGCGGATGTGAGGGGTCGGCGATCGACTTCGAAGCCATGGGCGTCCTGTTTCGGCGTATGTCTGGCTTAGACGAGCAAGCCACACGAGCGTATTGTCCGATTTTATTGATATGTGACCAAAGGATTGTTTTGCGTGGCGAGTGCTCTGCAACGAGGGTCGAAAGAAACGAGAAGGGGCTTTTCCGGGAGCCGCTGAAAGCCCGGCTGTCACACAAAATTCACGATGATTTTCCGGGGAAGTTTGCTACTTTAGTTTACCTCCGCCCTCAAAGTCTCTAATTTTCTGGGAGTGTCACGAAATGACGCCAAATGCCGAAGCGCACAGCACCTGCGGTAGCTTCTCAATTGCCCGGAACCACAAAGCTTTCCGCCAATTCTGGCTCGGCGCAAGCCGGCTCGCGCTGCTAATCCTGGCAGCAACGTTGGCGACGCCGGCGCAGGTGCCGAGCGTCCTGACGCAGCACAATGATATCGGGCGCACCGGCCAAAATCTGGGCGAGAAGATCCTGAACATTTCGAACGTCAACGTGGCCCACTTCGGGAAGCTGTTTTCCCTTCCGGTGAATGGACAGATCTACGCGCAGCCCCTTTACGTGCCGAATATCACCATCGCGGGCACGGTCCACAACGTTCTAATCGTAGCGACCGAGACCGATCGCGTGTACGCGTTTGACGCGGACACCATCGGGACGCCGCTTTGGGACGCGAGCATGGTGGACAAAGCCCATGGCGCGGGCCCGGACGAACATCCTTTGAACAGCGCGACGACGATCGGATGCACGGACCTGCAGCCGCAGATCGGCATCTCCAGCACACCGGTGATCGATCCAACCGCCAACGGAGGAAAGGGAACGATTTACGTAGAAGCGAAATCAACGAACAATACGACTTACTTTCATCGCTTGCACGCCTTGGATCTGACCACCGGAGACGAACTAGCCTCGCCGGGGCCGGTAGTAATCACCGCGTCGGTTCCCGGCACGGGTGACGGCTCGGAAGGCGGAGCGGTCACGTTTGATTCCCTGCATCAGCAGAACCGCCCCGGCCTCCTGCTGCTGAACGGCGACATTTATGTGGCCTTCGCCTCCCACTGCGACTACGGCCCGTACCATGGCTGGATTTTCTCCTACGACACCGCGACATTCACGCAACAGAGTCTTCTGATGACCACGCCCAACGGCGGCCTGGGCGGCTTCTGGATGGCGGGTTCGGGTGTGGCTGCGGATGCCAACTCCTACATTTACATTGCCAGCGGAAACGGCACCTTCTCCCTGGGGGCCGAGTATGGCGACACCGTTCTGAAGCTGGGGACTACCAGCGGAAAAATCTCTCTCGCCGACTATTTCACGCCCTCGGACCAGCAGTGTCTAGCAGACCAAGACACGGACTTGGGCTCGGGCGGAGTGCTAGTGGTGCCAACTCAGACGGGACAGACCTACCCGGACATTCTCGTGGCCGCCGGTAAGGAAGGCGCCATTTACGTGGTTAATCGCGACAAGATGACCACGAGTAACGTCCACTATATAGGCAAGTCCGGATGCGTTACGGATGATCCGGAGATCATTGAGGAGTCCAGCTCCGGATTTATCGGCGGCATGTGGAGCATGCCGGCCTATTGGAACGAGACCTTGTATTTCGCCGGCGCGGGAGATGTGCTGAAGTCGATTCCGCTGGTCAACGGACTGCCGAATTTCGCAGGTACCGTAGGCAACTCTACGGGGTTTGGTTTCCCCGGTGCCACGCCTTCGATTTCGGCGAACGGCACCACGCCGGGGACCGCCATTGCCTGGCTCATCGATTCTTCGCAATACGGCTCGCCGGGGCCTGGACCGGGCCCGGCCGTGCTGCATGCCTTCGACGCCACCAACGTCAATTCCGAACTGTGGAACACCACGCAGGCAACCGACAATCGCGACCGCGCGGGCAATGCGGTTAAGTTTTCCGTGCCCACTATCGTCAACGGGAAGGTTTACATCGGCACTTCAAATCAGGTGGACGTCTATGGCCTGCTTCCGGTCGCCGCGACCCCGTCCATCGCTCCAAACTCGGGAACTTATCCTTCGCCGCTGCAAGTCTCCATGACCGATGCGACCCCGGGCGCGACCATCCATTACACCACGGACGGTTCCACCCCCTCGCAAACCCACGGGAAAATTTACAAGACGCCATTTAACCTGACCGAGTCCGCCACGGTTCAGGCCATTGCGGTCAAGTCCAAACAGGCGAATAGCGAAGTGACTTTGCAGGCGTACACTGTGACCCACTAACCCGCGTTCCGGCCTCTAAGTTTCCAAACGCGAGATCGGCGGCAGGCCACGCAACTCGACCTGCGGTATCAGTTCTTGGACTGCGTCCCGTCACTTTGGAGTGGCTATGTGCCGGGGTACCTGCCGAAGAATAGCAGAACCATATCGAGCGTGTCGCAAGCGCCGTGAGCGACGATGGGCACCGCAAGATTCCTCCCCGAGCGGAGATACATCAATCCCAGGAAAAACCCAGCGACACCTTCTATGATTTGGCCGGTTAACCCCTGGTCCGAGTGTGATGATCCAAACACAGCGCTCACGAGCAGCAAGCTGAAAATCCAGGCGAAGCGTGATCCCCGTCCCAGATCCGCCGCGCGATTCATCAAATATCCCCGCCATACGAGCTCTTCGCCGAAGGCCGCGAGAGTCCAGGAAAGGGCCACGCCCAGCAACGCGTATTTCACATTTCCCTGCAACATTCGAAAGTCCGACAGATCCGGCTGCTTCCCGGTGATCCGCGCCACGAGCGGTTGGGTTACGAATAACTGAATAACCTCCAGGATTAGCCCGCCACCAAAGCCCAGCGCGAGCATCATGCCCCAGCTCCGATTGCGCGCGAATCCAACATCTTTCCATTTAAGCCCGCGCACACGCAGAGAGATCCAGCCCAAAACCAATAGAAAGGGCGTTTTGCTTATGGGGACCAGATGATAGTGGTCACCAATGAAAATGAGTCCAACGATGGCGAATTCAACGAACGCGAGCCATCTGCTCTGGCGCCAACCCGTTGCCGGCCTCATCTCTTCCGGCTGTAACATTGCGCCAACCAAATTCCCGCCTGCACTCATTTTGTTAGAGGTATTCATTGCAGGTCCTCCACCTTTTTCCGATAAGCGGTCAGGGGGCTTGCTCGACGGAGCCTTCGGATGCTCCGCAATCCAAGGCGTGCCGTGAGAAAGAAAAGCGCGAAACCAACCGCGAGTCCTAGCGGTACGATCCACCATCCCAAAACGTCTTTGCTTCCCGGCGGCACGGAATCAAATCCAAGGCGAATACTGTATGAATAGGGGTCGGCCGCGTCCGGGATCTGCCACAAACCAGCCGTGTGCGGATGAATTGGTTTCAGTAGCGCGCAGCAGATGAGCGAAGCCGAGAGGAAGTAACCGACAATGGAGCCAAGAAGCACGAGAAAACCCGCGAAGCTCAGGCTCGCCCAGCGAAACAAGCTCCGCAGGACCAACACCGGCGAGCTGCTCGCCAGCGCCCTCACTTGCAGATCGTCCGCCAGGTACATGCCTGCCAAATCTTGGGGACTTCCCAGTGCAATCAACACCCGGTCCACCGAGTCGGGAGCCAAATTCCCGCTCGTCTTGTCGACGATGTGGCTGCGCAGCTCTTCCACGATGTCCCGAACTTGTTCGGCAGGAAGGCGGCGCAGAGCGGCCGCCAGTTCTTGCAGGTATTGCTTCATCTTTCTTTGTCCGATCTCGGGGTCAGTCATTAGCGCCCCTCTTTTTGCAGCGGTGCAAGCAAGCCATCGAGGTTTGCGGAGAAGGTGGACCAGAAACGGGCCATTTGGAGCGCGCGGCGTCGGCCGCTCGCAGTGAGCTTGTAATACTTTCGTGGATGTCCAGCATCGGCTTCCACCCACTCCGAAGTGAGCAATCCCTCCGCCTTCAACCGGCTTAGCAACGGATATACGGTCCCTTCGGGGACGATCAAAGCAGAGCCGTCTGCAAGCTTGCGCAGGATTTCGAGCCCGTAGAGTCGTCCGGACCAGAGCACGGCGAGGATGGCCAGCTCCAGGCAGCCCTTGCGGACCTGCACTTCCCACTTGTCGCCAGGGTCGGGGAGAGGGCGGGCGAGAGCGTCATCCATCGGTGAGCACTATACCTTGTAATACAAGGTATGTCAACTTGTGAATCCAAACGGGCGGGACGGGCTGCAATTAAAGCAGGCGAGTGCCACATCTAAGTGCGACCGGTCGGGAGCTCGAGAATGAAACTTCCATCGAGCTCCCAGGCCGGCGCATTACGCCGTACTGCAAGTATTCGTGCGAGATCTTACTTGCTTGCGGATTCTTTCGATTCATTCCGCGGTGAGTTCTTCTGTAACACCGCGATTAGGTGACGCCCGGACGGAGGAACGCGTACATTCCCGCCGAGCACGATTTCCTTTGCCGTGAGCTTGCGGCCATAGACGTCCGCTGTGGCGTCGTCATCGGGACGAAGCGTGGAACCTTCCAGCGAAACGCCGATAAAAACACCGCGCGTGCGTGAGTAGCTGAGAACTTCGGCTCGCATCCACGCATCCGTGTCTGCGCTCGCATCGCGGCCCACAGGTCCTGCCGCGATAGAAGCGTCGCCGCCCAACTTGACCTTGCTGCTCAGGATGGAACTCGCGCCGCTGTCATTCATGATCAAGAGGACGAGATCGGTAGCCTGGCCACCGATTTGAAATCCTACGCTGCCGCCTTCCAGCGCATACATCGCCGGCGCGCCCCATGCTCCCCTAAAATCTTCTCCGGTTCGGCAAACCATCGCTCCGCGGCCGTAGCTTGCGCCCACTACGAACGCCGCCTTCAGAACTGACGGGAAGACGATGATGCACTTGGCTTTTTCCATTACGTCTTGCGGAATGTTGTCGGGGATATTCATGATTTCCTGCATGACCACGCCCGAATTCTCCAGGCGCCTCTGTTCCTTGTTTCCTGCAAGAAGCACGGATGCTCCCATGAGTCCCAAACACAGTACCAAAACTGATTTACGTATCATCGCTGACCTCCATGATCAGGGTTGTGGCCTCGGAACTTGGATTACTCCGAATCCTTTGTGAGGCGCTTTACGCCACGCCGTTAATCGGGGCACGCTCGTTCTTACGGCTGTATCCAAGCTATCCCCAACTGAAAATTTGCAATTAAGCCTTTTGCCTCGCGCCGGCGACGAGCAAACCAACTCCTCCGAGCAGCGCGATGCCCCCGACAATCGGGGGCAAAGGAATTCTCTGCTTGGTGTCTTCGGTGGCATGGATCGGCCCGACATCAAGAACATCTTTCTGACGAGTGTACGTAATGCCTTGATAGGCCAGGGCCAGTGCTCCCAGGACGACTAACACGATTCCCGCTAATGAGGCCGGCTTCATGTTGTGGCTCCGCGAAAACGAAACGATTTTGTGACCCTGGATCGCGCTTCTCAAAAGACACCGACAGCGCTCGCCCCTGGTTCCTTTTCCTTAACGCAGGCATGAACTCAGGGCGGCCAGGCGGAAGACAGTGACGAATCCCTAAAACAGCTCTTCTGCTCACCTACACAGAATGCTAAACGCGTTCCGTGGGGTTATCTGTTCACAAGTGCACACATCCGCGGTTCCGCTCAGGTTCGCTAGAGTCGTTGTGGCGTCTGGGCCAGCGCGGACGGCGCCGGTAGTTGTCCCACCTGGCGGGCGTGCACGATGAATCTCTTGGGCGCCGAACCCAGGTAGTAGAAGGGAAAGCAAGTAACCAGGGTCAGAGTATTTTCGCTCGAGGGTTGCAGCACCTGCACGTCCGTGGGCCAGACCACCTTGGTCCATTCCACTTGATATTCGACTTCTCCTTCGGGCGTCCAGATCGTTATCGCGTCACCCACGCGAATATTGCGCAGCGGGCGAAAAAAGCTGTCGCGATGACCAGCCAGTACGACATTGCCAGACTCGCCCGGCAGAGCCGTTTCAGGAAGGTGCCCCACGGCGCGCCGCAATATTTTGGACGACTCGCCTTGCACCACGATGGTTCTTACCTCCAGGCGAGGAATTTTCATCTCGCCAATCACCTCACCCGCAGCCACCGCGTGGGGCCCCATCGCCGGGCGCATGTCGGAGATTTTCGCTTCTTCGACCGCTTGATACGTCCGCGCGTCCATTAGCGCGTAGCCGGCGTACCCAAGTCCCCAAACGCCGCCGGCCAGGAAAAAGTAATATGCCAAACGAAAAATCAGCGACCTGAATTTCCGGGGCTTGTTTGCAAGCGGGCTGCGAGCGTTCACTGCGAGCCCTTCGTCGCCTGAGCGGGCGCAGGTTTTTCTTCGGCGGGGTAATATCCCGAGCGCGTTTGAACCAGAATCTTGCCGCGTCCGGGTGCTGCCACCTTCACTTCTATCTTTCGAAAGGCGTGGGCCTGGTTCGTTTTTTCCGGAGCGAAACCTAGCGTGTACTGTTCGCGGAGATCCCGGGCGATTTGTCCCGAGATGCTGGTAACGGAATTGGTGCGGTCCGGGAAGTAGGCGATGCCCCCGGTAACTTTTGAGAGGCGGCGAAGCACCCCGGGGGCTACTTCACCATCGTCTCCGATCAGCCCAATGGAATAAATGAGCACCTGAGATTGCTGCGCCAGCGCCAGAATCTGAGAGAATTTTTCCCGGCTGGCATTGTCTCCCCCGTCGCTGACAACGATGAGTGCCTTCTTGTCGGAACGCCCGAGCTGCAAATGGAGCAGCCCTTCCGCTACCGCGTCGTACAGAGCGGTTTGTCCACGCGCGCGGACGGAGGAAACCGCCAGGGCGAGCTCCTGCGGGTCGTTGGTGAAAGCCTTTCCGCCCATCAGTTCCACCGTAACGTCATCGTTGAAATCGACTACGAACATCTCATCGTGAGGGTTGCTCGATCGCGCGAAGGAGGAAACCGCATCGGCCACTTCCGGCAGCTTCGAGGCCATGCTGCGGCTGTGGTCCACGACCAGGCCAACGCTGACGGGGGCGTCTCTTTGCTGGAACATCGTGATATTTTGCAGTCGACCATCTTCGTACACTTGGAAGTTCTCCCGGCTCAGACCCAAGAGAACGTTGCCTTTCGAGTCCGTAACGCGAACCGGCAACACCACCAGTTCCGTGGATACCGAAATTGCCGGAGCCGCGCCCGTGGTGGATTGCGCAGGAGAGGACGCTCGATTTTGAGAGCCGGCGTCGGGCCCGCACAAAAGCAGCCCAGCGATTAACAGACAAGAACTCCCAAGTCGTTTGAGTCTAGGTGATCGGATAATGAAAGTCATTCAGGAGCTCCTCGCGTCGCGGGATGCGAGTTTCCTTCGCACCCCGCGGCGCACTGGAGTTTGTTGCGTTGATCGATCTTACGAGAGTCGCTTCACGGCCAATGCGAGTCCGAGTGACGCGAAGCCCAGCAACGCGATCAGCGGGACTGTGCTGGCTGTCTTGGGCAACTCTTCTGCCGCCACTTCCACCGGCGCGGGAGCCGCGGCTTCTTCAACCGGCGCGGTCGTCTGGATCGCTTCGGTTACCGGGACTTCCATTTGCTCCGGTGTGACCGCGATGATTTCTGCGGTAGTCAGATCGGCCGTGTCCACTGGTAGCGCCGGAACAGGTTCCTTTACTGCCACAGCCAGTTCGATGGCCCTGGTCTTGGGATAGACGAATTCCTGGCCGAAGTTATCGCCCGGATAAAACCAGGCCTTCAGCGCTTCCGGATTGTCTCCGGGACGCTCCGCGAACTTCACCACCGTGCGACCCGTCGGTTGCAGGCGGTAGTCGTTAATAGCCAGAACCGTCGCGATTATCTGCGATCCATCCGCATTGAAAATTTGCACGATGTGGCGGTCGGAAGGTGAATCGAGCAACTTGAATGTGTACGTTCCGGCGGGCAGGATTTGCCCCGGAATTTCGATCGGCTGATTGAACGTCATCACCGTCTTTTTGTTGTATTGATCGGCCTGCACGCTCGATGGCGCCATGGCTCCGATGATTGTGAGTGCAGCGACAACTAGAACTGTATTGACGATCTTCATTTCTATTTTCTCCTGAGAAAAAACGTGTCCCGATTGCGGACTTCCGATGTGACCGACCCAGCCGTGTACACCAAAGCGTGCGTGCGTCCGAGAGAGTTACTCTTCCGCGATACTAGATGCATCGGTTTTTGCGGTCTGTTCACTTGTGCACACATTCGGAGGTTACTTGCGCTGTCCGTCGTTCTTCAGGCCGGCTTCCTGAGTTCATTCACCAGCTTGCGTGCCTCTCGCATTCTTTCTTTGTAATACGCCGGACTGATCACGAATTCTTTGTCTCCCATATCTACGCGTTCCTTGATCCCTTCCTTCGATAGGAACAAGGCCAGCGCGATGTAGGTCTTGATTTCCTTCTCCAGAAACTGAACTGCTTGTCGTTTGGATTGATCCATTTTTCACCTCGGACTGCTGCCTGCGGTTAACCCGAAAAACACCAGAGGCCGGCTCTCCGCCGAGCCTCCGTTGATGTGGGGCGCACCCCTGTGCGCAATGGCCCGGACGCAGGGGATTTCATCTTCCCCGTGCGCATCGCGCACTCCATCGCACTAGATGCGGCCAAGAAGCAGGAGCACCACGACGATCACCAGAATAAGTCCCACGCCGCCCGTCGGGGCATAACCCCACTCCCGGCTGTGCGGCCACCTCGGCAACGCGCCGAGAAGCGCCATAATTAAAACCACGATCAGAATTGCTCCGAGCATTATTCCCCCCTCGTTTTTCCCAGCAAGGCTGGGGCGACTCAACCGCGGTCGCCCCTGCAAGCTCGCTCGCCGACGCCTAGAGTACGACGTTGATGCCCAGGTGCACGCCGGGGTAATACGGATTGCACAGGTAGTAGCCGCCATCTATGAAGTCAACGTAAACGTTGTCGGTGTAATACCAGCCTTCTGGCCAGGGATTATCAAATCCGAACCAGAATCCCCCATATTGGAAACGCGAGAATCCGCCGACCATCACCGGCTCGTTGATGACGAAGACATGTTCCTGGCCAAAATTGGCGCGGAACCGGTCGTCGGGTATGCGAGCGCTGCTCCTGGCGCTGAGCTTGAGCGCGGGTGCTGAGCGTTGCTTCTGCTGCGCCGCCGCACTCCGCTCAGGCTGGCCGTGTTGCTGTGCTGCTGTCTTGGTGTTCTCTTCTTGTTTTGCCGGTGCGGCCTTCGGCGCTTCCTTGTTAGTCTTGGCCTGCTCTTCTTGCTTGGCGGGCTTGGCCGCCGGCGCCTGCTTTTCGGTCTTGGCCTTTTCCTCTGGTTTTGCCGGTTTGGCCTGCTGTTGATTTGCCGGCTTGGCCTTTTCCTCTTGCTGCGCTGGCTTCGCTGCCGGTTCCTGCTTGGCGGGCTTGGCCTCTTCTTCGTGGTGCTCTTCCTGCGCGAACGCCGGAATGGCCGCTCCTAATAGCAAGAGCAGGGCTGTTGTGCTGATGACTCCGAGTACTTTCATGAGTGTTGCCTCCCTTACGGTAATTTTTATGCGTCGATCGCCCATGGCGTCCGGCGCGGTTCTTGTTGCCTGCGTTTATTTCCGATAGATGACATCTTCAATTTCAATTCATTACGCCCCCACACGTATGTGGGAGAGCGAATGAAATATTCCAAAGATGTTGAGTAGCCACAGCACCACGGCGATCACCACCACCGCATTCAAAATCGACTTAATCGTTCCCTGCATCGGTATCAAGTTCACCAGCCAAAGCAGAACTCCCACCACCACCAGTGTTATCAGTATTTGAAGCAAAGGCATCGCTGTCTCCTTCTCTTCGCAGGCAGACACTCCGGCCGGTCCCCAGGCTTTGCACCGAATTTCTGTGTTGACCAAGGACTGTTCGTGACGGCTGGAGCAGAGGGATCCTGCGATCTCCAGTCTTGCTTGCGGGGAAGCTTTCAGGCCTGCATTCGCCTTGGCCCTCGCGCTTCCATCACAGGCGTACATCTTAGAAGGGGCTATGCCCGATATCTGTTCTGTTGTGCACACATTCACATTCCTAAATTGTGGATTTGCCGGCGAGCGAGTGCTACGATACTAGCCACAGAGAGGCTTCAGGCCGTGGCACAAGCAGTTTCAAATAGCCGGAAAGCCGGTGGAAAGATCGTTTTCAACGTTCAGGATTTTCTTGATTCCGCTGGTGTGGCCCGCAAAATAACCGAGTTCAAAAGGAAGGAAACCATATTCTCGCAGGGCGATCCCTGCAAGAGCGTCATGTACATTCAGAAGGGCGGCGTCAGGCTTTCGGTGGTCAATGAATCCGGCAAAGAGGCGGTCGTGGCGATTTTGGGACCCGGCGATTTTTTCGGGGAAGGATGCCTCGCCGGCCAGCCGATTCGAATCGGGACGGCCACCGCCATCGCGGCAACCACCGCGCTCTTAATCGAAAAAAAAGAGATGATCCGCGTGCTGCACGCCGAACACGAATTTGCCGACCGCTTCATCACCTATATGCTTTCGAGGAACATCCGCATTGAAGAGGACTTGGTCGACCAGCTTTTCAACTCCAGCGAAAAGCGGCTGGCCCGCACCCTGTTGCTCCTCGCGCGCTATGGCAAGGAAGACAAACCCCAGAGAGTGCTTCCCAAAATATCGCAGGAAATGCTGGCCGAGATGGTCGGCACCACCCGCTCCCGCGTGAATTTCTTCATGAACAAATTTAGAAAACTGGGTTTCATCAAGTACAACGGCGGACTGCAGATCAATACCTCGCTTCTCAGCGTTGTCCTGCACGACTGAAGTAATCGCGCTAAACCCTAAAGTTAATTTGGTTGGGGACTCGCTTTATCGTTTACGCCCTAATCCCTAGTGGTATTCTCGCCGGCGGAAGAAAGAGCAGTCAGGGATGGATAGGCCCATGTCGCTCACGCAGAGTCAGATCGAGAAGAAGCTCACCAAGGAAGCTCTCGACGAGTTGCTGCCCCTCTGGTGGGCCGAGCAGGGCGCAGAGAAGCGGCGTGACCTGGCCCTCATGGCCGCTGCAATTCCTTTTCCGCACGGCGCCGCTCTACGGGTTCTCGATTTGTGTTGCGGCCCTGGTGACCTGGGGCGAGCCATTCGAGCGCGCTATCCCAACTCACAGATCGATTGCCTCGATCGCGACGTATTTCTGATCTCAATGTGCATCGGGATGAATCGGCGCAAGGGAGTTCCAGGGCGCCATTTCGTTCGAGACCTGTGGGACACGAACTGGCACGATGGCCTCGAGCCGGAGTACGACGTGATCGCCACCGCCAACGCCCTGCACTGGCTCGATGCGGGGCGCGTCGCTCAAGTGTCTCAAGACGTGTTCCGATTGCTCCGTCCCGCCGGGGTGTTTTTGTTTGCCGAGCCTGCCTGCGCCGAGAAGACCTTCGCTGCCGGGTTCGCCGAGTGGAAGTCGCGGCAGCCGAGCCGTTACACCCGCGAGAATTGGGAACGATTCTGGAGCCGGGCGAACGAAATTCTCGGTTACGATCACACCAAGCTCTTGGGCTCGCGGAATTTGCAGTTGATCGAAGGCATGCCGGTATCAGGCTGGGTTCGGATTCTAAGCGACGCCGGCTTCCAATCGATCGATGTGCTTTTCCGGGATGCCGACGAAGTGATTCTTGCTGCTGCCAAGCCTGGAAGCGGCCTTGGACCACGCGCGTAACTCAAACACGGTTCTCGGCATTGGCGCGAATTGTGAAAGATTTCTCAGGTCGGCACGCAATGAATAGACTCCCCAACGGAAGTTTCACCGGCGCATTCCCGCGGCGGAGACGCAAGCTCGTCCGGCCCCGGAATTGGTTCGCGGAAGGTTTTGGCCATGATTCTTTTTAATCAACTTGTCGCGGCGGGTCTTCTGCTGAGTCTCACACTCGGCCTGCAGTGCGCCGGCATAACCGCGATCATTGAATGGCTAAAGCGCGTTCTGGCCAGGGATCGTCACAAGCATGGGCCCGTTTACGCCGCCACCCTGGTAGCGAAATCGACGGTCGCGATTGTATTTCTGCACGGGCTAGTGATTCTTTTGTGGGCCGGTTTCTACCGCATGCGCTGCTTCCCCTCGTGGGAGCTCGCATTTTACTTCTCCGCCACCAGCTACTCCACCGTGGGGTATGGTGATCTGATTCTCCCGGCCAACTGGCGGCTCTTAGGCCCTCTCGAGGCCATCACCGGCGTGTTGATGTGCGGGATATCGGTCAGCGTTCTGTTCGCTCTCGTCAGCCGTTTGCTCGATCGCGACGCAAAATCCTCGCCGCCGAATTCAACGGAATAAACCCGTGACCAACGTGAATAGCCATGATGGGCTAGGCCAGGAAGAGATGAATTTCAGTAAGTGTTTTGCAATCAGAGAAAAAGTTGGTGGACGTGACAGGGTTCGAACCTGCGACCCCCTGCTTGCAAAGCAGGTGCTCTCCCAGCTGAGCTACACGCCCACATGCAACCACATGATTGTAATGGATTTCTTGTGGGAATGAGCGCCTGCTTTTTGGGTAGGCACTCTTCTTCAACTAAGTCGAGCGCCCATGTGCAGTTAGGCGCCCTCGGCCAACGAAGGTGCGGTATATATAAGGTTCAGACCGGAAACCGACTGCGATCCTGAGGTTTGCGATTTCGAGAAAACGAATTCGTCGGTAAGAGTCGAGACCGAAACGATAGAGCGCCTGCCTGGTGAGCAGGCGCTCTGGCACAGGGGATCGTCACGTTCAAATCGAGCCGCGCAGTTAAACTCCTTCTGCATAAAGAGCTTCGGCTGATCCCGAAGCCATCCGATTTTCGGAAAACTGGCGGGCTGCGGAGGAATTTCTCGACAATTCTAGACAGAAGGACTGAAAAGCGGAAGGATCTCGATCGGCAAGTTTTGTAAGATGCATGTTCCCGTGCTTCCGGCCGCCGCCTTGTCCGGCGACTGCGTCGGGTTGGCGGGTAGCGTGCGTAGGCAAGTTTGCGATACCCTAATACGGTGCTCGACATCGGCCAAAGCGCGCCCGCGATACCTGGACTCGATCTGGGAAGCGACGCCGCGCTTATTGTTTTCTTCGAAACGGACTGTCCGACGTGCCGACTGGCTGTTCCCTACCTGAACAAACTGGCTCGTGGAGCGCGAGTGATCGGCATTTCCCAGGATGACCAGGCAGCGACAAACCATTTCACGCAACAACTAGCGACGGCGTTTCCGGTGCAGCGAGATTCCGGCTTGGCACTGTCCCGTCGCTTCGATCTGACGTTCGTGCCCTCGCTTTTCCTGATCGATCACAACGGTCGCGTCCTACGGTCGCATTTCGGATTCGACAAGGCCGTGCTCAATGAGATCGCAATCCAGATGCGATGCCCGCCGGTCGCCGAGGACTTAGACGGCGCTCCGCAGAGCAAGCCCGGCTGCATGTCACGACATCTCGAACCGAAGGTCGATGGAGAATTCGCGCCAGCCCCCGCCAGCGAGTTTATACGCAGCGTTCCGGCCTCAGTGATCGAAGTTCCTGACGGCGAAGATCTATTCGAGTATTGCTTCCGGAATTTTGGCGACGCACTGCCGGTGATTCCTCCTACGCCGGAGCGCATCGCAAGCATGCTCAGCAGTGCAGCGGTGAACCCGAACGAAGTTATTGGCCGCGTGCCGCCCTGCTATGGTGAAGCAACGGTCGAGAAGATCGCTGCAAACGCCGTGATGGCGGGTTGCGTTCCAGATATGATGCGAGTCTTGCTGCCGTTGGTTCGGGCGGTTTGCGATGAACGCCTCAACGTGCACGGCGTACAAGCGACGACGCACTTTGCGGCGCCACTGGTCATCATCAACGGCCCCATTCGGAATGAGCTGGGGTTCGCTTACCGTCAAAACGCCTTCAGCAATGTCGCTCGAGCTAACAGCACGCTCGGGCGAGCGCTACAACTGATACTGCTGAACATCGGCGGCGCGAGGCCCGACGGGATCGATATGTCAACGCTGGGAAATCCGGGCAAGTTTTGCTACTGCATCGCCGAGCACGAGGAAGCGAATCCCTGGGAGCCGTTCCACGTCGAG
>Ga0302225_10000772_pt1 | contig 22184 bp, 15 predicted proteins | sample II_Palsa_E3_2_FD_193515 | JGI IMG/M metagenome (GOLD analysis project Ga0302225, IMG submission 193515) | Peat permafrost microbial communities from Stordalen Mire near Abisko, Sweden - II_Palsa_E3_2 | ecosystem: Environmental > Terrestrial > Soil > Palsa > Peat permafrost | place: Sweden...
GGATGTAGACGCGGTGCTGATCTCCACCCCGGATCACTTGCATGTGACGATGGCTACGGCGGCCCTTCAGGCGGGCAAGCATGTTTATCTCGAAAAGCCGACGCTTCACCGGTGGGAGGACCGGGCTGTCCTGACTGCGGCCGCGGAAAAATATAAACAGGTCTTGCAGTGCGGCATGCAGCAGCGCAGCGGGAAGCACTACCTGGAGGCGAAGCAATCGATCTTCGCCGAGAAGAAACTCGGCCACGTAATTTTCGCCCGAGCGGTGTGGCACAACTTTCCCTGGCAGCAGCGATTCGTCCCTGATACGCCCAAGCCGCCTGGCCTCGATTGGCAACTCTTTCTCGGCCCCGCGCCGCAGGTTCCCTATGAGATCGTCCGCTACAGTTCGTGGCGTTATTTTCCAGACTATGGCGCCGGCTTGCTGGCAGACATCCTGACCCACTGGGTCGATGTGGCGCAATGGATGCTCGATGATCCAGAGCCGCGAACGGCAACGGCGCTCGGCGGCATCTATCAACTCCATGACCAGAGAAAAAACCCGGATACCGTCAGCGCGATCGTGCAATACCGGGGTTGGAACCTAAACTTCGAATCCTCCGTGCTTTCCATTCGCAATGAACGCCCTTCGGTGTTCTTCGAGGGGACTGAAGGCACGCTCGACCTCTCTCGCGATGGCTATACCTTTACCCCGAATGATGGCCACGCCACTGAGATATCTTCAACAGAGAGCCTGGAACGGGCGCACACGGGGAACTTTATCGATGCCATCGTTTCCGGGGCGAAGGTGAATGCACCGCTCAAGGCGGGGCTCGAAGCGTCGCTGCCGGTACAAATGGCGCTCAGCTCTTACTGGTCGCAAAAGACGGTGTCGCAAGCGCAATTGATGTAGTCGAGGAGAACCCGCTATGGAAATGTTCTGGTTCATTCCAACTACCGGAGACGGCCGCTACCTGGGCTCCAGCCATGGCTCGCGTCTCACCGATTACACTTACCTGCGGCAGATAGCGCAGGCCGTGGATGAGCTGGGTTTTGGTGCGGTTTTGTTGCCCACGGGAAATTCTTGCGAAGATGCCTGGGTAGTCGCCTCCACGCTGATGCCGAGCACCAAGCGGCTCAAGTTTCTGGTTGCGGTGCGGCCCGGAGTTATGTCGCCTACTCTGGCAGCGCGCATGACAGCGACCTTCGACCGGCTTTCGCAGGGCAGAGTGCTCATCAACGTGGTCACCGGGGGTGATCCAAACGAGGCAGCCGCGGACGGAGTGTTCCTATCGCACGATGAGCGCTACGAGGTAACCGGCGAATTCCTGACCATCTGGCGCAGCATCCTGGCAGGGGAGACCCGTTCCTTTCAGGGCAAGCATCTGCGGGTAGAAAACGCGCGCGTCTATTACCCGGCCACGCAGCATCCTCATCCGCCGCTTTATCTCGGAGGGTCTTCAGATGCGGCGATGCAGATCGCCGCTGATCACGTGGATGTCTACCTTACGTGGGGCGAGCCCCCAGCACTGGTTGCGGAAAAGATCGCGCGCATGCGCCACCTGGCAGAGGCTGCGGGCAAAAAAATGCGCTTCGGCATTCGTCTGCACGTGATCGTGCGGGAGACCAATGACGAAGCATGGCAGGCAGCGAACGATCTTATCCGCTACATTGATCGCGATGTGGTGTCCAAGGCGCAGCAGGGTTTGTCGAAGTTCGATTCAGAGGGTCAGAAGCGCATGGCCTCGTTAGTGCATAGCAACCCAGGCAACCTGGAAATCAGCCCCAACCTGTGGGCGGGTATTGGGCTGGTGCGCAGCGGAGCGGGTACCGCTCTGGTCGGCGATCCATCCACGGTTGCCCAGCGCATGTTGGAGTATGCCGACCTGGGCATAGATACATTCATCCTTTCCGGATACCCGCATCTTGAGGAAGCCTATCGGGTGGCGGAGCTGCTGTTTCCTCTTCTGCCTCTCACCCCGACGGAAGCGAAGGATGGCCGGGCCCCTGCGGCAGAGAATTTCGTGGGTAATGAATTCCGCCCCATCAAGTAGCGCGGCGGTGTCCAGGCGCCGCTGGCTGGTGCTTTGGCTGCTGCTCCTCATCACCATCATCAACTTCATCGATCGCCAGACGGTGTCAGTGCTGGCGCCGGTCATTCGCGCTTCCCTCCACCTCTCGAACGCGCAGTATGGAAGAATCGTCGCCGCGTTTCAGTTCGGCATGATGAGCGGCGAGTTCCCCATGGGCTGGCTCATGGACCGATGGGGCGTGCGCTTTGGCTTGCTGGGTGCGGTGCTTTGGTGGTCGGCCGCAACCGGTACGCAAACGCTGACCAAGTCCGGCGTGCAGCTCGGCTTGACCCGATTCTGGATGGGCACCGGGGAATGCGGTAACTACTCCGGCGGCCTGAAGGCGATCTTCGCAGCGTTTGCTCCGGGTGAGCGAACACTGGCTATCGGTATTTTCAACAGTGGAAGCATGATTGGCTCAACACTTGCTCCTCCGCTCATCGTGTTTCTGGCCCAGCGTTACAGCTTCCGCGCCGCATTTCTGGTTCCAGCGCTTCTGGGCGTGCTGTGGGCGCCGTTTTGGTTCTTTCTGTATCGCGATCCCGCCAACAGGGCACGAGAAGCCGCAGGCACTGTATCCCTCAAGGCGTTGTTGAGCCAATCCTCTGCGTGGGCGGTGATGCTGTGCCGTTTCTTTATCGGCCCCGTGATGCAGTTCTACTGGTACTGGATCCCCAGTTATCTTTACGGCGTTCGCCATTTGTCGCTTACGCAGATTGGACTGGTAGGCTGGCTTCCCTTCTTTCTTGGAGATGCGGGGGGTGTCGCCGGAGGATGGGTTGCCGGCCTGCTACATAAGCGCGGCGTTCGCACGCTGAATGTTCGCCGCATCACCATGTATAGCAGCAGCTTGCTTTGCATGGCCAGTCTTGCGGTTCCCTATGTCGCGAGTGTGCGGGTCGCATTCCTGCTCATTGGCATCGCGGTGATGGCAGATAACTTTCTTTCCGCCAATATGTTTGGGGCAGTCACCGATCTTTTTCCTGAACAAACGGTCGGGCGGGCGACCGGTCTGACCGGTGTAGCAGGAGGATTGAGCGGATTACTCTTTCCCCTGTTGACGGGAATCATTGTGGACTATCACTCCTATGCTCCCGTATTTCTCATGATTGCGTTTATGCCTTTGATCGGCACGATCCTCTTGTTCAGTGTAGGAAAAAAGTACCGCACTCTTTAGCCACCGCCGGCGCGGACGAATAATAAGTGGGTGGCCCAGGTCTCGCTTTTGAGACCTGGGTTTTCCGGCCAGGACCAGTTTGCGATGAGAAACCCAGGTCTCAAAAGCGAGACCTGGGCCACCCACTTATATTGACGGGACCCGGTTCGGTCATGTTTGCGCCGCAATATGGCTGGTGTTATAGTCGTTTTGATATGTTTCCCGCCTGCAGCATTCTTGTTTGTTGTTGTCGCTAAAGCCGCTTCGCTACCTCTGCGCAAATTCAGGAAAAAGTAAAAATCCCTTTCGATGGGATCATTTCGCCCCATTTTCCTAGGCGCAATCAAGCTGACTACTTAGAGAGAGAGGAACGAATGACGTACACTTTCCGCACGATATTGCTGGCCGCCCTGTTGCTTGGTACTGTTGGACGACTGTCAGCCCAGGCCACTGGCAGCATTCGCGGTACGGTGGTCGATACTAGCCAGGCCATCATCAACAGCGCCGCAGTGGTCGCAACCAACTCCGCGACTGGAGTTAGCCGCAGCGAAGCATCCAACCAGGATGGCATCTTCGTCTTTCCAGACTTACCCATCGGTACCTATCAACTGCAGATACGCAAGACCGGCTTTCAGACACAAAAACGTGACGGAATTGTCTTGCTCACCGGGCAAACGCTCGACCTGCAAATTTCGCTCGCCGTTGGATCTGAAACACAGTCCGTCGAAGTTACCAGCGCGGCCCCTCTGATCCAGACCGCTTCCTCCAGCATTCAAACTTCGGTCGATCAGAAACAGATGCAGGACCTGCCCCTGAATGGCCGCAATCCTCTCCAATTAACGACCCTAACGCCGGGCACTGCGCTCACCAGCACCGGAACCGAATCTGGGCAGCAGGATAACGTCGGTCTTACCGTGAATGGTTTGCGGGCTACGCAAAATAATTTCCAACTGGACGGAGCCATTTACAACGACCGGTTCTTCGACTCTGTGCCCATTTTGCCCAATCCGGATGCGCTCCAGGAATTCACCGTGCAGTCTTCCAACTACAGCTCAGAGTACGCCGGCGCAGGCGCCCTGGTGCAGCTTTCCACGCGTTCCGGTACCAACGACCTGCATGGTTCGGCTTATGAGTTTTTGCGCAACACGGTGCTCGACGCCAAAAACTACTTTCAGCAGACGGCGCCGCCCTTCAAGCTCAACCAGTTTGGCGGAACGGCCGGCGGCCCAATCATCAAAGACCGCACCTTTTTCTTTTTTGCCGCCGAGGATCTGCAGCAGCGATCCTCGCCCAACCCCATCTCCATTCAGGTACCGACCGCAGCGGAGTTGAACGGGAACTTCTCCGCCCTGCTGGCAAAGGGCATCGCTCTGTATAACCCGGCCACGGGAGCTCCCTATCCCGGCAACATCATCAACACCGCGATGGATCCGCTCTCTCAAAAGCTGGCCCAGAAGTACCTGGTACCGCTGGCAGCGAACCCGGCGACGGGGATCTTTAACTCGACCTCCAATCAGAACATCGACAGCACACAATACCTGGCCAAGATTGACCACACTGTCTACAGCAACAATCACCTCAGTGGACGCTACTTCTACAACCAGGACAATTTCCAAAGACCGTTCACTGCTCCCACCGGGTTTTATGCCGAAAATCTATTCCGCAATCAATCTGTGATTATTACGGATACACAAATATTCAGCCCCACGTTCACTGCCACCTTTTCGGCCAGCGCCGGTCGCTTTGCACGCACACAGATTCCTGAAGCGCCAGGGCTGCAGTCGCTGCAGGACCTGGGCCAGGCAGTCCCCCTGGGCTCTCCCGGTGAGAGCATTTTCCCGGGGATCCGCGCCAACATCTCAGGGTTCGTGGATATCTTCTCTGGCGGAGCGCTGACCCAGGATTCGACCTCGTTCGACTACAAAGGCTCCGCAGTGAAAGTTTTGAGTGCGCACACCGTCAGCGTTGGCGGCGAGTTCGAGCGCGACCGCATCGATGCAGACGATTTTTCCTACACTCCCGGCGACAATACATTTAACGGCGAACGCACAGCTGCGCCCACCGGCGCTACGCTCCCGACAGGAACCACCAAGAGCGGTTCCGCCCTGGCCGATTTTTATCTCGGCCTCGACTCGCAGTTCTACCAGGACAATGGCCGCAAGTTTTATCTCCGGGTGAATCGGCCGTCCCTCTATGTGCAGGACGACTGGAAAATAACTCGCCGACTTACGCTCAATCTTGGCGTGCGCTGGGATCCCTGGCTTCCGCCCAACGATCTGAACGGCACCCTGGTTGCGTTCAAGCAGGGGGTGCAATCGTCGATCGCGCCGGGTGCGCCCGTGGGCCTGCTGTTTCATGGCGACCCTGGCATTCAGTCTTCTGTCTTCCAGAAAAACTGGAAAGACTTTGCGCCTCGTGTTGGATTCGCTTACGACGTTGCCGGCCAGGGTAAGACAGTCGTGCGAGCCGCATATGGAATCTTCTACGGATTTCCCGAGGGTCTGCTCTATCAAAGAACGGATGCCATGCAGCCGGTCGACTTATACCTGTCGATTCCTGCGCCACCCGCTTGGGACAACATCTATACAGGTTACCCCGGAGGATCACCGTTCCCTCGGGGTCATATACCCACGAGTGACTTCTCTACGTATAAGTTCCTCACGCCGGTTTCAGGCGGGGTGCTCGATCCTGGCTCCAAGGTGAACTATACCCAGAATTACAACCTCACAGTGGAGCAGCAACTCGGCAGCAAAATGGCTTTCTCCCTCGCCTACGTGGGCAACCGCAGTGAACACATCATGGGGTCAAGGCAATTTAATCCGGCAGTCTTTGGTCCTGGAGCCACGGTGGGCAACGAGAATTCCCGCCGCCTTTATAAAGGCCTGGGAGCGGTGGAGCTGGCACAGTCGTATGAGTATGAGGGCTTCAACTCGCTGCAGGCCAACGTGACCCGGCGCGCCAGTAACGGCCTCACGCTGCTCAGCAATATTGTCTGGTCCAAAACCATCGATAACACCTCGAGCGCGACCGAAGGCAACACCGGGCCACCTAATCCCTTTAACCTTGCCAGCGGGCGCGGCCCCTCGGACTTTGACCAGACGATCCGCTATAACGCGTCGGTAAACTACCTCACCCCCCGCGCCAACGTGCAGGGCTGGAAGAGCGCAGTGGTGAACGACTGGCAGATAAACGCGATTGTCAGCCTGCAGACCGGCTTTCCCTTCACGGTATTAAGCGGCACGGACCGCTCGTTATCCGGGATCGGCAATGACTACGCGGACCAGGTGGGCAATCCAGCCCGTCCGGCGGGGGTGAGCAAGATCAAGGAATATTTCAACACCGCAGCTTTCGTTCCGGCGACCATCGGAACCTTTGGCAACATAGGGCGTAACAGTCTTCGCGGCCCGGGCTATGCGGATGTGGATACGTCGATCTTCAAGAACCTCTTTACCGGTGAGCGAGTCAGCGCACAATTCCAGGCCGAGGCGTTCAATACTTTTAACCGGGTAAACTTCGGCAATCCTTCCAATGCCGGCACTGCTCCTGTGGCCACCGTATCCTCGGGAACCTACGGACAGATCACCAGCGCCAATTCTCCGCGGGTCTTTCAATTTGGGCTGAAGCTAATGTTTTAGAGGAGCATTGCGGGCCGGCTTAGCAGCAGGGCTTGCGGAGGCCGGCGCCGTGCTGCCCGGTCCGCCCACTTGCTCCAGCATGGGGAGCCGCTGATCCACTGCCGGCAATGGCGGAAACGGCGCGTGCGGTTCAGCCTGATACCAATACGCCACGGAATAGAAGTTATCCGAGCGATGATTGGCGTTGCCGTGCTCGATGGTCGCCTTGAACGAGGTCTTGAAAACAATCGGCGAATCAAGATGAAAGCGGTACACGCTTGTTCTGCCTCCCGCACGGCTTTTTCCGACGATCGGCGCGCCGTACATCTGATAGGAGAAGGGATGGTCTTTGAATCCCCAGGCGCCTAGAAAATAATCTTCTGCGCCGGTGCCCGCGATGGAAGGCCTGGTTGCTCCGTCCACGAAAAACATATCGTCGCCCTCGCCCCACCAGTCATCCTGGTTCTGCAGGATAGACATGGTCACACCTGCATACTGACCGGTGCCCTTGGCGTCGAGCCACACGTAGTTATCCTGGCCGGTAAGGTTGGCTTTCTTGTTCACCAGCGGCTGGGCATTCGATGTCCACTTGTTTGTCCATCCACGGTTGGGCTGCGCCTGCCGATACTGGGCATGGAAATAGAGCGTGCCCGGTGCAAGGGTGGTTGGCTCGGTTCGGTAATCGATGTTGTAATAGAGCGCCTTGATCGCCAGCTTACCTTCATTGGTCACGGTGATGCGTGCATGCCGTTCAAACGGCATGGGGAAAAAGCAGTTCAAGTCTTTTACGCTTCCTACGGAAAGCATTTCAGATTGCCAGGGGTGGTAGTATCCGAGACCGAGGCCGAAGAAATCGCCGATCGGAGCCTCCACGCTCGGGGTCTCTTCACCGTCCCAGTAAATGCGTAGCACAATGCGTTTCAGATGGTAAGGTTCCGCGCTGGCGATGGTGAACCACAGATGGGAAATGAGACCGGGCCCGTCCGCGTCGAGCAGCGTTAATGTTTCTCCGGGATTTACTTTGCGGCGGTCGGCATTGGCTCCGGTGGGATCCGCGCTCGAGGCCCGATGCATGGTGTAGGTCTGCTGGCTGGTAAGATTCGGTTCCCACGCGGCACTTTGACCGAGCGCCATCAGGCATCCGCTCAGAGCCAGGGGTACGAGCAACATCCATCGGCAAACAGGCAACTTCCTCAGCATCGCTAAGATTATTGCACTGATCTCGGAGTGAAGGTCCAGGGATTGCAGTGTCGATGGACCTGCGGCCCCGCCTAAGAAGAGGACAAATGACGCGGACGAATATTAAGTGGGTGGCCCAGGTCTCGCTTTTGAGACCTGGGTGTTCCGGCTAGGACCCACTGCGAGGAGAAACCCAGGTCTCAAAAGCGAGACCTGGGCCACCCACTCAAAGTCTGGATGTTGCAGTTTGTTTTCGACAGAGCGAAGCGTAGTGGAGGGACCTGCGGTTCTTTTCTCCGTCCCAGGGAGCTCATGCCGCAGGCGAAACAGCAACCACCGCCACGCTGTCGGGGCCTAGCTTGAGGTGCGCTCCGCTTAGGCTTATTGAGCCATCGGAGGCCAGTAATATTTTGCCGCCGCTGCTGCCTAGGTCCACCTCAACCGGAGCTTGCCCCAGGCTGCAGGCGACGCGCAGACCGCCGCGCTCCAATACCAGCCACTGCGCTTCTTCGTCGAATCGCACGTCAACGGCATTGAGGTTCCCATCGGACAATTCGCTCCGCTCCCGGCGCAATTTAATCAGGTCCTTGTGCCACTGCAGCATTGAGGCATGCGGCTCCTCTGCCAGCTCGGCCCAGTTCAACTTCGATCGAAGGAACGTCTGTTCGTCCTGAGGATCTGGAATCTGATCCGGGCTCCATCCAAACGCCTCAAATTCTCTCTTGCGCCCCTCGGAAATCATCCGGCCCAGCTCGGGATCATCGTAGTCGGTGAAATAGAGGAACGGGGCCGAAGTTCCGAACTCCTCACCCTGAAACAGCATGGGCACAAAGGGTGAAGTAAGCACGAGCGCGGCAGCAATCTTGGCGCGGCCCACTCCGGATTCGTGGCTAATACGCTCGCCCTGCGCCCGATTACCGACCTGATCATGGTTCTGCACAAACCCGACAAAACGATGCCCTGACAAACCAACCACTTTGCGGCCGTGGTTTCTTTGCCGGTATTCGGAATAAATGCCGTCGTAAACGAAAACGCAACGCAGAGATTTCGCCAACTGGGCAAGCGTTCCAAAGTCCGCGTAGTATCCCGCACGCTCGCCTGAAATGACAGAGAACAAGGCGTGATGAAAATCGTCACTCCATTGGGCGTCGAGACCGTACCCGCCCGCCTCCTCTGCCTTGACGATCCTGGGATCATTTAGATCACTCTCGGCAATCAGGGAGAGCTGCCTTCCCACCACGGCTTCGAGCTTGTCTACCTCACCCGTCAACTGCTCCAGAAAATGAATGGCGGAACGGTCGACGAAGGCATGCACTGCATCCAGGCGCAACGCATCCATGTGGTAGTCGCGCAACCACATCAATGCATTGTCGATCATGTAGCGGCGAACCTCCGCCGATCCTGCTTCTTCGAAATTGACTGCGTCGCCCCAGGGCGTGTGGTGACTGGAGGTGAAATAGGGACCGAATTTTCCCAGATAGTTGCCCACCGGACCAAGGTGGTTGTACACCACGTCCAGCACCACCGCGAGCCCTTTAGCGTGGCACGCGTTTACGAAATGCTTCACGTCGTCAGGAACACCGTAGGCATTGAACGGCGCATAGAGATCCACACCGTCGTAGCCCCAGCCACGCTTGCCGGGAAAATTCGCGATGGGCATCAACTCAACATGGGTTACTCCCAGTTCTTTCAAATAATCCAGGCGAGCTTCCGCTGCCTTCAACGTTCCTTCGGGCGTAAACGTGCCCAGATGCAGCTCATAGATGATTGCACTCGACAAAGGCGGCGCCTGCCATACGCTATCGGTCCAGGAGAATGCGGTGTGGTCTACTACCCGCGACTCCCCATGCACACCAGAGGGCTGCCACTGGGTGCGCGGATCAGGCACTGGCGGCTCCAGACCGTCGATTACGAAGCCATAGTCCGAACCAGCCCCTGCTTCTTCAACCGTCGTCGACCACCAGCCCTTCTCGCCTGGTTGCAAGGCAAATTTCTTGTTGCCAACTCTTACTTCCATGGAACGAGCTCGCGGAGCCCAGACCTCAAATTCGTGCATGCTATGCCTCCTGGCGTGTGCCACGCCATGTTTGAAGAGAAAACAATCTTCCGGTTGGATGCGGAATTGACTCGCCTTACTCCGATACTGGTTTGGCGTCAGAATCGGCCAGACTAAAGGCGGCATTCACCAGCGATATATGCGAAAGCGCCTGGGGGAAATTTCCCACCAGCCGTTTGGCCTTGGTGTCGTACTCTTCTGCGAGCAAGCCTACGTCGTTGGCCAGCGAGAGAACCCGGTCGAATAGCTTTTTCGCGTCGGCGTCACGCCCTTGCAGCTTGAGCGCACTCACCATCCAGAAACTACACGCGAGGAAAACACCTTCTCCAGGAGGTAAGCCGTCGGAAACCTTCTCCGTGTTGTACCGCAGCACTAATCCATCGGACATCAGATTTTGTTCGATTGCCTTGAGCGTGCCTTTCACCCGCGGGTCTTCTGGTGGAAGAAACCCTACCATGGGCATAAGCAACAATGACGCATCGAGATGTTCCGAACCATAGCTTTGCACGAAGCTGCCCAGCTTCTCGTTCCAGGCTTTGTTACAGATTTCCTGGTGGATTTTGGAGCGGACTTTCTGCCATCTTTCGACTGGTGCGTCGGCGTGCAAGAGCCCAGCCGCTTTGATCGCGCGATCGAACGCGACCCAGGCCATCACTTTGGAATAAGTAAAATGCTGCCGTCCCCCGCGGGTTTCCCAAATGCCTTCATCAGGCTCCTGCCAGATGTTTTCCAGATGCGCCACCATGGCGCGGAGCATGGAAAACGATGTCTCAGAATCTTTTCCCATACGGCTCAGCGCATGATGGAAGGCGGCCAGCACTTCCCCATAGATATCCAGCTGGAGCTGTTCTGATGCTGCATTGCCGACGCGCACTGGTTTCGAATCTTCATAGCCGCAGAGCCAGGTTATTTCGCGTTCGGGCAGATAGCGCTGACCGGCGATGCCATACATGATCTGAACCTGATCTGGACTGCCGGCAATGGCACGCAATAGCCACCGCTGCCAGGCCCGTGCTTCCTCGTAGTAACCGACACCCATAAAAGCCAGCAGGGTGAAGGTCGCGTCGCGCAGCCAGCAATAGCGATAATCCCAATTCCTCGGGCCGCCTATCTGTTCGGGCAGTGACGTAGTCACCGCGGCTACGATCCCTCCTGTCGGCCTATAGGTAAGAGCTTTCAAGGTGATGAGAGAGCGTCCCACTACATCCCGGTACGGACCCTGGTGGGCGCACTCGGTCGCCCATTTTTCCCAAAAACTTTGCGTTTCCTGGAGCGCCTTGTCCACATCGATGGGACGCGGCGCTTCCAGGTGCGAAGGGCCATAGCTCATCGCGAAGTCGACGGTTTGGCCTTCGCTCACGGTGAATTCGCTCACCGTCTTGAGGCCCTCGCCGGTCATCGGCGCCAGGGTTCGAAACACCACCAGGTCGGGACCGGCAATGGCATGGACGGCGTGGTCGCGGCGTGTGACCCAGGGCACCGTGGCTCCGTAGTTGAAGCGCAATGCCATTTCCATCCTCATGGGCGCGGTTCCCCGAACGCCCTTTACGATGCGTACGATGTCAGAGTTGTGGCCTCGAATGGGCATGAAGTCGATCAGCGTCACGGCATAGTCTGAAGTCTCGAATGTGGTCTCCAGGATGAGCGTGTGATCGCGATACTTGCGCGACGTCTTCCCGGCCTCACCGGCAGGGGCCAGCAGCCAGCGTCCGTTGTCTTCTGTGCCGAGAAGGCTTGCGAAGCAGGCGTCAGAAGAAAAATCGGGCCAGCAGAGCCAGTCGATCGAACCATCCAGTCCAACCAGGGCGGCCGTCTCGCAATCCCCGATCAAGGCATAACTTTCAATGGGAGGGTGTTTCTTGATTTTCGTGTCTGTCATTTTCGTGCATGGAGGAGCCTAGCGATAATAGCCCCCTTCCTCTCCCCCTTTCACCTGCCCGTACTCGAGCAGTGTAACCAACAGCACGCCGCCGCAAATGTTGCCCAGGGTTGCCGGGGCAAGCCAGGCGAAATATCGGGAAGCTGCAAGCTGATGATCGAGGATTGCCGCAAGAATTTCGCCGCTGGTGGCAATGCAATGAGCAAAACCCCCAAGCCCCACGACAAACGTCAACAACCCTATAAGCATCACGGAGCCAGTGATGGAGTGGCTCCCACTCACCAGCCAGGCGACCAGCGCGATGATCCAGCCGCCGATAACTCCGCTCCAAAATACGTGTGCGGTCGCTACCCCGGCTGCCTCCACCCCAAGGTGGGTCATGGCGGTGACAAACTCGGGGCGCAGCGCGCCGGTCTTGACCGCTAGCATTGCGAAGAGGAACGCTCCCGCAACATTGCTGGGAAAAACGATGGCCCACAGGCGGAGCGTTCTCCATCCATGGCGCCGCTCGGCAAGCATGAGGGCTACCGGATAGAGCGTGTTTTCTGTAAACAGTTGAGCCCGGCCGAGGATGACGGCGATGAAGCCGATGGGATAAAGAAGGTCGGCGATGAATCTTGCCGCCGGACTTGGCCCCAGGATGGCTATCACAATGGACGTGCTCAAGGCAGTTAGCCCCATGGTCATGCCGCCGGCCAACCCGGATATGGCGAGACCTAATGCGGCGCGGTCCAGCTCATGACGCGCATTGCGCGAGACCTGCTCGTAGATCTCATCCGCTGTTGGCCGGTCCAGTTCGGTTTGAACGGTTGCTGAACCGGTGGCCGCCGGCGGCTCAGGCCGAATATTCTTTCTTAACTTGCGTAAAGCCATGAGCACTCCCGTCCAGAATCATCCCATACTTGTGGCTCATTGTTTTTCTTCCAAGCAGTTTGGATGCCGGGCGGCGAGGCACAGCCGCTTGATGCACGCGAGGCCTTGCGTGCTATGAAAGCTGCGGACGCTCGATGGTACATTCATCTTTGGTAAGGAGAGGCCTTGTGTTATTCCGAAAATTCTGCGTGACTTTGTTGCTCTGCGTCGTGGCGACTCTGCCCTTTTCCCCTGCAACGAACGCGACGGCGGCTGACACCTCCGTAACTATATTGAAGGCGCCGGATGTGGCAAACCTGGTGCCCGCCACGGTCTTTTTCCGCGGCCAGGTAGCCAGTGTTCAGGCTCGCAACGCCGGGGGTTTGAAGCTGCCGGACGGCATGTTGGTGCTCTGTGCCCTGGTCGACACTTCAGGCTACTCGACCGCTGTGCAGCAGAAATATCAAGCGTATTTCATTAGCGAGGTGACTCTCGATATCAACGGGCATTTGCTCAAGCCAGGAGCTTATGGGGTCGGTTTTATCGAGGGAAGTAAATTTCTGGTCATGGATCTTGGCGCCCACGACCTGTTCATGACGGATGGCAAACGCGATGCAGATTTAAAGCGGCCGATGCCGCTGCAAGTGCTCGCCGATACTGCGCCGAACCACTATCGTCTCTACATCAACCGCAACTACGTTGTCGTTTCTCCCGCCGGCCAGTGAACCCTGCACGAAAGGTGTAGACAGAAGACCGGTAATTCCTTCCGTTTGCGTGGATAATTTCAGGAACGGAAAGAGGTTTGCATGATCTCCCCCGCACCAGTCAATCCGCCCGGTCAGATTGCGGATGTTTCCCACGAAATGCAGCCAAGATCCCCGGACGGGGATAGCGCTACCCGCCGATTCCTCGACACCTTTGGCTTTCACTTGTTGATTGTGCTCCTGGGCATCGTGCTGGCGTTCATGTAGGCAGTGCATCCAGCATCGTCGCGACCGCAGACCGCAACCCGCCCGGGTTGAACAGGTCGACCTGGTAAGACGGTAATCCGAGTGGTTGATCTGCTCCAGTCGAAATCGTCAATATCTTCAATTCCTGGGGATGGCAAACCAGTTCCCGAGCCCGGGCGATTAATTTGCGCGCCAGTGGTTCCTGCACTGTTTGGCTGAGTTCAGCAGATCGTAGTCCCGTGCCCGCATTGCTTCCGGGGCTTCTCGTGAACTCACAGCCGTTATCTGCCAGTCACGAAGTAGCTCAGCGCGCGTGCGCAGCAGAACCGGGTCATCTCCTACAAGTAATATCCACGCCTTCAAGTTCGACCCCCTCAACGTTCTTTTAGGGCCCAAACACAAGAAGAACAAAGAGGTTGACGTTGCAAACGTCGCCCGAGTTGGCATCCACCGGGCGACTTTTTGTGCCAATTTACCTTTTGCCGAAGACAGCCTCTTTTTCACCATCAATCTGACGGGATCGTCTAAACTCGAAGAACTTTATGCGCTGGACTCCAGGCGGTCTCAGTAGCGACGTTGAGGACAGGCGGGGCGACTCGGGCGGCGGCTTCGGTGGCGGCGGCCTGGGCATTCTAGGCTTTCTCATCCTCTTGGTGGTCAGCCTGGTCACCGGCCGCAACTACATCGGCGCCTACTTTTCCAGCGGCGGCGCGACCCACGTACAACAGAGCGCGCAGCGGCCGGTTTCCCCGCAGGAAGACCGGTCTGCCCAGTTCGCCTCCTTTGTGCTGGGTGATGTGCAGGACACCTGGACGCAGATTCTAGCTCGGGATAACATCCGGTACCCGCGAGCCCACCTGGTGCTCTTCCGCGATTACACGCGTTCGGGATGCGGCACAGCGCAATCGGCGACCGGACCGTTCTACTGCCCGGCAGACCAGAAGGTGTATCTCGACCTTGGGTTTTGGGATGAACTGAAGCGCTTCGGCGCGTCCGGGGATTTTGCCCAGGCCTACGTCATCGCGCATGAGATTGGCCATCATGTGCAGAATGTGATCGGCATTGAGCGCAAGGTGCGTGCCATGCAGGAGCAGAAGCCCCAGGCGCGCAACAAGCTTTCCGTAGCCATGGAGCTGCAGGCGGACTGTTTTGCCGGCGTCTGGGCTCATTCCACCAGTGATCGGGACATCACCAATCAGGCGGACATCAAGACCGGCCTGCAGGCCGCAGCAGCGGTGGGAGATGACCGGCTGCAGAAGATGGGCCGGGGATACGTGACCCCTGACAGCTTTACTCACGGCTCGTCGGAGCAGCGTATGTCGTGGTTCAACCGCGGATATACCACTGGCAAGGTGGGTGCGTGCAATACCTTCGCCGGCGGCGGACCTTAGCCGAGGAGACATCTTCTCCGGAAGCTGGTGAAAGAAGTGACAACATAGCGACAATTTCGTGACAACTCTTCCCTGAGAAAAACCTAGGCTTCTCCCGGCCATGAAAACACACCGTTCAAATTGTGTGCGGATAGCCGAGGAGGACCAACATGGAACTAAACAGCCGACTTTGCTTTCGAGTCTTTGTGCTCGGCCCCGCGCTCTTGTTCACGGCCGTTGCGAATTCCACTGCCCGTGCCGATGATGGATCTTTCATCGGGCATCTGGATATGGTGAGCACCATCAGCACTACCATCCCGGTAAATGGCGATGTCAATCCGTACGGGATCGCTCGCGTACCCCGCACCAAAGGAGACCTGGTAGAGGGCCGCTTCCTCATCAGCAACTTCAACAACGGCACCAACCAACAGGGGACGGGCACTACGATCGTGCAGATCGCACCCAACGGACACTTCAGCCAGTTTGCCCAGATCGACGCCGCCAAGGTGTCGTGCCCTGGAGGAATCGGGCTGACGACAGCCCTGGTGGCATTGCGTAGTGGTCTGGTTATCGTTGGAAGCTTGCCCACCACAGATGGAACATCGGCGACCGCGAAGGCCGGATGCTTGATCGTGCTGGACAGTTGGGGCCACGTCATCAAGACATTTTCTGGCGGTCACATTAACGGACCCTGGGACATGACTGCCGTGGATGGAGGCGCAATCGCTGCGCTGTTCGTGACCAATGTGCTCGATGGCACCGTGGCGGCAAACGGCAACGTGGTCTATCGGGGAACCGTTTTGCGTTTGCTGCTGGCCATTGACGAAGACGGGCCGCCGCGATTGATCGACAGCACGGTGGTTGCTTCCGGTTTCCCCCAGCGCACGGATGTCAACGCATTGGTCATCGGAGCCACCGGGGTCGCGTTTGATGACAAGACAGGAATTCTCTACGTGGCCGACAGCCTGAAGAACCGGATCGCAGCCATCCCCGGTGCACTCTTCCGCGGGAATTCCGCAGGGACTGGCGATACGGTTTCCCAAGGAGGAGCGCTGAATGATCCACTTGGCCTTGCACTTACGCGGGATCAACACATCCTCGCGGCCAATGGGAACGATGGGAACATCGTCGAAACCACGCCGAGCGGCAAACAAGTGGCAGAGAAACTGGTTGATAATACCGGCGGACCACCTCCGGGAGCTGGAGCGCTGTTTGGCCTGATTGCCGACCATGAAGGCGTTTATTTCGTGGATGACGCCTCGAACACCCTCAACTTGCTTCACTAAGTAGTTCTACTGCAGAAAATGTCGCGCTCGCGGTATCCCACATCTCGGGGAGAGATGTGGGTACCCCATTTTCACGGGGCAGTTGAGGCGGAGATTTCTTTGGTGGAGCTAAGCTCTACCAATTTCGCCTTTATTATCATTAATATAAACAAATCTTAAAATCATGCCCCCCAATACGTGACCCCGGACACCTTTACTCACGGCTCCTCGGAACAGCGTATGTCGTGGTTCAACCGCGGCTATACGACTGGCACGGTGGGCGCGTGCAACACCTTCGCCGGTGGCGGACGTTAGCCGACTCCCACCCCTCGCGCCGCCCTTCCAGCGTGTGATCCTTGCTTTGTCGCAGTGATCTCTATGCCTACCCGAATATCCAGCGGCACTCGTGGGAATAACGCCGCAATCTCTCAATTTTCAATGAGGATCAAGCTGGTGTATCTTCTCACTACATCTTAGAAACGTCCAGGGTTCAGTTCCGTTTCCGATTTGTGTTTCAGTCTCCGGAGACTCCAATGCCCTACGCCGCAGCCCCCAAGGAACTCGCTATTTACCTCCACAACAACAAGCCTGTTCGGGAGATGATTCGTGCCGAACCTGGAAAGACGCTGCTGTATGCCGGCACCAACTTTAAGGCCTCCTGGAAGGAGATCAAAGAGGCGAAGCTGACAAACCCCCAGGTCGCCGATAAGCAAATCCTTCCTGAGGTGCTTAAGAAGACAGCGGCGCCCGGGTCAAGATACTCGAATTTCATGGATTGGCTCAGCGACATAGACCTGCTGCATCCCAAGGCGGATAACGGCTTCATGGCCTGGCGGTTAGTTTCCGGGTTATTTGCGGCGAATGCCGTCGGAGCAGTATCGTTCTGGCTGGGTTCCTGGGACGAGGGCGACAGGAAGATCTTTGCCATCACCGAACTGCCGGTGTTACGCCGAAACAAGAACATCGACGCAACCACGAAGGAGTTGCTCGATTATTATGCCCAATGTATCGAACGGAGAAAACCGGGTGATCTCGTCTCATTCATGGCGAAGTGACTGCGTCATGAGTCGAAGAGGTACAGGAAATGAAACCTCAGAAATCGCGGCCTACGGCTGAAAAAATAATTGCAGTTCCCTATGCGGGGTGCTACGTTTGACGCGAACATCTTCTTTGGTTGGGCTCTAGGCCACTGAACTCATCTCTTCTGGGGTGCTGCCGATGGATGCCTGCCAATTCTGCAAGAGTATAGTTACGCAAAATTACTATCGAATCGGGCCTAAGATGGCGTGCTCGCCTTGCGCTTCGAAAGTCAACGATAGCGGGCTTTCGGCAAGATCCGTATGTCTCTGGAAAGGCCTCCTCTTTTCGCTCATCGCAGCGGGTGCTGGAACAGCAATGATGCCCTTTCAGCAGCACAAACCGGCATCGGAAAAACCGCTTTTTAGTTCTCTCGAACTCTAGATGGCAGGAGCTCGGAAGGATCGAGTAGAAAGCCACTCCAACAGTCGCTTAGTGGTCAAAGCGTAGAGGGCTGCTGGAGCTCCTATAGCATTTACGAGGCCCAAACAGAATTTCACCGCGCGGTCATTGCTGCGTTTAAGGTCGTCGTGCCGGAGGATTATCGTGATAAGGACCTGGCGTCATATTCTGTCTGTGATAGTGGCTTCGATCTTAGCCCTCACCAGTGCTCAGGCCCTGGCAGATGTCTGGACCCAACCCACCACCGAAGAGCTCGAGATGACGGCTGAACCGGCGGCTCCGGGTGCGGCGGCGGTTTATCTGTTTCGTGACGAACGAGTAGATGACAAGCTGCACATCCACACCACCTACGTTCGTCTCAAGATCCTCACGGAGAAAGGAAGGGAATACGCGATCCAGGAAATTTCGTACCAGGCAGCGGAATACAAGATCACCGGCGTCAAGGGCCGCACCATTCACAGCGATGGCACGGTGATCCCGTTTACCGGTAAACCGTTTGAGAAAGTGCTCGACAGGAATGGCGGGGCGCAGTACAAAGCTATCGTCTTCGCACTGCCTGACGTTCAGGTGGGCAGCATCCTTGAATACCGTTATGAGCTAACCTACAGCGATCACCTGGTCGTGTCGCCCAGTTGGTTCTTGCAGGGGGACCTCTATGTGCGCAAGGCGCATTATCAATTCATTCCCTTCGAACGCAGGGTTACAAATGAACATGGCGATGTAACTTTCGATAGCATAAACTACTCGACCTATCTACCCCAGGGTGTCTCAGTCGTCTGGCACCCAAATTTGAATTACTACACCGTTGACGTTGAGAAGATACCGGTGTTCGCCCGGGAGGAATACACGCCTCCCATGCAAAACAACACCTATCGTGCGATGTTCTACTACACAGCTGCCAAGACGGCGGACGAATATTGGGCCACTGAGGGGAAATACTGGTCTAAAAGCGTTGAAAAATTCATGGATACAGGTAAACTCTCGGGCGTAGTAAACCAGATTGTAGGCCCGACGGACCCGCCGGCAGTCAAGCTGCAGAAAATTTATGCCGCAGTCATGAAGCTGGAAAACACGAACTTTGACCCCGAACCAAAAGAAGCAGAGGACAAGACGCAAGTTACCAAAGCAGAAAGCGCCGCCGATGTCTGGGAAAGGAAGCATGGTAGTAGAAATGAAATCACCCTGCTCTTCGTTGGCCTTGCTCGCGCTGCCGGGTCTAAGGCGTATGCCGGCATTGTGACCAGCCGCGATCGCAGCCTTTTCGTGGCTGACTACCTTAAGATGGGTCAACTGAACGACGAAATCGCGATCGTGGAAACCGATGGGAAGGAACAATTTTTCGATCCTGGCGAACGCTACGCCGCCTTTGGTGAATTGCACTGGAAGCACACCGCAACACAGGGAGTCCGCCAGACTGACAGGGGCGCAGTGTTGTTCGAAACGCCGACGCCTGGTTATAAGTCAACCAACGTTCTTCGGACTGCGTCGCTCCAAGTGCAAGCCGACGGCAAGGTAAGCGGCACCATTCTTATCGTGCTTACCGGCAACCGGGCACTGTTCTGGCGTGAGTTTGCTTTGCGAAATGATGAGGACGGGCTCAAACAGAAGTTTCAAGAGTCAGTGCAGCAACAAATGCCGCCTGGTATCGAAGTGAAGATCGATCACTTTCTTGGGGTGACAGACTGGGAAAGTAACTTCGTGGCCTACCTTAAAGTGAACGGGTTAATGGGTACGGCGACGGCAAGCTTCGTTTTTCTGCCCGCAACTTTCTTCGCCGCGACTAGTAGACCCTTGTTTGCCCTCGACACGAGGACGCAGCCCATAGATCTCAACTATGCCTATGCGATCCAGGACACAGTGTCTATCAAGCTGCCTCCGCAATTCGACGTAACAGGCCTTCCTAAAGACACAGAGTTCGTCTACTCGCAAAATGCCTTCTATCGGGCTAAATTTACCCATGACGCCGGCTTGGTGAAGAGCGTGCGCTTGCTGGTTTTGGGAAACATCTTCTACAAGGCCGAAGAGTATCCGGCACTGAAAGACTTCTACAGTAAGGTCAACTCCAAGGATAAGGAACCGCTCGCGCTCCAGATTAGCCGTGCAACGGCCCCAAGTGCTGCGGGAAGTGTCGTTGCAGGTAAGACTGAATGATGCTGTAGCCGGGGACCTTGGACTGGCTATCCAACGTGCCCGGACACCGTTCCAGGGTTCTTCAGCCGCCTGTCTTCAGGGAGCTCTCTGGGTGAGTCCGTGCCTGTTGCGCAGGCCTGGCACCTGATACTCTGTCCCCGGACGCCGCCGCAACAAACCGACATCATCATCAAAACAAAAACTTTAGCCCCTGAGGATGCAGCACTCGAAATCCCATTGCCCCATTGCCCCGCAGCGGCTCTCTCCGCGCAGAGGGAAGCATCCCAAGACAATCCACTTCCCATTAGCCACCCTCGAAACCGCACTCTGGAAAGCTTCGACTGGAGGAGCAGAAAGTTATTGCGGCGGCGCGTTTGGGGGGCCTGGAGTCAGGCCATGTTCAGCTTTGCTCGGCGGCTGATTATAGTAAAAGCCGAACCGTAACTCCAGGAACGGACCTGTGAACTCTTTGGGCAGTGGCGGATACGGTGAGGCACCAGTAATGCCACCCCAGGCTGCACGGTCCAGTGAGATATCGCCGGAAGGATATTCCAGGACCATCTCCCTCACGGCGCCATTCGGGTAGATTTTGAAACGGATTCCAACTTTGCCTTTCTTATTCAAAGGAGGTCGCGCGGGCTCGGGGATTATTGGAAGCCACGCTCGCTGAGTGGCAGCTATGATCTGTTTCATATACGGACCGAAATCAATTCCTTTGGTATCACTGAGGATTTCGACACCGTCCGTGGCTTGTTTCGATTGCGGAACATTTCGGGTTTCGGCAACCTCGACGATCGAATAGCCATCGGGGATAGCGAAAATGGAAGGATCCGGTTCGACACGCTCGAGTTCGGATACATTAATGGTCTGTTCCCAGATGGGATCTTCGTGCTTCCGGCTCATCACGATGGAAAGATCCGGAGAATACCAGTATTCGTTAGTCTCGGCCTGGCTTGATTGGCGAGTGCCCTGGAGGACCATCCCCTTAAACATCCTGGTACCCAGATCTACTTGTTTCAGCGGAGAACCTGGGTCCAAATTTGTGTCGGGAACGACCCCCGCTTCTGGCCCCGGGGCTGAGGTCAGTCTGGTTTGCCGCGCAATGTGCGTAAGAAGATCCAGATCGGTGCTTAGATTCGTCACCGCGTCATAAATATGGTGTGAAGTAGCGAGCGGCTCCTTCTCGTACGATGCAGCAACCAATTTGCGCCTCTCATTGTAAGTGCGTCCACGGGAATCGCGCGCGATGTAGTTTATAGTCTTGAGCACATACGTGGATCCATCGGGTAACTTTTGCTTCGAAACAATTTCTACAGTGCCAGAGAAAGGGGCAGAGGCGATGGGCTTGAGAAACACCCCGCGTATTCTTGGAACGGATAGTTGTTTATCGGAGGTATCGTTCCCAGCTGTTTCCTGGCCAGCGGACGAGGTAGCGAAAAGGTAGAGGCACAACAGGAAATTGACAAACAAAGTGTGGGGAAAGCCCATGCTAAGTCTCCGAAATCCTTTGACTCCCAACCCCACTGCGGAATACTCCGGGAGTGACGCGATTCTATAGGAAGCTTTGTACCCTAATAAATTCGAAAGTTCACTTCGATGCTCACTTCAACCGGGACGGGCTTGCCCTGTAACGTTGCCGGCTTGAACTTGTATTGCGTAACCGCTGCCAATGCTTGTTCATCAAGGCCCATCTGGAGATGTTTGACGATATGTACGTTTTGGGGCTTACCCTGAGCATCCACGATCAGGGAGACTACAGCGACTCCCTGATATTTCGCCTTACGTGCTTGTGGTGAAAACTTTGGATCAGGGGCGTAAACCAACTTGGGCGGCAAGACTCCATTGCCCACATGGTAGATTCCGGAAGCATCGGGTGAAGGCAGCTTCTCAGCCACTTCGACGACTTTATAGTCCGGGGGTAGGGTGAAGTTCGATGGGTCGGGTTCCTGACGGTCGAATTCGGCCACGGTTACCGTCTGCTCCCAGAGCGGATCCTGGTGTTTGCGGCTCATATAGATGGAAAGATCTGGAGAATACCAATATTCGTCAAAATCAGTAGCGCTTCGTGATTGCCGAGTGCCACGCAGGCTCAGGTTCTTGAAGACCCTGGTGCCCAGATCATTCACTTGCTTCACGGGTGATCCCGGAACATTCGGATTTGGATCAGGAACGGACTTGGAATTAGGAACCGCCGGCGCGAGCA
>Ga0302225_10000776_pt1 | contig 22154 bp, 14 predicted proteins | sample II_Palsa_E3_2_FD_193515 | JGI IMG/M metagenome (GOLD analysis project Ga0302225, IMG submission 193515) | Peat permafrost microbial communities from Stordalen Mire near Abisko, Sweden - II_Palsa_E3_2 | ecosystem: Environmental > Terrestrial > Soil > Palsa > Peat permafrost | place: Sweden...
CATTTGCAACCCGCTTCTGAGAAATTAATCCACTCTCAGCATGCAAGCCCAGCTGGCGGAATTGGTAGACGCGCTGGTCTCAAACACCTGTGGGAAACCGTGCCGGTTCGACTCCGGCGCTGGGTACTTACCAGAAAACATCTGGAAAGTAGAAAGGGTTGCTCTTGATGAGCAACCCTTTTTTTATTTAACATTTTTTTAATTAAAAATAGCTTATCCGATCTAATCCTATGGGTCAAGTGGTTCATTGGAATTTATCTGCAACGCTTCTTGTAAAGGATAAAACTCCAAACCTGTATCATTGATTCGATTGCCCAAACGATACGGCATGATATGCAACTCATCTATGCAGCGTTTACTCATTTGGGCTATATAATCAACATCTGCTTTATCGCTAACAATCAGACCGGGTTTTATCCTATCTAAATGATAATGAATTATTAGCCTAACCGCGTTACGCATATTGGTAGTTGTATGACGCGCATGAGGATCCATTATAATCGCAGATTCAGCAATATGCAAACTATCCATTAAATACCGTTTCATCTCTACTGCTTCGCAATAAGTAGTTTTATATGGGTGTACTTTGCCGCCCGAAACAAGGATAAACGGCGCTATACCAGTAGAGTAAGCTTGTGCCGCCAGCCGGCAACGTAATTTTCCGCCTTCACTTATAGCTTCGTTATAGGCATCGGGCCCTTCGCCGGGCACCACCAATACACTGTAAGCGAATTTGCGCCAGTCAAGGTTCTTGGCTTTTTTAACCGCTGCTTTATTTATGGTTTTTGCCATTGGTTCAAAGTTACCGGCATCATCCCTCCCGTTTTTTTGTAAGAAAAGCAAAGCAGCATCCATAGAAGTTAAAAAAAACAGCCTGGATGCGCAATCTTTAGCAATTATCGTTTGTGCATCATTTTTGATTATTTGAAGATAAGCAGGGTCATTAACATTGTAGCTAATAGAATCAATGTTTGGATAATTGGGTTTTTCTCCGCCACCATACACATTAATAGTGTGATTAATCCCCAAAAATTCTTCTCCACAAGCTTTAATAAACTGATCTTTTAGAGAAAGATTGTTGTTAATAATATGCGTTCCCGAGGGAACGAGTTCTTTACTTACCAATAAACGCAGCTCGGCTGATTGATCATAAAGTTCACCAAGCCTTTTCTTAATTGCTCCACATTCCACGGTGGTAAATGTTAAGCTTTCTACTACTTCGCTAAAGCGTTGAGCGGAAGTTATAGATTGTTTTATAACAGCAATCTTGTTTTTTGCAAGTTTGGAAAGAACAGCGTCATTTTCTAACAAATTTTCGACTTGTTTATTTTGCTGCATTAGCGTAAGCAAATAATAATTCTTTTCCTGAACGTGACGAAGGTCGCCTGTTGCTTTGTTGTATGAAAAGATTGCTACGATACTCAAAATATAAATTACTGTTCTTCTCATTGTTAGGCAAACATCCATAAACTCTTTTAAAAATAAGTATTCTTTTCATTTTTAGTGTTGATTCAAATGTCATCAAATAGTTAAACCTTCGTAAAATCAATAAAAATTTTTAATGATTTGAGCTTATTAACGCTTAGTGCAGTATTTGTTGTTTAACCTGCAATTGGTCCTGCCCTATCTTTTCCCTACCTTCATGTTATGATTAACGTAACGCCAGAATTACTTCAATCTTTTGAAGCGCTTAAGGAAGTCCCCCTGGATCAATTAAAATGGTTGATAGATAACAGCGAGCAACGCATTTTGCCCGAGGGTGAATACCTGTTTCAACCTGGGCAAGCTATTAATGCCACCAATATAATTATAATCGGCAGAGTAAGCATGTACATCATGCAAAACAATGAAACACGTGAGCTATCGGTTTTTGAGGCACAAACAGTCTCTGGGTATTTGCCTTTTTCAAGGGCTAAATCAGCACCAAGTTTCGCCCGGGCTATAGAAGAAACGCAACTACTTTGCTTCCCGGCAACCAAAATGCACGAGATGATCACCTTGCATTTTGAGTTAACACAAGCGCTGGTGCATGTAATGGCCAGCCGCATCCGTGATTTTACGGCGCTGCAGCAACAAAGCGAAAAAATGATGGCTTTGGGAAAACTCTCCGCGGGATTAGCACATGAACTTAACAACCCGGCATCGGCAATAGTGCGTGGCGCGGCATCGCTTAAGCAACATTTGTTAAGCGCGCCAAAAACTTTTAAAGAGATCATCGAGATGAAAATGACCATGGATCAGGTCAACATTGTGAATGATATGCTTAGGGCTGTTCTTGATAACAAAACAAAACGCATTTTAACCTTAATGCAACGCAGCGAACTGGAAGATGAGATGATAGACTGGATGGATGTGAATGAAGTAAAAAATGCTGCCGAAATTTCGGAGAACTTTGTAGAATTTGGCTTTAAGGTGAGTGATGCCGAAGCGTTTAAACAACATATCCCTGCTGATTACATTTCACATATCATGAACTGGATCAACAGTAATATGGTTACAGAAAAAATGGTGACCGATATTGAGGAAGCATCGCGCAGGATAACTGATTTGGTGGGTTCTGTAAAGAACTTCACCCATATGGATCAGGGGCATGACAAGCAATATGCGGATATCCATAGTGGCATACGCAATACACTAACTATGCTCCATCATAAAATTCACAAAAACAACATTGAGGTGGTGGAGAATTTTGACACTTCGCTCCCACCTGTAAAAGCCATGATCGGCGAACTTAACCAGGTTTGGACTAACTTAATGGATAACGCCCTGGATGCCATGGAAGGTATGAAAACAGGCACTTTAGAAATAAAAACCTTACGCGATGGTGAATTTGTTGAGGTATCTATTATTGATAACGGGCCGGGTATCCCTGATGGTTTCCGGTCGCAGATATTTGATCCATTTTTTACAACCAAAGAAATTGGCAAAGGAACCGGGCTTGGCTTGGATGTTGTAAGCCGAATTGTAAAACAACACCGTGGTTCTATTAAAGTACAATCTGCCCCGGGTAAAACAGTATTTATTGTCTGTTTCCCCATCAACGGATAATATTAAACCTATAACATCAAACTAAAATGAGCCTTCCTATAATTTTTTGTATTGACGATGATGCCCATGTGTTGCGGGCGCTTACGCGCGATCTGAAAAATAAATATCGTGATACCTATCGTGTTTTAAGCACTACCATTATACAGGAGGCATTTGATAGCCTTCTTGAGCTAAAAAACAAAGGTGAAACCGTTGCCATGTATCTATCAGATCAACGCATGCCCGAAATGGAAGGCGTGGACTTTTTGGAGCAGGCAATAAAATTTTATCCCAATGCAAAACGGGTGCTGATTACCGCTTATTCAGATACCGATGCTGCTATTAAAGCCATCAATACCGTCCAGTTGGATTATTACCTGGTGAAACCCTGGGATCCGCCGGAGGAAAAGCTTTACCCGGTTATTGATGGATTGCTTGATGATTGGTTAAGTACCTATCAGCCCGATTTTAAAGGGATAAAGGTGGTTGGTTATCAATATTCAGGATTATCGCATGATATTAAAGATTTCCTTGCAGGTAACCTGATCCCTTATCAATGGCACGATGTACAGTTTAAGGAAAATGTTGAAGAAAAACTGGCACTTAATAAATTAACACTAAAAGATTTGCCGGTTGTGTTTTTTGAAGATGGTTCGCACCTGATTAAGCCTACTATTTCGCAAATAGCTGATAAAATAGGCTTAAACCCTATGTTAAAAAACGACATGTACGATGTTGTAATTATTGGTGCAGGCCCGGCCGGATTAGCGGCTGGTGTTTATGGCGCTTCAGAGGGATTAAAAACACTAATGATCGAACGAAGATCACCCGGTGGACAGGCCGGCACCAGCAGCCGGATTGAGAATTATCTTGGTTTCCCTGCGGGGATCAGCGGTTCGGAGCTTACCCGCCGTGCCATGTCACAAGCTACGCGTTTAGGCACAGAGTTTTTATCGCCAAGATCTGTAAATTCAATCTTGCAAAAGGATGGATACAAGAAAATTATGCTCGAAGATGGCAGTTGTATCGATACCCGGAGCATCATTATTACCACCGGTGTTGATTATCGCCAGTTAGATACCAAAGGAATCCCCGATTTTACAGGTGCAGGTATTTATTACGGCGCCGCAATGACTGAGGCTACCGCTTGTAAAGATAAAGAAGTGTATGTAGTAGGTGGCGGTAACTCTGCAGGGCAAGCAGCTATGTATTTATCAAAGTTTGCCAGTAAAGTATATATTTTGATTCGTAAAGCTGATCTGTCAAGTACGATGTCTGCTTATCTTATCGACCAGATAAATGAAACACCCAATATTGTAGTTCGTGGTAAAATAGAAATTGTAGAAGCCAGGGGAAACGAGCAGCTACAAGAATTGGTTTTAAATAACATCGACACTAACCAACAACAAACATGCCCGGCTGCGGCATTGTATATTTTTATAGGTGCAAAGCCTTTTACCGACTGGATTCAGCTGGATATTATTAAAGATGAGAAAGGCTTTTTAGAAACCGGCCGTGATTTAAAAGTTTACGACGGATTTACCAAAATATGGAAAGAAACCCGCGACCCTTACCTGCTGGAAACAAGTTGTCCGGGTATTTTTGCCGCTGGCGATGTACGTTCCGGCGCTATGAACCGCGTTGCTGCTGCGGTAGGCGAAGGCTCAATGGCGATTAGTTTTGTGCACAAATATTTAGCAGAGGTAAAATAAGCAATTGGCGGTTATCCTACAGCTTTAAATTTTACATTTTTTAATTTTAAGAAAGGCTTTTCAACTAGCACATAGCTTAAAAAGCCTAAAACACTGGTTAGCAAAATACAAGTCAGTATGCTCCCCCAAAAACCTAGGCTATTCCCCCATTCAGTAATAACCAATTGCTGAATGGGAAATGCGTAAATATACATTCCATAAGAAATATCATATTTAAGCGATACCTTAAAGTTTGCAAAACCCAAAATGCATAATACTGCAATTAGTATAGGTGCTAACAGTAAAAAGCCGCCAAACTTTAATAGTGCTACCGATAGTAATAAAATAAATAGCTGGCCTTTTTTATCTATAACTATTTTATCTCTGAATATATATAACCCCATACCGCACATGTAAGCTATATAAAGTTTTCGGGCCGCATTAAGCGTTAAAAATGTAGGGCCAAACTGAGGTGCATTATACAAGTTTACCGCGTAAACAACATAAACAAATAAAAATAGGAGGATAAATACGCTCTTGTTTTTATTCAGCAACCCAAAAAAGCTCAATACTAAAGTCATCACATAACATAATGCTTCAGAATATAGCGTCCATAAACTACCATTTAATGATTCTTTATATACTGAATGATCAAGCACATTGCCAACACTCCATTGGTTTATGGCTAAAAATGCGTTCTTTAAAAAAAATGTAACGCTGCTATTGCTTCCTGTAAAGCTAAATCCGTTAATAGTATGGTTATTTAAATAATAAATGGCTGGTGCAATAATAAACCCCGTAACAATTAAACACACCCAATAACCCGGAAACAACCTTAAAAAGCGTTTGTATAAAAATCGAAAAGCATTTGGCATATTCTCAATACTGGATGTAATTAAGTAACCGCTTAATGCAAAAAAGCCTAACACACCAATCTCCGCAAAATAAACCTGGCCTTTTGAAAAAGTGGCTAATGGGTCTAAACCTGTATTGGTAAGGAAATAAGCATGTGAAAACAATACAAATAAAGCCAGCAGTAATCTTAACAGATCATAGGCATTGTTATTATGCGACATATTATTAATAGCTTTTGATATTTGAATATATTATTAAAACCGGGATTGTATATTATAGCTATTATTTTTCATCTGCCATTGCCGAAACCGCTTGTAAGTACCAGGCCGCATGCGGTATCCATTGTTCTGTCCAGCGCCATTCGTTGCCGGCATCTTCAGTTTTGTAATCTATGCCACTGCCATCGCCGTTACCTTCTTTGCCGGTGATACCGTTGGAGATACCACCCCGCTCCGATCCATGACCAAAATTTGAATGCATATAAGGCACATTATTACGCCCGAAGTTGTACATAAAGCAAACCTGATATGGGTTATTACCAAGTATCCAATTGATTTGGTGATACGCAAATGCCATTAATGCACGTTTTTGTTTAGCTTGATCAGGTGAATTATAAACTAACCTTGAACCAATAATGGCGGCAGTTGCTAACGAGCTTAAACGGGCATTTTCGCCTTGCCACCACCAGCCAGTTTCGTTGTCATGCGGAATAAAGAAACCATTTTTGATGCTGTCCTTGTATCTGAAGGTTTGGCGGGCATAACCAAATGGGTTTACTACATCACTGGTAACCTTCAACTCATAATCCAAAGCAGTTTTAATGGTTTGCAATGCTGCTGTACGATAAGTGGGCTCATTTTCCTTTTTCAAATATCTTGCCAGGGCGATAATAGGTAAACCCGCATCAGATGCATGCCAATATGGGCGAGTACCGTCATCGGCAATAAAATAACCTTCTTTGGATAGGCGTTTTGCTAAATTATGAGCCCGTTTGCGGGCTTCGGTTTTATAGAGTTCTTTATTAGTGCTGATCCAAAGTTCCGTTGCCGCCATCAGGGCACAATAATCATCTATGATGTTTTCCTTACCATCGTCATCATATGTTGTATTGTAGATAAGCAAGTGAGCAAATGCCCGTTCAGCGGCATTAAGGTATTGTTGCGAAGTAAAGTCACCATGCTTTTTCCAGCGGGATATTCTTGCCAAGGCAGCTATCGCCATACCACCACCTTCGCGAAATGCGCATTGATACTCATTGGTGGTAACGCTGTTAGCATGCAAACCTACAATCCGGCGCGCATTAGGATTTTTATTGAAATAGCTGAACACGATCATGTAGAAATAATCACTATCAGATAAAGCCCGCATCATATAATCCGCGCCCCATAAAGCTTCATTTTCCAGCGAATCCCTAACTCCCAACTTATTCAACAAATTTGGGATGGCCTCATCAGAACTTGCCATTGACCAGGTAACCAAAGGTATTTGCTGTGGCGACATAAAATTAGCATAAGCAAGGTGCGAAAAATATTTACTTACATCGCCGGATGCATCGCACCAGCCACCATGTACGTCAACTGTTTTATTACTGCCAAATAATTTCATTTTTGAATCGGCGGCAAGTTCAGTAGGTGTATTGGCGCGTTGTTTATGATAATAATGTATTACTGATGGTATGGTTAATTCAGCCAACTCATTATTGCCAATTTTGAAGGAATCAGATGTATATCTCTTCCCGGAAATCATAACTACCAAAGTATATTGTCCACTTTGATTAAAGCTTGAGAAATCAGCCTTATAAAAGTATTCTCCCGGTGCCCATTCATGTATTTCTTGTTTTTGCGAAAGCATGCCTGTAAATACCGTTTTTTGAGTGGCTACGTTTATAAGCGTAAATCCAACATACCCCTTCAATTGTTTTTGAGTGCCTACTAATGCTGTTTTAGGGGCATTAATATCAAAAGCAATTTGATTTATGTAAATAACAGGTTTAGCATTTGCTAATAATGAAAAGCACGCGATTAAGGAAAAGGTAAGTAATAGTTTAGGAAAGATGTTTTTAAGCATGATTAGTTTGGGCATAGGTAATTTTACAGGTAACTACTTCCAAATCTATGAAATTAAAATAGTAAAAGTGCTGACACAAACGTGTCAGCATATAGATTTGTGTAGGTTATATTAGCAGGCAATCAACTCTATGTGCCAATACAATCTGGTCACAAGGCGACCAGGAGAAAATAGTAAAACGCCCATCCTGTGAAGCCACCAGGGCAAATGAATCATGCTGATCATAAACAAATTGAGCTGCTGAAAAATGCCTTGTGCCACCTTCGCTTGATGGTGGTACAACTACAGCAGGCGTGTTGATGATTGGCTCGGTAACCATAATTTGCTTAACTGTTTCCCGGCCCTGTGATCGGGTAATTTTTGCACCGAATGCTAACAGTTCATGTTTATCATTAATGATGGTTGCACCATCAACCGCAGTTAAACCACCAATTAAGGCGATATCATCGTTTAGCTTTTCCTGCCAGGTCAATAACTCACTTTCACTTATCTTTTGATCCATTAATATTGATAAGGTATTAAATGCCGGTGATACCGGGTACAATATCGGATGGATAATAGATTTGCGCCATTCATCATTATCGGATGGTACCACCAGTAAAGTGCCGCCATGCCCATGTGCCCGCATAGATACCGCAAGCTGCACGTGTAAGTTAATGGCATTATTACGTGTAAGTGTATTAGTAAAACCAAGTAACGAGTTGAGCATTCCAGGGCAATCGGGCATGTTAATGCTGCTTTCATCTACAATCTTAATCTCATCGCCCTTAAGTACGGCTACGTTAACATATTTACCGAAACCATCAATCCTGCGATGTTTTACAACTAGCAGCCCTGGTTCAACAACTTCAAGTACAAAACAAAACTCTGGAATGATTTGGGTTGTACCCCAAATATAAAGTTCATTATCATGCTGCCATACGCCTAAGTGTATACCGGGGCGCTCAACAGCCGGAGCAAGTTTGGTAAGTATATCAGCTGTTAAAGCAAGCGGGTACTCAAATATAAGTGGCTGACTGGTTTGGTCAGGTGGTAAAAACGCTAATGATATTTTTGGTGAGCGGCCTTCTTCCTTGCGTAGGCTGGCCCAAAACGCGGTATCAATAATTGATGCAATAGATTCTCTATCAGGTTTTGGGGCCACGTATTGCTGGCCGCGATTTTTAGCGCTTATTTTTTGTTTTTCGAAATGCGCCTCAATATCAGCTGATGCGATGATAGCTGCTTTGTATGTGGGTTGCGGTAAAGATATTTGAATTCGGCTTTCCATATTTTATAGCTATAAAATTAGGGCTTATTAGCCTTTACACAATTATAGCTATAAAATATGACGTTGGAATGCCTTATGAAGTTATTTATTGAGCATAGTGACCGGGAACCCAATAAGAACCATGCGGCCCGTTTTCGTAATGCCCGCGTACATATACCCCGCCTCGCGCCCTTACTACACATGAGCTAAAACTTACAGCTACTGCTGCAAGTACTAATATGTATTTTAACTTTTTCATTGCTGTATTTTTAATAGATGTATATATCATAGACCAATTAATATGCCAAAGGATTAATATGATAATAATACAAATACAATAATATAATAATCAATAACTTAACATCATTATATAAAATATATAAGCACTTATTTAATGACTTTTATCAAAAAAATAATATATGCTAATAAAAAAGGAGAACTGATTAAGTTCTCCTTTTTTATGATGGTTATTTTTTCTCTTCAGGATTATCCGGCTTATCATCCGAATGATCTCCATCTGGGTGTAAACCTTTTCTCTCTCTTTCGGCTTTATTTCTTTCGCGAGAATCTGCAATTTCGTATTCTAATTCAGGATCTATATTTTGCTCTTCAACTTTTTTCGCTTTTTCTAATAAAACCGAACGATTATCCTGCAACCATTGAAGCTGTTTTTTACCATAAGAGAACCGGGTGAACAACACAAATAATACCGGCACTACGAAAATAGATATGGTTGAAGATGCAACCATCCCACCTAATACAGTTACCCCAATAGTATTACGTGAAGCACCACCGGCGCCTGTTGCTAATGCAAGCGGTAGTACACCAAGTATAAATGCCATCGATGTCATGATGATCGGTCTTAAACGTAATCTAACTGCGTCTAAGGTTGCTTCCAGTAATTCAATCCCCTGGTCAACACGTATTTTGGCAAATTCCACAATCAAGATCGCATTCTTTGCTGATAACCCAATCAATGTTATCAAACCAATTTGAGCGTAAACGTTATTGGTTAGTTGGCTTTGTGTAACCATCGGCCATACGGTAAGGAAAACTATCGCACCAAACGCACTTACCGGTACAGCAAGCATTACAGAGAATGGTACCGACCAGCTCTCGTACAAAGCCGCCAGGAATAAGAATACGAATACGATTGAGAACATGAAAATGTACACTGTGAGCGATCCCGCCTTTATCTCCTCATAACTTAATCCCGAAAACTCGTAAGTATAACCGCGTGGCAATACAGTTTTAGCAAGATGAACCAATTCATCTAATGATTGCCCACTACTGTAACCATCCGGGATTGATCCATCCACTTCGGCAGAACGGAATATATTAAAGTGGCTGATCAATGGTGCCGCTATATCCGGTTTATAAGAAATAACACTACTTAACGGGGTCATTTCACCTTTTGAATTACGCACATAATATCTATCCATATTACTTATCAAGGCACGATATTGCGTATCAGCCTGTATAACAACGTGGTAAGTACGATCATACAAGGTAAAGTTATTTACAAACAAGCTACCCATATAGGCCTGCATCGTTGAAAATACATCTGAAATGTTTATACCCAACTTTTCGCATTTCGCCCTATCCACAGTTAAATCATAACTTGGCGTGTGAGCCGAAAAATAGCTAAACGCTGTTGATGTAGCCGGGTTTTTCTTAGCTGCCGCAACAAATTTGGTTACTGCTGCTTCAAATTGATGGATGTTATCAGTTGAATTACCCAATTCAATTTGCATACTAAAACCAGCTGCTATACCAATACCACGTATTGGCGGTGGTTGTATAATTACAATACTGGCATTTTTAATTCCCGCCTTTGCAAACTTGTTTGTAAGCACCTTCATAATACCCGGGAATTGGGTACCCGGTGTAGTACGTTGATCCCATGGCTGAAGCATCAGGAACATGGAACCACTATTAGAGGTTGCGCCACCATTTAGGATGTTAAAGCCAGATGATGCAGTATAATGCAATATGCCCGGTGTAGTACTAACCACCTTCATTAGCTTCTTCATTACCTCTACCGATGCAGTGGTTGAGGATGCATCAGGTAACTGGTAAGTTATGTACAAACGGCCACCATCTTCTGATGGCACAAAACCTGACGGTTTTGTTTTGAACAAATATACTGTTGCTACGCAAATACCTACTAATATCAATACCACAAACCATGCATATTTAATACATCTTCTTACACCGTTAACGTATCTGGCGGTTATTTTTTCAAAGCCATTGTTGAACCATTCGAAAAATCTTTCTATCCACCTTACCAGGAAATTTTTTGATTTAACCTCATGATGCGATGGGCGTAATAACAACGTACAAAGCGCCGGTGTTAATGACAAAGCTACAAATGCTGATATAATTACCGATATAGCAATAGTTATAGCGAACTGCTGGTATAAACGACCAACGATACCAGGTATAAAACCCACCGGAACGAATACCGATGCCAGGATAAGCGCGATAGCTACTACTGGTGCAGATATCTCTTTCATAGCCTGGTATGTCGCTTCTTTAGGCGACATATGTTCCTCGTCAATATAATGCTGTACGGCTTCCACCACAATAATCGCATCATCCACCACGATACCAATAGCCAGTACAAAACCAAACATGGTTAACGTATTGATAGTGAACCCGAGTGGTATAAAGAATATGAAAGTAGAAAGTATTGATACCGGTATGGCAACAATAGGTATAATGGTAGACCTTATGTTTTGTAGGAATAATAATACCACAATCGCTACAAGACCTAAAGCTTTTAATAGCGTGCCAACCACTTCATCCATTGATACTTTGATGATAGTGATCGATTCAAACGGAACGCTATAATCAACATCAGCCGGGAACGATTTTTTCAGGAGCGCTAACTCTTTATATACGTTATCTGCGGTTTGTAGTGCGTTACTGCCTGGTGACTGGAAGATCTGGAGGATTGAGGCTCTTTTACCACCATCAACAAACGAGTTGCTTGAAAAAGTAAACTTACCCAATTCAACACGGGCTATATCGCGCATATAAACCATTGCCCCGGTTTTTGGGTTAGTTTTAACAATGATTTTTTGGTAATCAGATGCTTTGCTAAGCATACCATTTACCAATATACCTGTTTCAAAAGATTGTGAATTTTGTTGTGGGGGTGCACCTACCGCACCTGCAGCTACATAAACATTTTGAGCAACCAATGCCGAATCCACATCACCAGTAGTAATGCCATAGGATGCCATTTTATCTGGGTTCATCCATATACGCATACTAAATTGGTCGGCACGTGCGGTTACATCACCTACCCCCGGCACGCGTAATACCGCATCCAAAATAAATGTATTGGTATAGTTATCCAAAAAGGTAATGTTGTGCATACCCTTCGGCGAGAATATTGCTACCAACATCAACATATCCGGGTTACTGGCACGTACGGTTAAACCTAAGCTACTAACTACCGCAGGTATTTCGGGGCCTGCAATGCCAACACGGTTTTGTACGTTCAGTGCGGCAATCTCAACATTGGTACCAATGTTAAAGGTTACCCTTATGCTCATACCGCCACTATTAGTGTTGGTACTCTGCATATACTCCATGCCTGGAGTACCGTTTACCTGTTCTTCAATTGGCGTTGCTACAGTCTGTTCAACAGTTTCAGCATCGGCACCTGTGTAGGAACCTGATACCGAAACGCTTGGCGGAGATATATTAGGATACTGATCGACTGCTAAATTGAATAGACATATCAGCCCGGCAATCATTAAAACCAGGGATATAACTATAGCAGTTACAGGCCTTTTTATAAAAGTATTTGCGATCATGCTTGACCTGGATTATTCATTTCGCGAGATTTTTGGATCTCAAATTCAAGTTCTGGATCAATATTTTGCTCTTCAACCTTTTTGGCTTTTTCCATCAGGTCTTTATGATGCGCTTTCAGGTAATCGAGTTTTTCCTTACCGTAAGACACTTTAGTAATGATCACATAAAGCACAGGAACCACAAATATGGCTATGGTTGATGCTGCAAGCATCCCACCTAATACAGTGTAACCAATCGTTCGCCTGCCCACTGCACCTGCACCTGTGGCCAAAACCAACGGTAATACACCAAGGATAAATGCTAATGATGTCATCACAATTGGACGGAGACGCAAGCTAACAGCATCAAGTGTTGACTGGAGCAGATCTTCCCCCCTGTCCACACGTACCTTGGCAAATTCTACAATCAGGATGGCATTTTTAGCAGCCAAACCTATCAATGTAATCAAACCAATTTGCGCATAAACGTTATCTGTTAAATCGGGCACACAAATCAATGCCAGTATCGCTCCGAATGCACCAATTGGTACAGCCAACAGTACCGAGAATGGTACTGACCAGCTTTCGTAAAGCGCGGCCAAGAAAAGGAATACGAATGTAATTGAGAACATGAAGATATAAATGGTTGTAGAACCAGCCTTTATTTCCTCATAACTTAAACCCGAAAATTCATAAGCATAGCCCACAGGCAAATCTTTAGCCGCTAATTTTTGTAACGCTGTAAGTGCTTGTGTACTGCTATAGCCTGGTCTGTTAGAACCATCGATCTCTGCTGAGCGGAAAATGTTGAAGTGTGATATTAGTGGTGCCGCAACAGTTGGTTTATAACTAACCAAAGTTCCCAATGGTACCATGGTACCTGCCGAGTTACGCACATAATATTTATCTACATCTGATATCATACCACGGTAAGCCGTATCCGCCTGAACCACTACGTGGAATGTACGGGCATAAGTGGTGAAGTCATTTATATATAAACTACCCATAAATGCTTGCAGGGCGGTAAATACGTCGGATACGTTAACACCCAGTTTTTCGCATTTCTCCCTGTCTACAGTCAGATTATAGTTAGGTGTGTGTGCTGTAAAGAAGGTATATGAACCGGTAATAGACGGATCGGCATTCGCATCTTTAACAAACTTGTTCATTACGGCTTCAAACTGCTGTAAATTATCGTTTGAGCTACGCTGCTCAACCTGCATACTGAAACCTACAGTTGAACCAACCCCTGGGAGTGGTGATGGCTGTATAACTTCTACAGCTGCATTTTTAATACCTGCAGAGTCAATCCGCCTTTGCAGCTCACCAACTATTCCGGGAACTTGCTCGGTTGATTTGCTACGCTCATCCCACGGGGCAAGCTGGCAATAAATTGTACCATTGTTGGAGTTACTTGCATTGGTTACAACGTTCAATCCTGATAATGCCGCGTAATGCGCTACACCCGGTGTTGTACCTACAACTTTCATTAATTGTTGCATTACATTGGTTGCAGCAACTGTAGATGATGCCGGTGGCAACTGGTAGGTAACATACAGGTTACCATCATCTTCAGATGGAATAAAACCGGTTGCTTTTGCCTGAAATAAGAAATATGCACCAATACATACGCAAACCAATAGTATAACTACATACTTGGCAGCATCTATACATCTTCTTACCCCTTCGGTATATTTATCAGTAATCCGTTGAAACCAATCATTAAATATTTTAAAATATTTATCTAAACCTTTACCTTTTTTGTTCTCATCTGTTGGCTTAAGCAACAACGTACAAAGTGCCGGTGTAAGTGACAAAGCTATAAATGCCGATATGATAACCGATATAGCGATGGTGATTGCGAACTGTTGATATAAACGACCTACTATACCCGGAATAAATCCAACGGGAACGAATACTGCTGCAAGGATCAAGGCAATAGCCACTACCGGAGCAGATATATCTTTCATCGCCTGGTAAGTCGCTTCTTTTGCGGTCATTTTATCATGATCGATATAATGCTGTACCGCTTCCACCACGATAATGGCATCATCCACCACAATACCAATCGCCAGTACAAAACCAAACATGGTTAATGTATTAATAGAAAAGCCTAACGGGATGAAAAAGCAGAATGTACCGAATATAGATACCGGGATAGCCAAAATTGGAATAAGCGTTGAGCGCCAGGTTTGCAGGAATAAAAATACTACAATACCAACCAGTCCTAAGGTTTTTAATAAAGTACCAACCACATCTTCCATCGAAACTTTTACCACTGTAACCGCTTCAAATGGAACGCTGTAAGTTACATCGGATGGGAAGGTTAGCTTTAACTTAGCCAATTCATCATAAACACCTTTAGCTGTTTGCAATGCATTACTTCCTGGCGCCTGGTATATTTGCAGGTATGAGGCCCGTTTGCCGTCAACAAATGAGTTACTTGAAAATGTAAATTTACCCAATTCAACTCTTGCAACATCTTTTAGATATACCAAAGCTCCTGTAGCAGGGTTATTTTTAACAATGATATTTTGGAAATCGGAAACAGTGCTTAAACGTCCGTTTACCAATATACCTAATTCATAAGTTTGGCTGGATGATTGCGGTGGTACACCAGCGGTACCCGCAGCTACCTGAACGTTTTGCGCGTTTAAAGCATTAATAACATCAGTTGCAGTTAAACTATAGGATGCCATTTTATCCGGGTTCATCCAGATACGCATACTAAAGTCATCCGTAAACTTACTGATACTACCTACACCTGGTACACGTAAAAGTGCATCCTGTATAAAGATATTGGTGTAGTTATCTAAAAAGGTAATATTGTGTGTGCCTTTGGGTGCATATATTGCAACCATCATTAGCATACTTGGGTTTACTGCACGAACGGTAAGACCTAAACGGCTAACTACCGCCGGTAATAGTGGTGTTGCAATACTTACACGGTTTTGTACGTCAAGTGCGGCTACGTCAATGTCAGTACCTATTTGGAAGGTAACGTTCATTTGCATCAGGCCGTTATTGGTACTGTTACTTTGCATGTATTCCATACCAGGTGTACCATTTACCTGTTCTTCTATTGGGGTAGCAACTGTTTGTTCAACAGTTTGCGCGTCGGCGCCTGTAAACTGGCCATTTACCTGTACAACCGGAGGGGTAATATCAGGATATTGGTCAATTGGTAAAACAAGGATACTTACTATCCCCGTGATTACCAATACGATAGATATAACTATGGCAGTTACAGGCCTTTTTATAAAAGTATTAGCAATCATATATTAAAGTTCAATAGATAGAAGCTGCGTGTGATCATTCCGGTATTATTTTCCTTTTTTTCCACCGGCTGAAGGAGGTGCTACGTTCTTAGTTGTAATAGGCGCGCCATCATGCAGCGTTTGTACACCATCAGTAATCACCCTGTCACCATCATTAATACCACTCTTAATAACTATGTTACCACCAATTACCTGGCCGATCTGCACTTTTTTCTCAACAGCAATCAACTCTTTCTTTTTATCTTTAGCCGAATCAGCTTTAGCGGCCGGGTTATTAACCATTGTATCTCTAGCCATATAAACGAAGTACTCCCCCATTTGCTCCACAACTGCTTTGTTCGGGATTACCATTTGTGGTGCTGTATCCTGATTATGTACCTTCACCAGGCAACTCATACCTACCTTTAAATCACCTTTAGGGTTAGGGAATACCAACCTGATCCTGATTGAACCGGTTTGTGCATCAACTGCACGGTCGATAATTGAAATCTTTCCAACATATGGGTAGGTAGAATTATCAGGCAATAGTATAGTGAACAATGAATCCAACGGATGGTTATTTTTCTTCATTTGTTCAAAATGAGGTAATTGTTTTTCGTTTACTATAAAGTCAACTGCCATTGGATCATCAGTTGATACGGTATTCATAATAGTCGTGTTTATCGAAACAACATCACCTAATTTAACATTACTAAAACCAATTGTACCGGTAAACGGGGCATAAATGGTTGAATAGCCTAAATTTGTTTTTGCCGTTTTTACTGTTTGAGCAGCCGCCTTTACCGAGTTTTGTGAATTCTGAAGCGTTATCACAGCGTGATCATACAATTGTTTGGCAACGGCATTGTATTTATTTAAATAGTCATACCTGTCAGCATCTTGTTTTGACTGGGTAAGTGTTCCCTGGGCAACTTTTAAATTTGCTTCAGCTGCATCATAACTATCCTGGTAAATCTTTTTATCAATATCATACAGTTTCTGCCCTTTAGTTACATGGCTACCCTCGGTAAAATATATACCTGTAACGTAGCCTTGTACTTGTGGCAATATATTAACTTGCATTAACGCCGCAGTGGTTGATGGGTATTTATCGTAAAATAATACCTTTTCAGATTTAACTGTTAATAAGTTAACAGGCACTTCGTTGTTTTGTGGTGCTTGTTTTTTTCCGCAAGCACTTATTACTAAGCAGCCTGCAAAAACCATATTTAAAATTCCTTTATTCATTTTCAAGGTTGTGATTTTATATGTTAATAGGTGATATTTCCCATTGCTTTGTCCAGGTCGACTTTGTTAGACAATACCGTGAATAGAGCGTTTAGATAACTAATTTCTGATGATATTAAATTTGATTCGGCAGTAATTACATTTAAGTATGCTACAATACCCTGTTTGTATTGTAATTGCACAACAAAATAAACACGTTTAGCCAGCGAAACATTCTTTTGCAACAGTTCAAGGTTAAACTTATTACCCTTGTAGTTTGCTAATGCAGAGGTATATTGTGAATATATTTCTGACTTTAAGTCCGTGGTTGTCCAGTCAAGTTGTTCCTGTTGTAACCTGGCCTTTTTCAAATTATTTACCCTATAAAATCCAGTGAATATCGGGATGCTTACTGATAAACCAACCAGTGATGTTGGGTAGGACTGGTTAAACAGATCAGAGGCCTTGTTATTTTCAAAATCCAGATCATAATCAAAAAATGCTGACACTGTAGGCAGAAACGAAGTGCGATAATAATTAATAGTTTGCGCTTGTAATGCTTTTTGTGTATTTAATTGTTGGTACTCAATACGTTTTTCGTACTCTAATTGTTGATTGGTATCAACCTGTATATCACGCATCATTTGTAGCGTATCAAAATCTACATTGAATTGTTTCCCCGGGGCTAAACCCATATATTGCTTAAGCACAGCATATTGAGGGATGATGTTTTCGTCGGCCTGCTTTAATTCCGCAACTGAGTTATTTAATGATATTTGCGCCTCTTCATAGTCAGTTTCGTCAACTATACCACCAACATATTGATGATAAGCATCTTTCAGGCTTCTGTTTAAACGCGCGGTATCTTCTTTTAAAACGTTTATCTGTTCCAGCGTAAGCAACACATTATAAAACGACTTAGTTACTGTTGAAACTATAAATATTTTAGTACTGTCACTTACTTGTTTAGCTTGTTGTATATATAAAGGCGCGCTTTTGTACGCATACAATAAACTCGGGCTAAAAATGGCTTGTGATACCTGTAATTCGGGGATAAATGTATTTCCATAATTATCACGTGTACTGGTTGCAGGTGTGCTTGTACTCGTACTTGATGATGTGCTGCCTGTTGTGCCGCTGCCAGTACTGCCACTTGTAGATGAGCCGGAGGTGCTGGTTGATGATGAAGTACCCGGTAATACAGAAGCTCCGTTTTGTTGGATATAATGTACCAGATCACCATTTGCATTTACTTGAGGTAACCAGCCAGACAGGCTGATGGCATTTGTTGCGTGGGCAATATCAATACCTATAATAGCTTTGTTAATGTTAGGCTCATGCTGTAATGCATAATCAATACATTGTTTAAGTGTTAGATACTGTACCGCCTTATTGGTCGAATCTTTAACAATTGGAAGCAGTAATTTGTTAGTGTCGGGTGTTTGTGCAAAACTGTTGATGCTAATGATTGAAAGGCAAGCAATTAATAAAGCCCTGCGGTTTACAACTACTGAAAAAGCATCTAACAATTTATTAAAGTAGGCTGATTTGTATTTCATGATTTCATACTCATACTTGTTGTGCTGTATATACACACGCAAACAGTAAGTGTTTGCAAAAATGATAAAATACCTGATTATAATGGGTAACAATATTGTTAACCAATTAATAATAAGCGTAGGATACGATATTGTTACATAATAATAAAAAAATTAATAAATAACGATAAATACTTTTAACCCGGTAATTAGATTTTTTAATTTCTATAATCAGCTATAACTAACTCATTTTTAATCATATCAGCTTTAAATAATTTCACAACACCAGGTTTTAATAACAATAAGTTTTTGCATTAAAACAAAAGTTTATATGCAAAGTTTATCAGTAACTTAGAATACTTAATTGCTATTGTTTTGCTCAATATTCAAACTGTTTCTGTTCCCGTACAATTAAACGAAGAAGAAAGATTAGCCTCGCTGCAATCATACAATATACTTGATACTGCAGAAGAAAAAGATTTTGATGAATTAACTTTATTAGCCTCAGCTATATGCCAAACCCCAATAGCTTTAATTAGTTTAGTTGATGCTGAAAGACAGTGGTTTAAATCGCATTATGGGTTAGATGCTGCTGAAACACCCATAGAACAATCTTTTTGTGCTCATGCTATAGTATCTTATAATGAGATTATGGTTATTGATGATGCCCGCGAAGATGTGAGATTTGCAGATAATCCATTAGTCACCGGCGATCCTAAAATTGTTTTTTATGCGGGTGTGCCCTTAGTTAATGAAGATGGTTTTGCATTAGGCACACTTTGCGTTATCGACAGAGACACTAAGCATTTAAACGAACCTCAAATTAACGCCTTAAAAATATTAGCCAAACAGGTTATTGATAAATTGGAACTCAGGCGAAAAATAGCACAATTACAAGATACAAATCAGGAGTTGCGCGAAGCAAATATGTTTATTCAAAAATTCGCGTCTACTGCTGCTCATGATATAAAAAATCCATTAAGTAGTATTCACTTAACCTCACAAGCGCTTAAAATCCGGTTACAAAAACTCGGAGACGAGGGCTGTAACCGTTTGATTGATTTGAATCTTACATCCACCAACAGGCTTTTAGGATTGTTAGACGAAATGCTCGATTATTCTAAAGACCCTTCCCTACTGCTAAGTAAAAAATCCGAGATTGATTTGCGGAGGAGTGTTAAGAAGATCATCAGCTTAATTAATGTTCCTGATAATTTTGAGATTATCCTGCCAAAAGAAGGCCAATTGATAACCATATCTGAAGTATCTTTTGAGCAGATATTTATCAATCTGTTAAGCAACGCCATTAGGTACAACGACAAATCAACCGGGGTAATTGATATTCGATTTGCTGAAGATAGTGACTATTATCGTTTTGAAGTAGAGGATAATGGCATCGGAATATCGCCCGAGTATCATGAAAAAATATTTAGCAACAGCTTCACCCTAAAAATAACCGACCGTTATAATAAAAAAGGAACCGGAATAGGGCTTGCCACTGTAAAAGATCTTGTAAATGCGCTGAAAGGCACTATTTATGTAAAATCAGCACCAGGGATAGGCACCACTTTTTTTGTCACAATAAAAAAATAACGGATCACTTTATTTTGCGATCCGTACTTAACTATTCAACGCCGTTTTTTTTATTTTTGTACGCCGGTATCAGGCTTAACTAAATCAGCACCGCCTGATGAACTATAATCTTTTGATACTGTTTCACCAGTGTGTGTGATGATATAAGAGGTGTCTTTAGAAGTAACATCATTAGGCACCTGGTAAGAGTTTTGAGCGGTATCTTGTCCGTTACCAACACCATGGTCACCCATACAACCTGTAAATGCGGCCAATACTATTAGCATTCCTAATACAATTTTTAATTTTTTCATAACATCAACATTGAGCTTTGAGGCTCTTTTAATAATAAAATTTGAGCGGCTAATTTATATAAATTATTTAAGAACAGCCTGCGAAAACAAGCTGTTCCTAAATAACTTTTATCTATCGGCGATGATCACCGCCGCCACCACCCATATGGCCTCCACCACCGCCCATCGGACGGCCACCGCCACCGCCCATTTGGCGTGGCGCTGATTGGGTATGTTGCTGCATAGGCGCGCTGTGTTGTTGTCTTGGCGCATTGTGCTGCTGTGATTGAGCGCGCGATTGCATACGCTGTTGTTGCCCTTGCTGGCGTGCTGCATTTGTACTATGTTGTACAGAATTAGTCCGCTGAGTAGTTCTTGTAGTACTGTGCGTTACCGTTGAGGTGTGCCCCTGTGAAGAAAAAGACCTGCCGTTGGCTCTTGAGGCTACTGATGGACTGCCATGGTTTACACCTGCACGCTGTGCACGGTTACCGCGGGCACTTGTTTGATTAGCAGTTTGACTACGTGTAGCAGCAACATGATGATCTCGGGCTGCTGCAGCTTCCTGGCTTGTTGGCCTCGCGTTTGAACCACCCGGGCCGTTGAAGCTTGAGCGGCTATTGTTACGGGAAAAGCTATTATTTACATAGGTATTGTGCACAATACGTGTGTTTACGCGGGTAACTGCGGTATTATATCTAAAATGGCCGCCATCCCATCTACCACCGTAGTAGCCTGAGCCTCCGTAACCAAAGCCATAGTTAATACCGCCATAAAAGCCAACATGTAAACCCCAATAGCCTGCATGGAAACCATAGTATCCATCGGCGAAGGCCCAGTAAGGCGGTGTCCATAAATAACCCGGATCTGGTGGTGCTACCCATGCACCCGGTACCCAATAATAATCATTATCATCATTATCCCAGGCCCAGTAACCGGGAGTCCATAAGTAACCATCAACGGGGCAGTCAGGTTGTACATACACAGGTATTGCCGGTGGAGCTATACGAGCCGAAATTCCAATTCCCACACTTACCTGGGCATTGGCTAAAGGCGCTGCTATTGCAAGGCCTGTAACTAATATTAAACTTTTTATTATCGTTTTCATTTTGTTGTGTGTTTTGGTAATCAACACAATAATTAAATAAAGGTTTACAATCGGTGTTTATTAATTGTATTTTGTATTAAAAGTTTATCTTTATTCTTTAATGAGCAATTCGTTTTAATCCATAATTGATATGAATTTTTTAGAAGTTATATCCGTTCCGGTTAGTAACCAGGAAGCATCAAAACAATTTTACTTAAGTGTAGGGTTTGAGCTTATTACCGAGGCACCGATGGGTAATGGCAGCAACTGGGTACAATTAGGTATCCCGGGGCAAACCACTGCCATTTCGCTGGTAACCTGGCTTACGCAAATGCAGCCCGGCGGTTTGGCCGGCGTGGTGATCAACACCGATAATATTGAAATGGAAGTAGCTGAATTTAAAGCTAAAGGTGTAAACATTAATGATATCGACCCTACACCGTGGGGTAAGTTTGCTACTTTTTATGATCTGGATGGCAATAGTT
>Ga0302225_10000777_pt1 | contig 22099 bp, 25 predicted proteins | sample II_Palsa_E3_2_FD_193515 | JGI IMG/M metagenome (GOLD analysis project Ga0302225, IMG submission 193515) | Peat permafrost microbial communities from Stordalen Mire near Abisko, Sweden - II_Palsa_E3_2 | ecosystem: Environmental > Terrestrial > Soil > Palsa > Peat permafrost | place: Sweden...
CAAGCGCCGCATATTCCGCGAAGTCGATCTCGGTGGTGCACGGCGCCGAGCAGCGCTTGATTTGGTGCAGCAGACACGGCCTGGTCCGGCTCTCGAAGAACGGATCGCTGCACGAGCGCAGCAGAAATGCCCGTTGCAGCGCATTGATGGTGCGGTTGACGGCCCATACCGAAGCGAACGGCCCGTAATATTGCCCCCGGCGGGAACGGGCACCGCGATGCTTGAGAATCTGCGGGGCCCAGTGATCCGACGTGATTACGATGTAGGGAAACGACTTGTCGTCACGCAACAGAACGTTGAAGCGCGGGCGCAGCCGCTTGATCAGGTTCGCTTCGAGGAGCAGCGCTTCGGTCTCGGTACGCGTGACGACGAATTCAAGCGCGCGGGTCGCCGCGATCATGCGCTCAATGCGCGTGTCGAGGCCGGCCGGGCGCGCGTAGGCGCGCACCCGGTTCCTGACATTCTTGGCTTTGCCGACATAGAGAACGTCGCCGCGGGCGTCGATCATCCGGTAGACGCCGGGCTGGGCCGGGGCGAGCTTGGCGTAGTGCAGAACGGCGGCCCGTCCTAGCGCGAGCGATCCCCCTTCCCCGCCTAGATCTTCAGCGACCGGCTCGTCGTCTTCGGGTTGCGGAAGCGACGCTTCTTCTTCGTCGTCGTCCCCGCTTTCGATATCGCGGTCGGGATTTTTTTTCGGAACGGTCATGCCTTTGGCGAATTCCCCAGCCAAACCGCTGCGCTCATAGGTCCGGCTTTGCCCGAACGTAGGATCGGTGGAGAACAACGGCCAGTGCGAGAACGCTGAGAAGCTTGCCAGCGCGCGCACGATCGCGACGAGTAGCTGCAGGCCCAGAGTTCCCCAAATTCAGTTATTTCATGTAATTTACAGTTATTTAAGCATATTTTCGGCTGAGTTAAAACATAATTAGGTACAATAGCGGCGCCGCCGAGATTAATCTCGCCATAATATTGTCGAGAAAGACCTGAGACCTGTGTCCTTGACGCACTAGACGCTAAACAATTCGGAATACTATTGATCATCCACCTAAAATGGAGGTCAATAAGATGAAACGTTTGGCTAGCGCAGCGCTTGCTTTGCTCGCGCTCTCGGATGCGGCCTGGTCGGCCGACTTGCCCCCTGCGCCTTACTACAAAGCCCCGGCCTATGCGCCCGTCTACAACTGGACGGGCTTCTATATCGGCGCCAACGGCGGCGGCGGCTTCGGCTATTCGAAGTGGGACACGACCAATTCGTTCAATCCGACCGGCGGGGTCGCCGGCGGCACGCTTGGCTACAATTATCAGATCGGGGCCGCGGTGCTTGGCGTCGAAGGCGATATCGATTGGGCAGGCTTGAGTGGTTCCACCACGGCCGGCTGCCCAGCCGGATGTAGGACCAGTGATTCCTGGCTTTCGACCGTGCGCGGACGGCTTGGCTACGCAGCCGGACGGTTCATGCCGTACGTCACCGCCGGCGGCGCTTTCGGCGACATCAAAGCCGCAACGCCCGGCCTCGCCGGCGCAAGCGCGACCAATGCCGGCTGGACCGCCGGCGCGGGTCTCGAATTCGCCGTCGCACCGCGTTGGACCCTCAAGGCGGAATATCTTTATGTCGACCTCGGCAAATTCAATTGCGGCGTCGGTTGCGGCGCGGCAGTCGACAACGTCGCGTTCTCCACGAATCTGATCCGCGGCGGATTTAATTACCGCTTCTGATCTTTTCATCACGCCGAAAGAGAACAAACCCCGGGCCTCACCGCCCGGGGTTTTTTGTCGCCGCAAACTCGGACGCCGTGAGCGCCTAAACCTTCGGCGCCGTCGCGGCGAATGCCGACACGCCGGCAGCGAAGCTATCAAGCCAAGCGACAAGGCGCGGATATTGGCCGCGCCAGGCGCCGCTAAAGCGGAAATCGCGATAGCCAAGCGCGCAGGCAAGCGCGATCTGACCGACATGCGGCATCTGAGGGCTGGCCGCGAGCGCGGGCGGCGCGCTTTCCAGCACACTCAGCGCGCGTTCCACCTTGCCGGCCTGGTGCTCTATCCATTTGGGTTCGTGCTTTTCCGGGGACCGCCAACGGCCTTCGTAGACTCCAAGGATCGAGGCATCAAGAATGCCGTCGCATAGCGCCTGCAGCCGCAAAGCGGCAAAACGCTGATTTGGCTCCTGCGGAATTATCTTGCCGCCGCCAGCGCGATAATCGAGATATTCGAGGATTACGCGCGAGTCATAAAAGTTCGTGCCGTCTTCGAGGACGAGCACGGGGATTTTTCCAAGCGGATTCTGCGCGCGCACGCCATCACGCGGATCCATGGTGTCGGCCGGTTCGAACTTCACATCGTCCATGCCGAGCAACGAGAGCGCGATTTGCACCTTCCGCCCGAATGGCGACGGTACTGCAGAACGCAGGATCATCATGGCGTAACCATCGTACAGTGATTGCGGCGAAAAGGATTGAAGGACAAAATCACCCGGCAAACAACTCCGCCGCGAAATAATGCCTGCGCTCTCGGCGCAGCGCTGCCGTTCCCGGACCGAGACCTTCCTTTACAACGGCAAAGGACCGCGCGCGAACGGCCCACGTTCGCAACTTAGCTTCGCGCCGATATCGTTAGCCGGTAATAACGAGGTTGACGGCTTTAGGGCCCTTGCCCTTCTTGTCGGGCTCGACCTCGAAAGTGATGCGCTGTCCTTCAAGCAGCGCTTTCAGCCCGGCGCGCTCCACGGCAGTGATGTGCACGAACACGTCTCGTCCGCCGTCATCCGGTTTAATGAAGCCGTAACCACGCTCGCCATTGAAAAATTTGACCGTACCGGTCATTGCCATCGAGCAACTCCTTCCCCCGCGGTTGCTTCGCCGCCGGCCCCCACGGCACGACGGCTTGGCCGGACATCCACACGGGTAAGGCTTCAGCCCAAGACGGCCTCAGTCACTCCGCCGGCCCCCCACAGGAGGCGGAACGTCTAAGCCAGCCCTAGAAAATTAGACCAATTTTAACGTGTGGAAAAGTGGGCAACTACCTACAAATTGCTGTTTGCAGCGTTTTGTCAGTCGCTACGAGCGGCCGTTTCCGCCATCAAATCAGTGTTGGCGATGGTGGCTGACAGCAATTCTTCGAGCGCCGGCATGACAAGGCGCAATTGCCGATCGAGCGTGAACGGCGGATTGATCAAAATCAATCCGGAGCCGACCAAGCCGCCCGGCCGGCGGGCCTCCGGCAAAATCAGCTCACTCCGCAGCATTTTCGCGCCCGCGAACCGGCGTATCTGGCGGGCCAGCGCCTCGGGCTGCTTGCGATCCTTGATCGGATACCAGACCAAATACATCCCGCCGGCCCACTTGCGGTAAGCCGCCGCAAGCCTGTCGGAGACACGAAGGAATTCGTTCGTCTCTTCATAGGGTGGATCGAGGAGGACGAGCCCGCGCTTTTCCTTCGGCGGCACATAGGCGCCGAGCGCGGTCCAGCCATCGATGGCAATGACCTTGGCGCGGCGCTCGCCGCGAAGAGCGCCTGAGAGCAAGGCCGCGGAACGCGGCTCGAGTTCGCACGCGATCAGGCGGTCTTGCGGCCGCAATAAAGCGGCGCAGATCAGTGGTGAGCCTGGATAGTTTCGCAGTTCGCCGCCTGGATTGAGTTCGGCAACGGCCCGAAGATAGGGCGCCAGAAACTCATCCAGCGCCTTGTTCGGCGTGCGCCGATTCCAGATAGGCTCGATGCCATAGTGCCACTCGCCGCCGCGGGACGCGTCGCGGGAAAAAAGATCGTATCGGCCCGCGCCTGCATGAGTATCGATGACGCGGAAAGGCGCCGGCTTTGCGCGCAGATAAGTTAGTATCCAGGCCAGAACGGCGTGCTTATGAACGTCGGCGAAATTACCGGCGTGAAACGTGTGGCGGTAATTCATCGGCCGCTGCCAAAAATTTGCCCGCGAAAGTTCGTCCGAGCTGGCACGCCGTGGACCCTCGCAAACTCAAGCCGAATTCAATTTGCGGAATTGCGCACAGGCGGCATCACCACTTGATCACGTTTGCAGCTACGCCGCGCAATTTCCGGACAGTCGCGAAACTGCAGCTCCTTGGACAGACAGATCCTGACTTCGGTCAGGCGCCTATGATCGCACTCGATGGCCATGCCTTCGCCGCGAAGACCGGGATTGGCTTTTGTGAACGCCTCCTCCACCGCCGCCGGCGTAACGTCCAGGGGCGCTTGCAGTTTGACAAATTGATCGGGGATTTTCACGGCCGAGCGGGCCTTGCGCACGGTATCGAAATAAGCGCGCGGCGAAAGCCCGGAACAGGTGCCGTGACGATCCCACTCGTTGTAGATGAGGCGCGGCGCCGGCATCACGTCGAGCATGGCAGAGACGATGCCGCGATAGAGTCGCGGCGCGGGAATTTGGCAATTTTCGGGGAAGCCATGCTCGTATTGCGGCCACAACCCGTGGACGACAAACGCGAAAGGCCGCGCGCCGCACTGAATTCCTTCGTTGCGCGTGTACCGTTCGTGCGTGGCCGCGCAATACGACGGCGACCAGGATAACGACAAAACGTAGAAATCAAATTTGCCGGGTTCGTTCTGGGAAGAGTCTTGGGCAAGCGCGCCGCCGCAATCGGCGACGAGAAGAACGACGATTGCCAGAGCCGACATTACTAATTTGACCATGAGACCTTCCTCCGCGACGGCATGCCGCGAGACTATACGCCCGGTGCTGTCCGAATTAGGACAGGCGCAGAGGGAAATTAGGACACCCGGGAGAACGAAACCCGGTTTTGCAGGTATGGGCCTAGACGGCTCCGCACCCCCCAAACCCCTCACGCCCACGGGGTTGTCTAAGGCCCCGCAGCGTATCGCAGGGCTTTCAATTTTCAGAGAACAGCGTTTTTAGGCGGCTTGATATTCGGCCATCTTTCGACCAGCGAGGCCAGGTAGCCGCCATCTCTTTGAACAAATAAGTTGCATTGCCCGGAGCCTCAAAAGGATGTCTTCGCAAAAATACGAGGAGATTCTAAAGCTGCTGAAATGAAAGAGGCCGCCAACTGAGGCGGCCCCATCCTCGGTAGCCACGTACTCTCGCGTTACTTGAGTTGTGTGGAGATGCTACCGAACACTGTATTCAGCCTGGTGCCGAGGCCGTTCACGACGGCAATAATGGCAACCGAGATGCCGGCAGCGATTAGACCATATTCGATGGCCGTCGCTCCCGACTGATCATCCCAGAACCGTCTGAGAAGTTGAGACATGAGATAGCTCCTAATGCGCCCATCTCACCTGTGCCCGGACGAGTGTGCGCGCCGGGAGATGCGGATTTGTAAAATTTAGTTACTAAAAATGAAACTAGAACAGTCGGAAGATCAAATTAGGACAAAGGGCTCGGAGTTAGGACAGCACCTATACGCCCACAAGGAACAAAGAAAGAACAAATGGAATGTTGGCTTGCAGAAGCTCAGCTGGGCTAAAGGTTGCCTGATTTTTGCGCCAAGCTGCCTTATATTGGAACGATCGATTCAAGCTGCGTTCGTCGCCGCCAGCAATCGGGAAGGGAGTGAATCATGAAATGGCTTTTGGCAGCCCTAGCGTTGGGGCTCGTGGCCTCCGGCGCTCAAGCACAAACGTCTCCGGGGCAAATGAACGCGAACGCCAATGCGCAACTCGGCCAGCATGCGGGGAAGTCTGGCGGAGGCAGCGACAAAGCCGCGGAGGCCAAGGCCAACGATAAGGCCTATAACGCAGCGCTGCACAATCTGCCCGACAAGCAATACGACCCCTGGCACGGTGTACGCTAAAGGCTAAAGACCCTTAGGGTTTGGCCGCGCGGCAGGCAGGACCGTAAGCCCAGTTGCGGTCGAGACCGACGACGCAAAAATTGACCCCGAAATCCATTCCGATCATGCCGGTATCTTCGCCGATCGAATAATAAATCGGGTGGCGGACACCGTCGTTGATGAGCGCAACACCGCTGCAGAAGCGGCGCGGAATGGATTGCGCCGCCCACGGCATTACCGTGGTCTCGCGAATATGTTCAATCCCGACGATTTGCCGCTCTGAATTCCAGAACCGGATTTCTTTGGTGCGGAAATTGCCGATAATGCGGTCGAGGGCGGCAGGAGTGTCACACGCCGGCATCTGCCGGTCATAGTCCGGCCCGGGCAGCCAAAAATTCTTTTCCAACGGATTGGCAGCCAGCGACGGCGAACCAAATGCGGCGCTCAACGCCAGCGCAAACGCCACAGAGATGAAACGGCCCACCATTGCCCCTCCGACCACGCGGCCACCTTCACGCGAGTAAGCAGCGTGCCGTGCCGGGATTGGCCGGTCAAGGGCGCCGGAGCGCTGCGGCAAACAACGGCCGCGATCGATGCAGACGGGTGACAGTCAATTCGACAAAGAATTTTCCGTTCCAGGAAACGCGTCAACCTGCGGTCATCATGGTAGTTTGCCAAGGTGTCGTGTCTGATTCGTCGCGAGTGCGGATGCCGGCCATGGCCCGGCGAGTAAACGGTCTGGCTCTGCGGAGGAATTGGACATGGGCGAGGTGCATCACCTCGTAACGAACGAGTCGGCATTTGGCGTCCAAGCCGCAGGACGCCTGATAACCACGGTTTTTCCCTCTTGGGTGCATGACTTGGCGCTTTTGGTGGAAAGCGTGGAAGCCGTCCGTCCGGTCGGTGCCTTGCCCGACTGGCAGCCGGGTGCGGTGGTGCGGCTGCCGTTTTCTAAAAGCATCTGCGCCGATGGCGAGGCCGTGTGCAGCCAAGCATTGATGGCGCTTGCCGACAGCGCGATGGTCATTGCCTGTTCGGCGGCGTGGAATGGCTACCGCGCGATGCGCACCATCGACCAGACCACCCATTTCCTGCGGCCGGCGACGTTTGACGTCATCGCCGATGCACGTGTGGTGCGCATCGGGCACAACACGAGCTTCGGCCGGGTCATGATGCTGGATGCCGCCGAGAACCGGCCGGTCGGCATGGTGGCCAGCGCCTATTCGATCCTCTAACGCACCGCTCTCGCGCTTTCCATTGCTGCGCCTTGCTTCTAAGATCACGCTCCTTTAGCGGAGACCGCATGCCATGCTGAGGAACGGCTTAATCACCTTGGTGCTTGTCATGGTTTTGAGCACCTGCGCAGGCGGCCTTGCCCGCGCCGGCTTGCAAGGTCCCGGTCCGTGGTTCGGCAGCGAATGGGTTTGGGGCAACGACACTGGCGGGATCCTTCCGTATTCGCCGGAGGTCAGAGGCGTGTATCGCCAGATGGCGGCGGAACATTGCGCGCGCTGGCACCGGCTCTCGCACGTGACCAGCGTGCATCCGAGATACGGCGATTACATCACGTTCGTCTGCATGGATCGTCGCGGCGTCATCCACTAAGTTTGTCGACTAGCTTTTGCGCCAGTCACCGGCGACAGCTTGAATGACGGCGAGCGCCGCCACCGCGGCGGTATCGGCGCGCAGGATTCGCGGCCCGAGCGACAGCCGCACGACGTTCGGGCGCCTGAGCAATAACGCGCGCTCCTCAGCGCTAAAGCCGCCTTCGGGGCCTATCAGCAAGGCGAGCGGTACGGAGGATAAATCGGCCAAAGCCTCGACGGGGCTTTGCACTTCGGCCTCCTCGTCGCAAAAAACTAGCCGGCGCTCGAGATTCCAACCGGCGAGGACGTCGGTCAAGCGAAAGAGCGGCTTTATTTCGGGCAGTGAAAGCAAGCCGCATTGCTCGGCAGCTTCGACGGCATTGGCGAGCATGCGTTCGGTGCTGACGCGCGCGACCTGTCCGTGCTGGGTGAGTACCGGTTGCAACAGCGATACCCCCATTTCGACGGCTTTCTGAACCATATAATCGAGCCGAGCGGCCTTGATCGGCGCGAACAAGTAATGGAGATCCGAGGGCGCGGCTTGGGGGCGGATATTTTCCTCAATCAGGAGAGCCGCCGTGCGCTTTTGCGAGGGTTGGAGCGTGCCGCTCCACTCGCCATCGCGGCCGTTGAAGACGAGAACACGCTCGCCGGGCCTCAGCCGCAGCACCGTACCGAGGTAATGGGCCTGGGACTTATCAAGCGGAACCATGGCGCCGGCCGCAAGCGGCGCCCTGACGAAAAGTCGCGGAGCACGAAAGTCGTATTCAGGCATAGGAAATCATAAGCAATTAGCGCAACATTAGCGCGTGGGCGGCGACTCGGCAGGCCTTTGCCGCCTTATCGCCGAAATCAGCGGGCCTGTTAAATGCCCCCGATTGAGTGGCCAAGACCGTGGGCAGAACCTTGATTAAGTGGAACCGAAGAGTGCGCAGGATGAGATGGGGCGTTGCGACAACGTTCATGGCCGCGCTCGCCGCCGCCACCTCCGGCGCGGCATGGTCACAATCGGCGCCGCCGCAATGCACGGCGTTCGTTCAGTTGCGTAACGAGGCGCAGGAAAAGGCGATGGCGGTGCGGACCGCGATCGAAAAAAAAGTCGAGCGCAAAGAAGTTTGCTCGCTGGTGCAGCGGTTTTATGCCGCCGAAGGCACGGTTGTGAAGTTCCTCGAGGATAATAAGACCTGGTGTAATATTCCCGACCAGGCGATCACGGCAGCCAAGCAAAATCATGAGCGCTCGCTGAAATTCCGCACCGCGGCCTGCACCGAGGGTCCGGTGGCGAAACCGCGACCGCCTTCGCTCAGCGACGCCATCACCACGCCCTCGGTAGACACAGGCGAAAACACCAAAACCGGCCGCGGCACACTCGACTCCCTTAACGGCAATCCGCTGGCGAAATGAACGGGCCGGCCGGTTCGGTCGCCGACGCGACGGGAAATTGGGTCGATACGAAGGCCCCGGCCTGGTCGCGTCCTTATCTGCGGCTTGCCCGGCTTGACCGGCCGATCGGCTCCTGGCTTTTGCTGCTGCCGTGCTGGTGGTCCTGCGCCCTTGCGGCCATCGCCGCGCAAAGCACACCAAGTGTCGTGCAGCTCGCGTTGTTTTTCGTCGGCGCTTTCGCCATGCGCGGCGCCGGCTGCACCTACAATGACATTGTCGATCGCGACCTCGACGCCAGCGTCGAGAGGACCCGCTCGCGCCCAATTCCCTCAGGCCAGGTCAGCGTGTTTTCCGCCGGCGTTTTTCTGGTCGCGCAGGCGCTTGTCGGCTTTGCCGTGCTCTTTTCGTTTAATGCATTCACCATCGGCCTTGGCATCGCATCGCTTGCCATTGTCGCGGTGTATCCGTTCATGAAACGCATCACCTATTGGCCGCAAATCGTACTCGGTCTGGCGTTCTCTTGGGGCGCGCTGATGGGCTGGGCGGCGGCGTTCGCTCGGATCGAGGCGCCGGCGTTATTGCTCTACGCCGGCGCCATCGCCTGGGTCATCGGCTACGACACCATCTATGCGCACCAGGATCGCGAGGATGATGCATTCATCGGCATCAAATCGACGGCGCTGTTGTTTGGCGAGCGCACCAAGCCGATGCTTGGTTTGTTTTATGGATTGGCCGTCATTCTCGTCGGCGTGGCCGGACTCATCGCCGGCGCTGGACTGGTCTTCGCGATCGGCCTTCTCGCCTTTGCCGCACACCTTGGCTGGCAGATTGCGCGGCTCGATATTTCCGATCCCGATCGCTGCCTTGCCTTGTTCAAATCGAACCGCGACGCGGGACTAATCTTGTTTGCCGGCCTGCTGCTGGATGCCGCTTTGCCTCGTCTGGCTTGAACGCGCGCCCTATTGCGCCGTCAACCCGCCGTCAACGGCGAGCGCCTGGCCAACAACAAAAGAAGCATCGTCGGAAGCGAGGAACAGCACGGCGCGTCCGATTTCTTCCGGCTCGGCGATGCGGCCGATGGGATGCCGGGAGAGAATGAACTGCTCGACCTTGGGGTCCTGAAACCAGTCCGCCAAAATGCGGGTGCGCGTAGCGCCCGGGCAAACGGCGTTGATGCGAATGCCGCGACCGATGTAATCAAGCGCCGCCGTGCGCGTTAAGCCGACGACGCCGTGTTTGCTCGCCGCGTAGGCGCCAATACCGCGCTCGCCCACCAACCCCGCCACAGAGGCAGTGTTGACGATGGCGCCGCCGGCGGCCGCCAGCATCGCCGGGATCTCGTATTTCATCGACAAGAAAACGCCTTTCAAGTTCACCTCAATGAGGCGGCTGAATGCGATTTCCTCCTCATCGGCGACGGCAAAGCCGCTGGCGCCGACGCCGGCATTGTTAAAAGCGATATTGAGCTTGCCATAAGCCGCGACGGTGCGCTCCACCATGCCGCGGCAGTCGGCTTCGCTGCTTACGTCGGCGGCGATGGCCAAGGCGTCACCGCCAGCATCTTTAATGAGGGCGACGGTTTTCTCGGCGTCCGCCTCATTTTGATCGACCGCTGCGACACGCGCGCCCTCGGCGGCAAAGAGCTGCGCAGTCGCCCTGCCGATTCCGGAACCGGCGCCCGTAACCAAAACGCTGCGATCGACAAAACGGCCGGGCATCCGTCACTCCACGTTCATGCTGCAAGGTAGGCGCTGTGCAAAATTTCGGGATTTTGCCGCAACGCGTCCGGCTCGCCGGAGAAGCGAATCCGGCCGCGCTCCATGACATAGGCGTAATGCGAAATTCGCAGCGCAATGTGGGTAAATTGCTCGATCAGCAAAACGCCGACGCCATTGGCGGCGAAGGATTCCAGCACCGGCACCAGCCGGGCGACGATCATGGGCGCGAGGCCGAAGGAGAGTTCGTCGGCGAGAATATAGCGCGGCTGGCTGACGATCGCTTGGGCCAACACCAGCATTTGTTGCTGTCCGCCGGACAGCGCGCCGGCGCGAACAGCAAGACGCGGCTTTAATTCGGCAAATGTCTCAAGCGCGCGCTCCACCGCATTGTCGAGTTCACGCCGCTTCAAAGCCGTTCCGGCGACGCGTAGGTTTTCCTCGACCGTCAGGTCGCCGAGAACCCGGTGGCCCTCGGGCACGGCGACGACGCCAAGCCGGCGGACATTCTCCGGGCGCAGCCCCTTGATCGATTTACCGTCGAGCAGGAGCTCGCCGCGCTCAACCGGCAATGCGCCGGCGATCGAGAGAACTAGCGAACTCTTGCCGGCGCCATTGGCGCCGAGAAGCGCCGTAATCTTGCCCGGCGCTATTTCAAGGCTCACGCCATGGATAACGGTCTTGCCGGCGCGTGCCACCGTCAGGTTCGACACGGTGAGACTTTGGGTCATGCCGCTTCGTCCGTCACGGTGCCGAGGTACGCGGCCCGCACTTTCGGATCCTTGAGAACTTCCGCGGTCGGCCCGAACGCGATCTTGGAGCCGAAATCGAGCACCAGCGTCTCGTGACAGGTGGTCGAGATCAGATCGACATCGTGGTCGACGAGCAGCACCTGAGCGCCGCAGAACTCGGGAACGCCGACGATGACATTGCGCAAATGCTCGGCTTCGCTTTCGCTCAAGCCGGCGCCCGGTTCATCCATCATGACGACGCGCGGCCGCGCCACGACGCAGCGCGCGATCTCGACCAGCCGCCGCTCGCTGGCGTTGAGCGAAACGCCCACGCGCTCCGCCTGCCGGGTCATGCCGACATACCCGAGCGCCTCGCCGATCAGATCGCGTCGCGCGCGGCCCTTGGTGGGTACGTTGTCAAGCGCAGCGGCCACGTTGTTCCAGACGCTGAGATTCTCAACGACTTGCTCGGTCTGAAAGGTGCGCCGCAAGCCGAACGCCGCGCGCCGATTCATCGGGATGCGCAGCAGATCTTCGCCGTCGATCGTGACAGTTCCGGCCGAGCGCCGAACGAAGCCGCTCATGACGTTCAACAACGTGGTTTTGCCGGCGCCATTTGGGCCGACCAGCCCGGTGATCTTGGCGCCGATGTCGGCACTGAGATCATTGAGGCCGCGCACGCCGCCGAATTCAACTGTCAGGCCGCGGATTTCGATCACAGCTTTCGCTCCATGATCCGCGGCATCGCCGCCGACAGTTTCGCGGTGAGACGGCGGCTCAGCGCGACGACCTGCCCGGACACGCCTTGCGGCGCGGTGGTCAGCGCGTGAAGAAGGCCAGCCCCGAACACCATGATCGCCAGATTGCCGTCGACGTGCCAATCGGTGAGCAGGCTTGGAACCGCGCGCAATAGCAAGCCCGCGAAAATTGGCCCCGACCAATGGAACGCCCCGCCGATCACCGTGAGTGCGAACATCATGATTGATTCGCTCGCGGGGAAACCGCGGCCGTCGAGCTGTCCGACATTGGCCGCCATCAGACCGCCTGAAACGCCGGCAAGGAAGCCAGCAAGCGCGAAGGCGACGACCTTGTACCAGACGATATTGACGCCAACTGCCACGGCGACGGGTTCGCTCCTGCGGATGAGCGCCCAGGCGCGGCCGGCCCGCGTCCGTTCGATCAGCATCACGGCCAAAAAGCCGAGCGCGACCACAACGACGACGTAGCGGAAGTAGGCGGCGTCAGTCAGCGCGATCGGCGGATGCGGCATGAACTGGCGCGCACCTGCGTAGATCTTTCCGGACCAGCCGGGACCGCCATCGGGAAAGCCGGTGGCGTTGATGAATACCTGGAAACCGCCCGCGATCATCAGCGTGATCAGCGCGAAGAAAAGCCCGCGCATGCGCAAGGCTGGCAAACCGAAAATAACGCCGAAGATCGAAGCTGCCACGCCGCCGACCAGCAGATCGATCTCAAACGGAATGTGGAAGCCGTGATAAAGGCGCAGCGCCACCCAACCGCCAACGCCGAACAGTGCGTATTGGCAGAGCGAGACCATGCCCAACTGGGCGTAAAGCACCGCGACGCTCAAGCTGCAAAGCGCCATGATCGTCACGCCGGTGAAGGTCTTGAGCCAATAGGCGGAAGCGACGTAGGGCAACACGATGGCAACAATCGCCGCGGCGGCGATGCCGACGCGAAGCTGCTGCCAGAGCGTGCCGACCGCTTCAAAACTCGACGGCACCGAGCGGAACTGGTCGATGCGGCTCAACACCAGGCCGCCGCGCTGATACCAGAGCAAAACCAGCGCGGCGAAAACAAACGGCGTCGCCGAACGGTACCCCGCAATGTCCGGGAACGGCGTCGCGATCGCCTCGATTACACCGATGGCGAGACCGCCGACAACCACGGCCGTAAGCGAAGTGAGCCGCCCGAGAATGGCCGCCGCCACGGCGGGGACGACCAAATAGGTTAGCGGGATTGCCTGCAGCTTCAACATATTGGCGAGGAAGATGCCGCTTACTCCCGAGAGCAGGCCCGAGATCACCCACGCCCAGGCGTCGACCCGAAGCACCGGCACGCCGACGAGCCCGCTGATCTCGCGATCGTTGGCGAGAGCGCGCATCGACAGACCGAGCCGACTGCGGTTGAGGAACACGATCATGCCGAGCGCGACGGCAACGCCCAAGCCAAACGCAATCGCCCGCGTGGCGATGACGCGCACGCCGAAAACGTAAAAGCCGATGCCGTCGCTCGGCAGCCGCAAGCTGCGCGGCCATTCGCCCCAGAAGAACTCACAGAATCCCAACACCACGAGCGCGAAGCCGAGTGTCGCGACCGCGCGGATAATGGGATCGCTATGCGCAAGCCGCGGCGCGATGACCCGTCCGTAAAACAGGGCAAGCGCGGTAGCGCTGGCGATACCGGCAATCCAGCCGATCCATTCGGGGACGCCGATTTGCGCGATCTGCCAGGCCAAGAGCGCGCCCAAGGCGCCTAGCGCGCCTTGGGCCAAATTTAAAACACCGGAGGCCCGATAGAGCACAACGAGGCCTACACCGGCGAGGACATAGACCGCGCCGGTGCAGAGCCCCGATATGACGAAAGGGCTAAGGTCAGGCATTACAAAGACTTGCCGCTACGGCTTCTTGTTAATCCGCCAGATGCAATTCTTTTTCCATCTTGAGGATGCCCGCATAATCAGGATCGAGCACGGCAAAGCACGACCGCCGCGTGACGAACGCATCGTCCTTGATCTCGGCGACGGAGCCCGCATGCGTTGCATTGTGCTCGTCGCCGGGCCCGAAATACCACGGGCTGCAAGACACGTCGGTTTTGAGGTCCTTGATGTTGCGGAAGGCTTCGGAGACCGACGCGCGGTCGATCTTCGCGGGGTCGAGCTTCAACAGCGCTTGCGTCGCCGCGAGAGCCGCAAGGTACCCGGCTTGCGAGAACGTGTTCCGCTGATCGGACGGCTTGCCGTATTTGTCGAGCACGGCATGCCAATTGTCGATGTCGCCGCCGTGCTTGTCGAGCGGCTCAAGCTCGAGCTGAATGAACACACGGCCACCCTTGGCCCAATACGGCCCGATCGCCTTTGGCACGCTCGCGTCATAGTGCGAGGTCGGTGCGGTGAGGTACACCTTGCCGCCGAGATCCTGCTGTTCGGCCGCAGCGTAGAGTGGAATGCCAAGTTCCTTCGGCGTGTTGAAATCGATCGCATCGGGCTTGAATGCCATGGCCTGCAAGATCAGCGACGTGGCATCGAGCGAGCCCGGATCGAATAGGATGGTTTTGACTTCCATGCCGACCGACTTGCCGTAAGCCTCGATGCCGCCGCAGGACCAGTCACCCACGTTGGGGATGTTCGGGCCAATGCAGACCAAGCGCTTCACGTGCAAATCGTCGTGCATGTATTGCGCCGCGCCGATGTTGCTCATGCGCGGACCGCCATTGGTCGGCGCTATATTTTTCGAATGAAAACAATCGCGCGGCACGCCGACGCCGGCGATCACCAGAACATTGCTGCTCTCATAGAACTTGGCGTTGGTGGCGCATTCGACGAAGCTCGAATTGCCGACCATACCAACGACCTTAGTGTCGTTCACAAGCTTGGCGGCCACCTGAGTGGCGGTTTCCGGATTCCATTGGTCGTCTTCAACGCTGTAATGGATCGGGCGGCCGTTGATGCCGCCGTTGGCGTTGACGCAATTAAAATAAGCCGCGGCGGCTTGCGCCGAGCCGCTGAAATCGGCGGGGCCGGTCTTGCCGACGATCGCTCCGATTTCGATCGGCTGACCACTTGCCGCGTTGCCGTTGCTTAGCCCGCATTTCGGCGCATCGGCCGCCGCAGCCGGCACTGTCGCGAGCGCCGATGCGAACCCGGTACACGCCAGGGCCAGCATCGCGAAGTAACTCGAACGCATGTAGATCCTCCCCTTTTCACGCGGCATTTTTGCCGCGTGCCCAAAAGTTACGGGCGTAACCTATCATTGGCTTTGGCCCGTGCGAAGCGTCGTTTGCAGCTTGATCTTTGTTCGGTTACCGAACGCGGCGAGGCTCGGAAGATTGCGCAAAAATTAGGCGATCAACGACGCTGCGGTGCCTACAGGGCCGCTCTCAGCATGCCGGTTTTGCCGTGGCAATTGCGGTATTCGAAAAACTGATCGGCCGCTTTGGCCACCGTCACCTCGTGATAGAGCCGGAGCTTCGCAGCCGGGCCGAGCTGAGAAAGATATTGCATGGCGGCGCCGAAAATACGCACGTGGGTCGGGTGCGATTCCGACCAGCGCTCGAGCGCGGCGAGGCTTTTCCACCAGCTCATGCCGTAGGTTTTTTCAGTCGGCTTGCCGTCGCGATCGATGATCGTCATGTAGCGATTGGCAAAGCAGCCGATGGCGACGCCATCGTCGCGCAAAAAGTCCATACCGGCGCGCAGCACCGGCTCGACGTCTTGCAAATACATTTGGCGCTCGGAGGTATCAGTATCGGTCCAGTCCTGGCCCGAGCGGATCAAGCAAATATTCTCCTGCGGCGTCACCCGCACTGACGCACCGTCGCGAACCTGGCCTGGCGCGCCCGAGGGCGAAAGCGCGTCGCTCTGCGACGCTGGAATGCGATCGCGCATCCCGCCCCAATAGGCGTGCTCCATGATGTCGCCGCTCAATCCCTCGGCCAGCACCGCCACGCCCTCCGGCCGACCGAGCGAAGAGAACAGCGTCTCGTAGTGGTCCATCTCGGGACTGAGCACCTCGATGAAAGTGCCGATTCCGGAAAATTCGGCCTCCCCGCCGGTCCAGCCGTTCCGCGCCTCGGGAAACCAGGCGTTGAACGCGTCCTTGTCATCCCAATAAGCGACCGAAACGGTCGTGGGATATCCGGCCTCGTCGATGTAAGTTGCCCGATCCCAATGCCGCGGACCGTTCGGCACAGCGAAACGCTCTGCGATCGAGGCGAGTGCCGCGGCAAAGGCCGGTGGTGCGACGCCTTCGTGCTGCACACCGAAATACGCCATGACTACTTGCTTCACGGCCGCGTCGTGGCGCGCGACAAAAGCCGGGTACGGCGGCTGGTAATCCTCCGGCACCCGCCGATGGCGGGTGCGCGTCACCTGAAGGTGCGAGGGGATCGCCGACTCCACGGCAGTCACTCCGCCGCTTGCGCCGGCACGAATGGCGCGACTGCCGGGGATTTTGCCGCCGGCTTTGGCGTGTTTGCCGCCTCCCCTTCCTGATCGATCGGCAGCGCCAGGGTCTCGACGCGATGCGCCGGTCGATTGTTGAACAAAAGCCGCGTGACGTCGGGACGCGCGTAATGTCCGGCCGGATCGGCCGCGGCTTTTGCCACCGAAATCATGCCGAGATCGATGTCGGCGTAGAGCAAACCTTCCTGGTCCGGCGGCAACGGCTTGGCGAGCGGCGCGCCGTCAGGACCGTAGATCACGGCAAAGCCGCCGCCGGCATGCAGGAATTGATGCTTCTCGGGGGAGTCGCATAATTCCTCGACCATGGCCGGCGAAACCGTGGCGCACGGCGCAATAACGAAACACGAGCCTTCGACCGCGTAGATCTTGCTCGCCGCATTGTTGACCTCGGCGCCGAGCGCATGCGCAAACGGATCGTAGAGCGAGAAGCTCGGCCACGCGGCGACGTGGACCTGCTCGTTTTGTGCATACATGGCGTATTTGGAAAGCGGCTGCAGATGCTCCCAGCAACACAGCGCGCCGACCCGGCCAATAGCGAGATCGTGCACGGCGAGATGCGAACCGTCACCCTCCCCGAACACGGTGCGCTCCGCATGCGTCGGCTTTAGTTTGCGGCGCGTGGCGATCGTTTCGCCGTCAGGGCCGATGATCCATTGCGCGATGTAAAGGCTGCCGCCGTCGCGCTCGGAGAGACCAAGCGCCACGTACATATTGTTGCGCTTGGCGGCCGCCTGCAACCGCTCGGCTTCCGGCGTGCCGTATTGCAGCGAGTTGTCGAAATAGCGCGAGACGAAGCCGCGCATGATTGCCCAGGCCGGTGCACCGAGCCAAATCCACCACGGATAACCGGGGATGAAGGTCTCGGGAAAAGCGATGAGGCGGGCGCCGTTCGCACCGGCTTCGTCGATCAGCTGAACCGTTTTTTCGATCGAGGCTTCCAGATCGAGAAAAGCCGGCGCCGCCTGCACAGCGGCCACTTTGAATTTGGGATGTGTCGGGGACATGGTCCACTCCTTGGCCGATCTGAAACGCCAGACCAGCACCTGTTCGTTCGATGATCGTTCATACGTCTGCGCCGGCTCGTCCTGGTACGGCGCGCAGATGTACCGATACGCAGGCTAAGGCCTCTCGTGGAATTTTCTTGGCTGGACGCGCAATAAAAATTGGCTACGGGCGCAGTCCGCCAAGGACGCGTTCACCCCGGTGTGCTAGCGTGGTAGCTTGAATTTGCCGGGCTGCTCGGATCACGGGTGCGGTCCATGAGAACCGTCCTGACAACAAGCGAGATCGCTGAGCGAAAGCGCGCTCAGTACTGGCAGGACGCCGTCTGCGACACTTTCGTCGAACTCGATTGCCAGGTCCGTCCGGACCGGCCGTTTTTCGGCGAACTCGTCACCACCGAATGTGAGGGCTTGCACTTTTCCCGGGTGCACGCCGATGAACAGACGGTCAAACGCACGCCCAGGCGTATCAGCCGCGCCCGCGAAGAGGTGATGCTCATCAGCTTGCAGGTGAGCGGCGTCGGTTCGGTCAGCCAGGACGGCCGCGAGGCGCGGCTCGAGCCCGGCGATTTTGCCTGCTACGACTCGACGCGGCCTTACACGTTGCGCTTTGATTCCACGTTCGAGCAGCTCGTGCTGCATATGCCGCGCGAGGCCATGGTCAGACGCATCGGCCGCACCGAAGCCTGGACCGCACGGCGGGTCGCCGCGGCAAGTCCGGTCGGCTCACTCGTGATGCCCTTCGTGCGCCGCACGGCCTCTATCGTGTCCGAGGTGGCGCCGGCGACCGCAAGCAGGCTTTCTGAAACCTGCTTGTCGCTGGTCACCGCCGCGCTGGGCGAGAACCTGAGCGACACGTTCGAGGGTCAAAGCGCCGCCCGTACCGCGCTGACTTTCCGCGCCAAGGCGGTTATCGAAAATAACCTGCATGATCACACACTCAACACCGAGAAGGTCGCGACGATGGTTTGTATCTCGCCGCGTTACCTCCAGGACCTGTTTCAGGCCGAGCACACGACGGTGAGCGATTGGATCTGGGTGCGGCGACTGGAAAAGAGCCGGCGCGATTTGGCCGATCCGCTGCGGGCCCGCGATAGCATCGCGCAAATCGCGCTCGCTTGCGGTTTCTTGGACTTCGGCCATTTCAGCCGACGCTACAAGGAAGCGTTCGGGATGCCGCCGCGCCAATACCGCGCCGCGCTGCGCGGCACATCTGCGCCTAACCACGGCGACGGGACGGCTTAGCGCACCATTCTGCGAATTATCTGTTCGCGAACCTACCCGCTCATATGCGTTTCGAGAAAGGCGCCAGCGTGGCGTATCGCGTCACGTCCTTCGCCGAGCATAAAGCCGAACAGGTGCCAGACGTGCGGCATGCTCGGCCAGATTTCGAGCCGGACCGAAACATCGGCGGCGCCGGCCTGCGCCGCGAGCCGCGTCGCGTCATCGAACAGGATTTCGGCCGAGCCGACCTGAATGAGTAGCGGCGCCAAGCCGGACAGATCGGCGCCAAGCGGCGATAATTGGCCGCCGCGTCCCTCGCCCGCGCTGCCGCCGCGATACGAGCGGCCGGCATGCAACAATGCGTCCCTGTTTAATGCCAGATCGCTCTTCGCCTTGGTCTTCATCGACGCGCCGGAGCATTCAAGATCGAGCCACGGCGAAATGGCGAGGCCTGCGGCCGGCAATGGCAGGCCGCAATCGCGGACGGCCATCATTCCGGTCACGACAAGACCGCCGCCCGCTGAATCGCCGGCGAACACGACGGACTTCGCGGGTGTCCCCCGATCGAGGAGCGACTTATAAGAGGCGACGATATCGTCGACGGCTGCGGGAAACGGATCCTCCGGTGCCAGGCGATAGTCAATTGCCAGCGCGCGCGCCTTGGTCGCGCGGCCGAGTTCGCCGACCAGTGGCCGATACCCTTGGCCGAGCCCGAGACGTAGCCGCCGCCGTGCAGGTAAAGCATCACGCGGTCCTGCCGCACACCGGGCGCGTCGATCCACAGCCCCGGCACGCCGCCTGCTTGCGCGGCTTCGAACTTGAGATCGGGTGAAACCGGCACGCTTGCCAACAAGCCTTCGAACTCGGCGCGCGCCTGCGCCGGTGGCGCCCCAAGGTTTGGGCCGCCCTGGCTCATCATGCCGGTCAGCGTCGCAAGTTCTTCAGCGCTCATGATTACATTTCCTCCGCGGTCGCGACCGCGCGCACTGTAGCTGTTGCGCCGTCGTTCGGACAATAACGCGGAGGGACCGGCCGACTGAAACGCTTTTGCTCACACCCTCGCGATGACCGCGACCGGACCGCCGCCGGGCGGCCCCTGATGTTCGGCGCCGCCGGACACGTAGACCGCCCCGGTTCCTGAGAGGCCGCCGATCAAACCGCCGACGGCGGCGCGGGCGTGGCGCGTTGAGCCTACATCGGAGTCGTCGAGCATAGTGTGGCGAAATCCGCGTACGTTGCCGTCGGGCGAGGCTTCGGCTTTGGCGAAAATGTTGACCAGCCGGTCTTTGACCTGCGCGTCGGCAATCCCGAGGTTCACGCTTTTCAACGCTTCGATCACCGCGGAAAGATCGATCGAGTCGCGCATCACCGAATGTCCGATCACGAACGGGCTTGCCGACCAGCGCGAATTGCCCATGACGATCACGACGTTATGCATCAGCTCGATGCCGGCTGAAGAGGAGGCGACCGAGGAAAACAAGTCCCAGTCCTTCAATATCCGGTCTTCTTCGATCTCGTCATCGATCTCGCCCAACGCCTGCGCCACCCCCAGCGCCGAGGCGCCCCGCGAATAGCCCATGGACGAATAGCCGCTGCTGGTGATGGTCTTGCGGCCACGGTGAAGCGCCGCCTCAATGCGCTCGCTTGTCAAAAGCGGACACTTGATCTGCACGAAATGGACGTCCAGCGGATCGTCGATGCCCGCATCGTTCATAGCCTGATGCACCGCTTTGACCGTCTCGGCGATTTGAACTTTGCGCCCGATCTCTTCCGGCAGAAAATCGCGGGTTTGAGCAATACCCACGCTCAGCCGCTTTCCGCTCGCGCCGTTCGGCGCCGTTGCCGCCTGCCGGGCGAATACCGTTAAATGCGGCGACAGCACGCCTTCGGTGCCGCCCGACATCACGAAGGCGATCTTGCCTTCGACCGCGTGTGGCGGAACCCCGAGATGCGGCGACAAAGCCTCGCACAGGGCCGCGACAGCATATTCGCGGGTGAAATCGTTGACGCCGCCGTTGCCTTCGGTCTTGCCGAGCACGGCAAGGATCGAGGACGGCGCCATCTTGCCGTTTTCAATCAGCCGCATCAGGCCCGAAACGTCACCCGGCCCTTTCGTCGGCACGCGCACAACGTCGACCGATATGCGACGCATGCTCATTCCGCCTCCCCCCTCGACCAGAAGATCAAGCGGCGTTCGGTGAAGCTGATAACGTAAAACATCGCGATCCCGGCGACCGCCGCGGCAAAGATTGCCGAAAACAGCGTCGCCGTTTCCAGATGCGCCGAAGAAATCATGATCAGATAGCCAAGTCCCTTGGTCGCGCCGACGAATTCGCCGACGATGGCGCCGACGACTGCCAGCGACGACGAAATCTTGAGTGCCGAGAACAAGTACGGGAGACAGTACGGCACCCGCAGCTTGCGAAATTCCTGCGCGCGCGTCGCGCCCATCGTCTCGAACAGCTCGCGATATTCCACGTCCGCCGCCTTGAGGCCCTTGACGGTGTTCACCAGCACCGGAAAGAAGCAGATCAGGATCGCCGCGACGATCTTCGACCACCATCCCGTGCCGAGCCAAATGACCAAGAGCGGTGCGATTGCTACGATCGGCGTCGTCTTCACCGCGATCGCGATGGGAAAAATCCCATGTTCCAGGGTGTGAAAGCGCACGAACAATGTGGCGATGGCGAACGCCAGCACACTGGCAATCGTGAAGCCCGCCAGCGCCTCAATGAACGTGACCGCAAAGTCGAGGCCGAGCGAACGGTCGGCCGTTGCCAGAATCGCCGCGGGCGATGGCAAAAGATATTCCGGGATCTGCAAGACGACCACGATCGCTTGCCAGGCGACAAACAGTGCCAGGCTGAATGCCACAGGCGGCAGCACGCGCGAGGTCATTGCCCTCTCCTCACCATGGTGCGGATGCGGCGTATGATAGCCGCAGCGGTGGCATCCTCGGGCGCGCGCGGGCGCCCGCACGCGATCGTAATATCCTCAATTAACTGCGCGGGACGGGAAGACAGCACGATGACGCGATCGGACATGGCCACAGCTTCGGGAATGGAATGGGTCACCATCACGACTGTAGAGAGCCGTGTCTCTTTGTTTTGCCAGATGCGGATCAGCTCTTCGTTGAGCGTGTCGCGGGTGAGTTCGTCGAGCGCGCCGAACGGCTCGTCGAGCAGGAGAATATCGGGATCACACATCAGCGCCCGCGCCAGAGCGACGCGCTGCTGCATGCCGCCCGACAATTGATGCGGATACGCTTTTACGAAATCGCCGAGACGCACCAGCTCGAGCATGCGGGCCGCGTTCCGCCGCTCAGCTGAATCGGCAACCGCACCGCCCCGCTGAATCTCAACCGGCAACAGCACATTATCGAGAGTGGTTCGCCACGGCAGTAACAGCGGCTTCTGAAACATGAAGCCCATGCGCAAATCGGCGACCGAGCGGTCGATACGGCCGCCGGTCGGCTTTACCAAGCCGGCAATCGC
>Ga0302225_10000778_pt1 | contig 22050 bp, 14 predicted proteins | sample II_Palsa_E3_2_FD_193515 | JGI IMG/M metagenome (GOLD analysis project Ga0302225, IMG submission 193515) | Peat permafrost microbial communities from Stordalen Mire near Abisko, Sweden - II_Palsa_E3_2 | ecosystem: Environmental > Terrestrial > Soil > Palsa > Peat permafrost | place: Sweden...
TCCGCGAGTTGGGCTCTGATCGAATGGGGATGATTGGCCGGGCTGGTCGCGAATGGTTCTCGTCTCCGAACTTCGACGTTACGGTCTGGCTGCGATCTCCTGCGGCCTGGCGCTGGCTGTGGCGTGGCCGTCCGATGCTCCGACGTCCTGTTTCTTCCTGGCTGCCATGGTGAGCAGCCTTTACGGGGGCAAGGGCCCTGGGCTCATGTCCGTTGCCCTCTCTGCCCTGGCCTACGACTACTTTTTTCTGCCTCCGCGATTCCATCTGGCCATCGAGCCGTCTTCCTACGTGCAATTTGCGGTCTTCCTGACGGCAATATTGTTGATTGTAGGGCTAGTCGAAGCCAAGCGGCGCGTGGGGGGGCCTCGTCGGCAAGTTGCCGCCCGCGTGCAGAGAAGCGAATACTACCTGGCGGAAGCGGAGAGATTGGGTCATATTGGCAGCTATGCTTCCAACGCGCGTGTAAATCCTCCGGAGATCCGGTACATTTCCGCGGAAATGTTTCGAATATTGGGATTTCCCGCAGGAGACGTTCCGCCTACCACGGAAGAGGCCGGCAAGGTCTTCACGGCCGCTGGTCCGGAAAACTGGCCGCGCATCTTGGAACTGTACGAAACGGCACGCCGGGAGAAGATCGCCGACGGCGAATTCCCCGCTGTCCTACCGGACGGCTCAAACCGAATGATTCGTATTGTCGCGCACACCGTGTACGATGCGGCGGGCCAACCAGACGAGTTCATTGGTACCTGCGTCGATGTCACGGACCAGCACCGGGCCAGAACGGAATTGCAGAAGGCATTCGACGAAATAAGGAAGTCGGAAAATCAACTTCGAGCCATCATCAATACGATTCCCGCGTTCGCATGGTCTGCCCGTTCAGATGGTTCCGCCGATTTCTTCAACCAGCTCTACCTGGATTATACGGGCCTTTCTGCGGAACAGGCAATCGACCGGGGCTGGACGGTTGCGGTTCATCCGGACGACCTGAGCGGCCTGGCTGATTACTGGCGATCCGTTCTCGCTTCTGGCGAGGCGGGTGAGGTCGAAGCGCGCCTACGCCGTTTCGATGGAACTTATCGATGGTTTCTGTTCCGTACTAGCCCACTGCACGATGAATCGGGCAACATCGTCAAGTGGTACGGAATAAACGCGGATATTGAAGACCGTAAACTGGCCCAGGATGCTCTGCGCACGAGCGAGCGCGACCTTAGCTTGATCATCGAGGCGATTCCCAGCCTAGTGTGGTGCGCGGATCCGGACGGCGAGGTCAACTACTTGAACGGGCGCATGCTGGAGTACACCGGTACAACTCCTGGCGCCTGGGAGCAGTTTGGCTGGACCAACTTCCTCCACCCGGACGATGTAGAGCCGACGGCGCGGGCGTGGTCGCGTGCTATCGCAACTGGCGAGACGCACGAAATCCAATGCCGGCTCCGCCGTTCCGACGGTGTCTACCGATGGTTTCAGGTGCTCGGCCATCCCACGCGTAACAATGAGGGCGGAGTAACTCGATGGTACGGTTTATTGATCGATATCGATGACCGGAAGAATATGGAGGAAGCTCTGCGCAATAGTGAGACGCGGTTGTCGCGAGCGGCACAGACAGCCACCCTCGGCGAACTTTCTGCCTCCATTGCCCATGAAATCAACCAGCCTCTAGCGGCCGCGTTGACGAATTCCCAAGTCTGCATTGGATGGTTGTCCGCGCAGCCCCCCAATGTGGCCAAAGCTATAGCGGCGGGCGAGCGGGCTGTTTGCACCGTAAAGGATGCCGGAGAAGTTGTGCGGCGCATACGTGCGCTTTTCAAGGGGGCGACTGTTGAAAACGTCGCGCTCGACCTGAATGAAGTCATCGGCGAGGTTCTCCGCCTGATTCATGGCGAGGCTGCCCGGCGGCGTGTTGAGGTAGAGGCAGACTTGCAACCAGAAATACCTTCGTTAGCGGGGGACCGTGTGCAGTTGCAGCAATTAATTCGCAATCTCCTCTTAAACGGACTTGAGGCGATGGATCAGGTCATGGACCGTCCCAAGAAACTGCTGATCCGCTCAAGGCGACACAGCCCGGAATTCGTGCTCGTCGAGATTCAGGATCACGGCGTTGGGCTGAAGGAGCCTGACAAGGTCTTCGATGCCTTCTACACCACAAAGGAGAACGGCATGGGTATGGGCCTGGCGATCTGCCGCTCGATCGTCGAAGCACATCACGGCCGGCTTTGGGCCGCATCTGGCGAGGAATATGGCGCAGTCTTCTGCTTCACTCTTGCCACCCGGCCGCTCGGTACCGGACTTTGACTAATATGAACACCAACAGCCCGATTGTCTATATCGTGGATGACGATGCTCGTATAAGGGAAGCATTATTTGACCTTATTTCCTTGTCGGGGTTGCAGGTGGCCGCATTTGGCTCGGCTTCGGAATTTCTGGCTTTCGAAAGACCCGACGTTCCCTCGTGCTTGGTCTTGGATCTGGAACTCCCGGACGTCAACGGCCTCCAACTCCAACAGTCCCTGATATCAGGAGACGCTCCGCTGATCATTTTCATTTCGGGCCGCGGCGACATCCCCTCGTCGGTGCGCGCGATGAAGGCTGGAGCTATCGAATTCTTAACGAAACCATTCGATGATCAGGACTTGCTTCGCGCGATCGCCACCGGAATCGAGCTCGATCGAGCCGCGCGGCTGAAAAGGTCGGAGCTCGCCGATCTGCAGAGGAGCTACAATCTTCTCAGTCCCCGTGAACGGGAAGTGCTTCCTTTAGTGGTGGCGGGCTTCGCTAATAAGGTGACCGCGGCTCATTTCGGCACTAGTGAGAAAACCATCGGGGTTCAGCGGGGCCAGGTCATGAGAAAGATGGGCGCGCGATCGCTCGCCGAACTCGTAGCGATGGCACGCACACTAGGCATCAAGATCCCTGGACCCGCATAAAGAAACACCCAATAGCCACCATTTTCGTTCGCCGCTATCATCGGAACTGTACAGCAGAGCTCCCGATAATGGATTCAAAGAAAAGAATAGTAATGGGCGTGGACGATGACTCCCGCATGCGGGAGGCAATCGAAAGCCTGCTCGAAATGGCCGGCTACGACGCCCGTGTCTTTTCTCGCGCCGATGAGCTCGTACGTTCTCGCGCCTTGGCAACTGCGGACTGTGTAATAACGGACGTCCGCATGCCTGGAATGGACGGAATCGAATTGCAGCGTCGCATTAAGGTTGACTATCCCAAACTGCCGGTCATCTTTATCTCCGCGCATTTTGACGATGAAATTCGACGGCAGGCCCTTGACGGCGGCGCAGTCGACTTTATGTATAAACCATTCGACGGTGACGCCTTGTTGCGCGCAATCGATCGGGCAGTGAACAACTCTTAAACGATCCGGTCTGAGGGTTCGGCAAGGGAGAAAACGATGGCCATTGCAGGTTTGATTGGATCATCCTCACACCGGCGAAATCAAAGCTCGGGTCGGTGGACGCGACTATGCCCAGCCAGTTGAACCGGATTCTCGCCAAGCAGCCGCCACGGTCGGTGTTTGCTGACCCGTTTCGACCGATTGCCAAAAAGAAATAGTGGAGTAACCAACAGCCATGGCGACGATGATGCCCTCCGTGACCGAGCCTTCCGGGTACGTGCTGGAGCCCCTCCGGGAAGGCGCGGACTTCACCCTTTACCGCGGTCGTCAGCATGGCAACCCATCGCCGGTCTTGGCAGTAGCACTCGCGGCAGAACAGCCGTCGCCCCAGGGTCTCCGGCGGCTCGAGCACGAATACTCGCTCGCGGCTGAACTCGATCCAGCATGGGCAGCTAGGCCTCTCGCGCTTACTCGTCACAAAGGACGGACGATCCTCGTACTCACAGACCCTGGCGGTGAGCCTCTGGATCGGATCCTTGAGAGGCACCAGGGGCAACCGCTCAGCCTGACTCGCATTCTGCGCATCGCCATTGGCTTGGCGACCGCGCTCGGCCAAGTCCATCGGCACGGCCTCATACATAAGGACATCAAGCCTGTGAATGTGCTTGTCGACGATGCCGGCAACGCATGGCTCACCGGCTTCGGAATCGCTTCCCAATTGCCGCGCGAGTGTCAGGCGCCCGCGCCACCGGAGATCATTGCCGGCACCCTGGCCTACATGGCGCCCGAGCAGACAGGCCGCATGAATCGCTCAATTGATACACGCAGCGATCTCTATTCGTTGGGCGTCACCTTGTACCAGATGCTTACCGGCGCGCTGCCATTCGCCGCCGCTGATCCCCTGGAATGGGTCCACTGCCACATTGCACGCCAGGCTACACCACCGGTTGAACGCGCCGCAGTCCCCGAGCCACTGTCTTCTCTTACCATGAAGCTCCTCGCCAAGAATGCAGAGGAGCGCTACCAGACCGCCTCCGGCCTCGAAGCCGATCTTCGGCGTTGTCTGGCGGCATGGGAATGCGATGGGCGCATCGATTCATTTCCGCTGGGCGAGCACGACGTGTCGGACCGGCTACTGGTACCAGAGAAGCTGTATGGAAGGGAAGGCGAAATCTACACCCTGCTCGCGGCCTTCGACCGAGTCGTAGCCAACGGCACGCCGGAACTCGTGCTCGTATCTGGTTATTCCGGCGTCGGCAAATCCTCCGTGGTGAACGAACTGCACAAGGTGCTTGTCCCGCCGCGAGGCCTCTTCGCTTCGGGCAAGTTTGACCAATATAAGCGCGACATCCCTTATACGACTCTTGCACAGGCGTTCCAGAAACTGGTCCGTCAGATCCTCGTCAAGAGCGAAGGGGAGGTGGACCGGTGGCGGCACGCCCTTCGAGAAGCCGTGGGTCCGAATGGCCAACTCATCGTCAACCTCATCCCTGAAGTCGAGCTCATCATCGGAAAACAGCCGCCTGTTCCGGACCTATCGCCGCAAGAAACGCAGAACCGCTTCAAGATGGTGATCCGACAGTTCCTCGGCGCATTCGCTCGTCCGGAGCACCCTCTCGCGTTGTTCCTCGACGACTTACAATGGCTGGACGCGGCGACCCTTGAAATTCTGGAGTATCTGATCGCCGATCCTGAGGTCCGCCACCTGATGCTGGTTGGGGCCTACCGTGACAACGAGGTCAGTCCGTCTCACCCCCTCATGCGGACGCTGGAGGCCATCCGCAAAGCCAACGCGCGGGTACAGGAAATCGTGCTGGCGCCCCTCGGGCTCAATGATATTGGCCGGTTCGTCGCAGATGCGCTACATTGCGCGCCGGATTCGGCTCGTCCTTTGGCGCAGCTTGTGCACGAGAAGACCGGCGGCAATCCGTTCTTCGCGATCCAGTTCCTCAGTGCGCTGGCCGAGGAACAGCTGCTGGTTTTCGACCGGGATGTCGCGGCCTGGAACTGGAACCTCACGCGCATCCGCGCCAAAGGCTACACCGACAGTGTCGTGGATCTCATGGTCGGAAAGTTGAAACGATTGTCCGACACGACACAAGAAGCGCTAGAGCAACTCGCCTGCCTCGGGAACGTGGCCGAGATCGCGACCCTGACCCTCATTTACGGGGTGTCGGAGGAGGAGATCCACACGCTTCTTTGGGAGGCCGCACGCGCCGGGCTGATCCTCCGCCTGGACGGCTCCTACGCGTTCCTCCACGACCGTGTTCAGGAGGCTGCCTATGTGCTCATCCCCGCAGGCGACCGGGCGGCGGCACACCTTCGGATTGGAAGAACGCTCGCGTCACGGACGGCGCCGGAGGCGATCGAGGAGAGAATCTTCGAGATCGTCAACCAGCTTGATCATGGCGCCGAACTTATCGACTCACAGGATGAGCGCGAGCGCGTCGCCGAGCTCAACCTCATGGCAGGCAAGCGCGCCAAAGCTTCAACGGCGTATGCCGCGGCTCTAAAGTACCTCGCCACCGGACGCGCTCTGCTGTCCCCTGACAGTTGGCAGCGGCAATACCAACTTGCCTTCGCGCTGGAGTTTAACCAGGCCGCGTGTGAGTTCCTGACCGGCGCACAGACGGCAGCGGAAGAGCGGCTCTCGATGCTTTCGAGCCGGGCCAGCGGTCTTGCCGATCTTAGCGCAGTCACTTGCTTGCGCGTCGACCTCTTCACGACCTTGGGTCGGAGTGACCGAGCTGTCGAGGTGTGCCTCGAATACCTCCGTAGGACCGGTGTTCAGTGGTCGCCGCACCCGTCGAAGGACGAGGTAACGCGGGAATACGAGATGATTTGGCGAGAGCTCGGGAGCCGCTCGATCGAGGAACTCGTCGACCTGCCTGAGATGACCGATCCGGACTGTCGAGCGACCGTCGACGTTCTCACGAGCATCATGCCGCCAGCATTGTTCACGGACGACATTCTCTACTGCCTCGTCGTCTGCCGGATGACGAACCTTAGCCTCGAGCATGGCAACAGCGACGGATCCTGTCTCGGCTACGTGGGGTTGGGAGCGATATTTGGACAGTACTTTGGCGACTACGGGGCCGGATTCCGTTTCGGCAAGCTGGGCTTCGATCTGGTGGAAAGGGGGGGACGGGACGGCTTCAAGGCTCGCGTGTATTTTACCTTCGGACACTTTGTCACTCCCTGGACGAGACACATTAGTACCGGTCGCCCATTGCTTCGCCGCGCATTCGACGCGGCGAACAGGATGGGCGACCTCACCTTTGCGGGCTATAGCTGCGATAACTTGATCACAAATCTCCTGGCGACGGGAGATCCACTTGACGAAGTGCAACGGGAAGCCGAAATCGGCCTCGAATTCGCGCGAAAAACGCGGTTCGGTCTCATTGTAGACGTCATTACGACACAGCTCAAACTCATACAGACTCTCCGGGGCTTGACTCCGAGTTTCTCGTCCTTTAACGACGAGGAGTTCGACGAGCGCAATTTCGAGCAGCACCTGGAGGACAATCCGGCCCTGGCAATCGGTACGTGCTGGTATTGGATCCGCAAGCTGCAAGGGCGCGTCTATGCAGGCGAGTATGTTTCCGCGATACAGGCGGCACTCCAGGCGCAACCTCTTCTTTGGACGTCGCAGCCGTGCCCTGAAGTGGTTGAATACCATTTCTACGGTGCCCTGGCGCGAGCAGGACAGTATGACGCGGCATCAGCCGAAGAACAGCCTCAACACCTGGAGGCGCTAGCCGCGCACCACAAACAGCTAGAGATCTGGGCGGACAACTGCCCTGAGAATTTCGAAAATCGCGCGGCGCTGGCCGCTGCCGAGATCGCCCGCCTCGAAGGGCGAGAATCGGACGCAATGCGTAAGTACGAGCAGGCCATTCAGTCGGCCCGAGAGCACGGCTTCGTCCAAAACGAGGGCTTGGCGCATGAGGTGGCCGCGCGGTTCTACCTGGCGCGCGGCCTCGAGACGATCGGCCACATGTATTTAAGCAACGCGCGGAACTGCTACGACCGCTGGGGCGCGCTCGGCAAGGTGAAGCAGCTCGACGCACTCTACCCGACGTTGCGCCGGGAACGAGCTTCCGCCTCTCTCACCGGCACAATTGGCGCGCCCGTGGGGCAGTTGGACGTCGATACCGTGGTCAAGTCCTCACAGGCACTCTCGAGCGAAATCGTCCTCCCCAGGCTGATCGAGAAACTCATGCGGATCGCGCTGGAGCATGCAGCCGCCGAACGAGGTCTGCTCATCCTTATCCGGGGTGACAAACCGCAAATTGAGGCAGAGGCCACCACCGGCCACGACAGGGCAGAGGTCACTATTCAACAAACGGTCATCACGCCATCTGCTCTCCCCGAATCCGTGCTTCATTACGTTATGCGGACGCGGGAGAGTGTTGTCCTTGACGATGCTTTGGCCAGGAACTTGTATTCGGAGGACGAGTATGTGCGGCTGAAGCGCCCCAGATCCGTTTTATGTCTGCCCATCGTCAAACAAACAAACCTTGTCGGCGTACTCTATCTGGAGAACAATCTGACTCCGTGCGCTTTCACGTCGGATCGAATAGCGGTGCTGAAGCTGCTGGCATCGCAAGCCGCGATCTCCCTGGAAAACGCGCACCTCTATACGGATCTTGACCAAGCTCAGGCGTACCTGCTGGAAGCCCAAAGGCTGAGTCACTCCGGGAGTTTCGGTTGGATGCCGTCGAGTGGCGAGCTTATCTGGTCGAGCGAAACATATCGCATCTTCGACTACGACCCCGCGATCGAACCTACGCTGGAAATGGTCCTCCAACGTGTCCATCCGGAGGACGGACCCTTAGTCCAACAGCTCATTGATCGCGCATCTCGCGCCGGGCAAGACTGGGGCCTCGACTACCGGCTGTTGATGCCGGATGGTTCGGTGAAACACGTTCATGTCGTTGCACATGCTGTGCCGGATGGATTGAGAGGAGAGGTAAGTTTTGTCGGCGCGGTAGTGGACGTGAGCGCGGCCAAACAGTCACAGCATGCTCTGGAACAGGCGTTGCAGGAAATTAAGACGCTGAAGGATCGGCTCCAGTCGGAGAACACAGTACTCCGCGAAGAGATCGACAGGGCATCGATGTTCGAGGAAATCGTCGGAAATTCACGTATCCTGCGGAACCTGCTTTCTCGCGTATCCAAGGTCGCTCCAACCGACTCCAACGTTCTGGTCACCGGGGAAACCGGGACGGGCAAGGAGCTGATTGCGCGTGCCATTCACAAGCGTTCCCGGCGCTCCTCACGCGCCTTTGTGAGCGTGAACTGCGCAGCGGTACCGCGCGATTTGATCGCTTCAGAATTGTTTGGGCATGAGAAGGGCGCGTTTACGGGGGCGACTCAACGGCGTCTAGGGCGCTTTGAGTTGGCCGAGGGCGGCACGATCTTCCTCGATGAAGTCGGCGAGCTTCCTGCCGAAACTCAGATCGCCCTCCTGCGTGTTCTACAGGAACACGAATTTGAGCGTGTCGGCGGAACCGGATCCATCCGAACTGAAGTTCGCGTGATTGCCGCCACGAACCGCGACTTGGAGGCTGCCATCGCCGCGGGCGCGTTCAGGAGCGACCTGTTTTACAGGCTCAATGTCTTCCCGATTGAGATGCCCAGTCTGCGGGAAAGAAGAGAAGACATTCCCCTCCTGGTCGAGTACTTCCTTGATCGTTACGCAAGGAAAGCAGGAAGGAGCTTTCGGGCCGTGAACAAAAGGAGCCTCGATCTCCTCCAGTCGTACCCCTGGCCAGGTAATATTCGCGAACTGCAGAATGTCATCGAGCGTTCCGTCATTGTATGCGAAACGGAGAATTTCTCGGTCGATGAAAGTTGGCTTTCCCGGCAGCCCCGAGCAACTGGACCGAAGAGCCAGATTGAGCTTTCCCAAAAGCTTGCCGCTCAGGAAAAAGAGATGATTGAGGCTGTTTTGCGTGAAAGCGGAGGGCGGGTGGACGGACCATCAGGCGCGGCGGCCAGGCTGGGTATGCCCCGATCCACCCTGGAATCAAAAATCAAATCGCTGAAGATCGATAAGAAGCGCTTCAAGAGTTCATATCCCTCATAAGAACAAGGCTCTGATACCTCTTCTGGGGTAGGTCCAAGAGGCGATTTGTACAGAACTTCGCCAATGGCAAGCCAGTCGCCATTCTAAGAACCACTAAATCTTTCAGATCAGCAACTTATGATTGGTGTCTGACTTGCAATCTTGATAAAGCGCAGGGAATTGCAAATGCCAAGAATCGAATCACTGGATACCAGCCAGAACGGAAGGCCGTAGAGCCGCCTGAAAGCGTCCCACAGTCTGCGCCACCGTACCAGTGAAGGCGCCCCGCTCATGACCGAAGTGCCCGCTCTCCAGCAAAGCGTTCGGAATCGCGGCGCAATTGGGAGCCGCGAAACGGTTTTGGAGGCGAGGGCTTGCCTCAATGAATCGCCTGCGCGATCACCTCCTTGCCGGTACCCGTCACCGAGCCCACAAGGACACGATCATCCAATACATTCATCGGATACGTCAAAGTAGATAGGGATTTCATGCCGCCTTCATCTCAGGCACGCATCGGCAGACTCTGCGGTACGTTCGTATACGACTCCGGGAGCGCTGTACTCCGTTCAGTTGTCTCTCGCGAGATTCCGAGCTTTTGCATTCTGGCAATCAGCGTGGTCCGGTGCATCCCGAGCCTGGCAGCAGCGCCATTCGGTCCACCGACGACCCAGTTGGTTTCGCCAAGCATGGCCTTGATGTGAGCTCGATTCGCATCCTCCAGCGTACGGATATCGTCGACCTGAGGTTCTGACTTTGTGAGCTCGGCAATCGGCGCTTGCAGTTCTGCGCCCCTCGTAAGGATCACTGAGCGCTCGATGAAGTTTTGCAGTTCCCTGATATTTCCCGGCCAGCTGTATTTCTCGATCGCCGTCATCACTTGATCTGAGACGTAGTCGACCGATTTGCCCTGACGCTGGGCGAATCTTCGAAGAAAATGCGCTAGAAGCAAACGAATATCTCCGCGTCTTTCGCGAAGCGGGGGAAGAGTTATCGGAAAGACATTCAGACGGTAGTAAAGATCAGCGCGAAACTTGCGCTCCTGCACCATGCGCCAGAGGCCCTGATTCGTAGCCGCGATGACCCGCACGTCCACTTGAAACGTGCGGTCTCCGCCCAGGCGCTCGACCTGCTTTTCCTGAAGCACGCGGAGAAGCTTTGGTTGCAACTCGAGAGGAAGATCTCCAATTTCATCCAGAAACAATGTTCCGCGGTCAGCCGCCTGAAAGCGTCCTATAGTTTGAGTTACCGCACCGGTGAAAGCGCCTCGCTCATGACCGAAGAGTTCGCTTTCCAGCAAAGCGCTCGGGATAGCCGCGCAGTTGAGTGCCACGAAACGGCTCTGGCGGCGAGGGCTGGCCTCATGGATCGCTTGTGCGATCACCTCCTTGCCAGTGCCCGTTTCACCTTGAATCAACACAGCGCAGTCGGATGGCGCAACTGTATTTATCTCGTCGAGGACAGCTTGGAATTTCGGACTGGATCCAATCAAACCTGTAATGGCCATAGTTTTATTCCTCACCAATTCGTTTATTTGTTACCAGTTGTTCACTTGTTTCTCTGACCAAACCATCGTTTCGCTAACTGCCGCTCCGCTGTTGCGTGATCCACTCGCGGATGTATGCAGGGCAATTCTTCAGCGTGATGCTGTTCACTTCGCAGCCCTCGAGAAAAGTGACCGCGTCTTGATCTACCAGAGTTACATCCTTTAGGTCCAGCACTATGCGGCATCCGTTTGCTTCCGCCCGAATTAATGTCTCCAATTCGGTTATGTGCTCTCTGTCGATCCGGCCGCTTAACGTATAGACCACTTGCCCGTTCGCCGTTCTACGAATTCTCAGCATTTTATCGCCTGATCCCTACCATCGAAGCCGCCTATGCCGAATCGAACTGCGCGAGGTGGTGGATCTTGTTCTCCAGATGCCTCGGCCCAACTTCCGCTCGGCGTTGGATCAAGGAGTTGATTCTCACCATTTGCCATTAGAAATGCAATCCGAGCACCAACGGCAAGCTGCTGATTTAACAGTGACTTAATAGTTCTAAAATGGCGACCGCCTCGCCATTGGCGAAGTTCTGTACAAATCGCTCTTTACATAACCCCAGTTGCAAACATGCCTGTCAGCGCGAGTTCAGCCTGATGTACTGTCGTAGCGTCACTCTGCAAGGGCTACGGTGCTCAGCCACGCGGCGCCGGCAAGTTCCTTGCGATTTCTTCGGCCACAGAATTGGTGATGCTATCGATTCTGCGGAGCAAAGTAACGAACGACGGACCGTGGGCCAGAGGCTGGCCCACGGCGTGTGACGGTAAGCTCTGTTCCATCTCTTTCAACGAATCTCTCGGGATCTGTCCAGGACGTGCTGTACCCTCAATCCAGTCAGCCACATCATCCAGCAACGCGGCCGAGCGACTGTCATACTCGTGCAGGGAGATGAGGACCTGCTCGGGCAGTTCGAAGCCGGGCAACTGGAGGCGATATTTCAGGGATGCGATTCTCATCAGAAAGAGCGTCCTCAATTGCGGTTGCCACTCCCGGATGCGCTCGCGCAGCGCGAGGTCCTGTTGACGCGAACGCCCAAATTCAAAAAGGACGCCGTCGGCGAGAGATCTCACTTTGTCGAATTGCGCATCGATCGTTTCGCGAAGCGTGTAGCTCCGTTCGATTGCAATTGGGCGTTCGCTGGAAACGGGCTCTCGCGCCAGTTGAGCGAGCGACCGTATCGCTGAGACGAACGCTCTTTTCATCTCGATGCCGGCCGGGGCGCTCCAGAGCCAGTCAAACGCCAGCCACATCATAAATAGCGCCAACAGGATGCCGACGACGCGATCTCGCGCCACGGCCAGTGATGCCTGGAACTTAAATTCTTCTAAATTCATCAGGCAGAAGGCAGCCGCGATCTGCAGTCCGAGATACGAAAGCCGGGGACTGGAGGTTGCGATCCAAGCTGACAGGCCGGCAACCGCGATGAAAAGCACGGCAAATCCACCAATCGAATCGATGCCTGGCAGAATAAACACCTGCGCTCCAATGCCGATCACAAAGCCTCCAATGAGGGCGCCCGCGAAGCGTAAGAACTGCTTTTGATGGGACGCGCCAATCGTGGTGAGCGCGGTCAAGTAACAAGTGGTCATCGCCGTCGCAATACCCGGCCAAAACAGCGCGTTATAGGTGACGTAACAGAGGCCGGCGGCCAAGCACCCTCGCAACGCAAATTTAATATGCTCCGGATCGGATAGCGTGCCTCGCACGAGCGTCGTAGCTCGCCGGTGATCAGAGGATGGCGATGTCGTGTAAAGATCCGGCGATTCAGCACTGGTGAATACATTGTGAATCAACGAAAGCGTTTTTTCCAGTTCTCCCAAAAGAGGAAGGCTAGCGGCCACGTCGCCGTCGACGGCCGGCTCAACCACTCTCGGACTCGCTCCATTCGATAGGATTGCGCGAATTTCAGCGATGTTCTGCGCGTCTTTGCGGACTCGGTTACGGTCATTGCCAGGAACACAGCTGGTGAATTGCAAGAGATTGGCCGCGATATCGACCAGCCTGCCGACCAACCCCACGAGGGCTCCCATGTGTTGCTGGTGCCACGCTGCGAAGCCCGATCGCTGCAGAATGCTCCTAAGGCGCGATGTTCCCACCGTAGCCAGCCGCGTTAGCTGGGACCGCGTCGCTGCGGGGATTTCACTGCCCTCGGCATAGTGTTTAAGCAGCTCTTCCACAGGAATCAGGCGCTCCATAATCGCTTCGCTCAAATCGTCGTTCCGTCGGAGCGAAGCAAAGACGAGTTCCATCACGAATGTGACGACGCTCCCGATCGTAATGGCGCCCACAGCCCAGAGAGTACTTTCTATCTTCGACCCCGCCGAATCATGGCTGTCCCACAAGGGTATGGTAATGACGATCAAGTAGGCGAACCTCGCGACCGCAGCATAGTTGCCGAGCGCGCTCAAGGTGTAGAAAGCCAGGAACAGGCTTCCGCCCACCCACAGGAACCGAAGCATTGGATCACCTAAAGCGAACGAGGCTCCGATAATGACATATACGGCCCCCAGGACTACGCCTATGACTAAGTCGCGAGCGGCGTTCGCGGTCGCTTCGATGCTTTCCCGCGAGAGCACCAGCGCGAACAGGGCAGCGAACGCTGTGTAGGGAATCCGGAAGGTCATGCCAATAATCACAACCAGCGTTGACGCCGTGACCATGCGCGCGACCAAGGAGACTCTCCCAGGGTATGGCGCAAGTTCTTCTTTGAGGAAGTCCCAAAGCCAACTGGATGTCCGGGTCGAGTCGGAGAGACTCTGCGCGATGGTGCTCATCTCAGCGGCCTCGAATGACGACGACGGCCGACTCGCTAACTCGAAATAGCTCGGGAGGCGGGTTCTCCACGCGGACGCGAACCGGATACCGGGAGGCGAGATGCACCCAGTTGAGAGTGCGCTGCACGTCGGGCAAACCGGGCTCAAAACGGCCCACAACGTCCGCGTCTGGAGTCACGCCGAATCCCACGCCGTCTACAACACCCGAAAAACGGACATTCGGCTTCGACATGACGTATACGTCGGCCCGCGTGCCAGGAGAGATGTGCTCGAGTTGGCTTTCGCGAAAATTGGCGACCGCCCACCAAGTGCGGGCGTCAATCAGTGTGAATACTTGCTGCCCGACATGCGCGTAAGCCCCCTCTGAAAGCGTCAGATTGGTCACTCGAGCGGTGAATGGTGCGTAAACTCGACAGTTATTTAGGTTGTACCGAGCGGTTTCTATCGCCGAGACTCGCGCGCCCCGCTGGTTGACCAGAGGTCCGAGCGTGGTTACGGCGTTTTGCGCCTGTTCGTGTTGGGCCGTGCTTTGTTGCAGCATGGCCTTCGAATGCTGCTCCTGCGCCAACGAAGACTGTAGAGTTGCATGTGCCAGGCGCAGTTGAGATTCCGCCTGTTTGAGAGCTTGCGCCTGCGTAATTTCGGACGTTCTAGCCCGATCCACTTGATCGACCGTGACAAACTGTTTCGCCAGTAGCGGTTCGACTCGATGCAGGTTGTTGCTCGCGTATGCCCATTCAGCTTGGGCGCGGGCGACGCCTTGTTCGGCGTTTGCCACGTCCGCGCGCTCCTGATCGACCGCGGCCGCGGAGCGTGACACGTCGGCTTCCGTGGCCCCAATATTGGCCTGCGAAACAGAAACCGCACTCACGAGAGCCGAGATCCTTCTGCCCTCGTCGGAGATCTGTCCTTCGAGCGTTGCCTGTTCTGAGACGGCTCTCTCCAAGGCATAGCGATACGGCCGGTCATCAATTTCGAAGAGCAAATCGCCTCGCTTCACAAGTTGATTGTCATGGACATTTAACCGGAGAATCGGGCCTTCCACTTGAGGTGCAATTCCGATGAAATTGGCGAGAATCTCGGAGTCGTCGGTTCGCGGGTATTCGTCGGTGTGATGGATTACCACCAAGCCCAGCGCCAACGCACTCGTCACGATAATGACGCTGAGAATTCGGCCGACCCACTTCACTACTTGGTTCACGGGGGGATCCATATGAAGTTTCCTCACTATCGAAAGAATGCAAGCCAAAGAGACAAGGTGACCAGGGCGGTTAGGCTCGGATAGGTCAAGACTGGAAGCGAGAGCGCCACCCCAACGCGCATCAGCAGCCATCGGACGGCTATGGTGAGCAGCACGGCCAACGCCAGGCAGACGAGCCAAGCCGGAAAAAATGATCCGAGGATGTCGAAAGAGGGAGCTCGCGTCACGGTTTCGACCTCTTCTCATCGACTTGAATCAGATCGCCCGCGCGGAAAGCCAGATCCGACAAGCTAGCGAGCACCTGAGTTCGCGCCAGTATGTCCGCCGATCGGGCTTGCGCAAGCACCTTTTGGGCAGCGGTGACATCGAGCAAGTTGCGAACGCCGTAGTTGTAAGACTCGAGCGCTGCAGCGTAGGACTGGGTGGCCGCGTCTAACAGTGCGGTGGCGGCCTCGCGCTGGAGAAAGGCAGTGTTCAAGTTCGAATAGGCAGTCCAAACCTCGTTTGCGATTTGATCGCGCGCCGCATCGACCTGCGCCTCGGCCCGCCGAATCTGCGCTTCCGCCTGGGCCAGCCGGTTTTTTCGCGCGCCTCCGTCGAAGATGGTCCAGTTGAGGCTCAGTGCCACTCCGCCAGCCAAATCAGCAATATGCCCCGAGGGGAGGTTTTTCTGGAGCAAATTCAGCGATTCGGCGGTCGGGCTGGCAGAGAGATTCAAGCTGGGATAATATGCAGCCCGTGCTTCTTTCCGCTGAGCGTTTGCTTCGCGAATACCGGCCACGTCTGCCTGCAGGTCAGGTCGCTGATCGATGGCGCGATCGATGATCAGTTCAACCGTCTCGCCGACCGTTTCCGGGGTGGGTACCTCGCTGAACGGTTGCATGCGGATCATCGAGGCCGCAGACGCTCCCAAAACGGTTGTGAGATCGCCCCGCGCGATCTGCTCAGCTCCCAGCACCGCCTGGAGATCGTATTGAGCTTGAGCAGTCGCGCTCCGGGCTTCCAGCACGTCTGGCAGCGTGGCCAGACCGTTTTTCAGGCGCTCTTCGGCGGCCTGTTGAACCGCGTGCGCATTGGCTAAACTAGCGCGGGCGGCTGTCTCCTCAGCTGACGCATTCAGGAGCCGATAATATGCTTGCTGGACCTTGTAGATGAGTTGCCGGTGAACATCGTTAAAGCCGAAATTCGTTGCCAGTAATCGCGCGCTTGCGGCGTCGATGCGGCCGCGGCGGGCGCCGAAGTCAAAGATTGCGTAGTTGAGATTCAACGTTAGCTGGGAATCAGGCATCGTCTGGCGATAAAACCCGCTCCTAGATCCGGCGTCCGAGCGAGCGACGCCGGAGAGCGCCACGGCGGATAACGTTGGATACAGCTCGCTACGAGAGATTCCGAGCGCAGCAGCCTGCACGCGGGCGTTCTCCCAAGCGACGCGCGTCTCAGGATTGTGCGCCTCAGCCAAATCGATCAAGTCGGCAAGCGAATAGACCTTCTCGGCGTCAATATGAAACCCGGATTGTCGAAAGCGGTGCGCCTCGAGAGCGATTTGCCGTTCGTCGGCGGAATGCCACGGGCGATCGGGCAGAGCGGGCGGACCTTGTGCAGATGCTCGATTCGCTGCCATCACAATGAGGAGCAGAATCGCAATTGGACTGGGGCCGCTGGATATTGCGCGATCCACAATCGGGCTTCGTTTGCGTAGGCGGGTGAGGCTGAACACATAACCCCCCTCGCTCACACCAGGCGAACGTTGTGTTCGATCGTTTTGATCACGGTGTCCAAGCGGCCATTCAAGACTTGCTTGGCGAGGCTTAATGTATATCCTTTCGCAGCGTGAAACGGAACATGTGAAGGCAGCGAGAGCGCGAGTGGATCGACGACAGCGTCCACCACAACCGGCCCGTCCCTGTGTGCAAGAGCTTCGGCCAGGGCGTCCTTTACGTCACCGGGCTCTTCCAGGCGAATGCCTTTGGCGCCCATAGCCTCCGCGACCCGAGCGAAATTCGGATTCTTGAAGTTAGTGCCAAATGGAACCAGCCCGGCTTCCTGCTGCTCGATATTGACGAAGTCGAGCATTTCGTTGTTGAGGATGATTTGAACGACCGGCGACTTGCGCTCAACCTGGGTCAACAGGTCTCCTAACGCGAGCATCGTGAATCCTCCGTCGCCGCAGAGCGCGATGGTCTGCCGACCGGGATATGCCAGTTGCGCGCCGAACGCGTTGGGTGCGGCATTGGCCATGGACGCCCAGGAGAACGAGCCGAAGATTCTTCGATCGCGGCCGCCCCGCAGATGCCTGGATCCCCACATACATGCCGTACCCGTGTCGATGAAGAACATCGCATCAGGGGAGGCAAGCTCGCTCACAGTGGCGGCCAGGAATTCGGGACGGATGGGTTTGATACCGGGCCCCTTCTCGACATAATGCTGCAACAGGTCTTCGAAGTCGTTAGTCTGTTGTAGGTACTTATCGAGAAACCCGCGGCCGCTCCTTTGGCTGAGGGCCGGAAGTAGAGCTTGGAGAGTGGCCCGCACGTCGCCCGCGAGCGCCAAGTCAACTGCCGTTCGCCGGCCCAGGTGCTTCGGGTTGATGTCGATTTGAACCTTCTTTACGGCGTCGCCGGGGAGAAACTCGGAGAAGGGAAAATCCGTACCCAGAAGCAACACGAGATCGGCGTCATGCATGGCCTGGTAAGCTCCGCCGTAACCAAGAAGGCCCGTCATACCGACGGCGAGCGGATTTTCGTGCTCGAGCCACTGTTTGCCCCGGAATGAGTACCCGACCGGCGCGTTGAGCCTGCTGGCCAGTTCGACCACCTCGTCATGCGCGTGACGGCAGCCTTCGCCGCCGAATATGGTGATGTTCTTTGCGCCGTCGATCAGGGAGATAAGTTTGTGAAGATCGGAGTCGGCGGGACGAAACTCGGGCGCCGCCGGAATCGTGATGGGACGCGATTCGAAAGACGCATCGGAGGCCGCCACGTCACCTGGTAATGAGATGACCGTCGGGCCCTTTTCCGTAACCGCCGTCAAGATCGCCGTCCCAATGACGGCTCGGGCTTGTGCCGGGTTAACGATGCGTCCGACGTAAAGGGCGGCTGCGTCGAAGAGCCGATATGGATTGATCTCTTCGAGCGCTGAAGTATCGATGATCTTTGTCTCAACGTCGCCCGCGATGGCGATAACCGGAGCCCGCTCCTTAAGGGCATCCATCAGACCATTTAATAGGTGTGCGGTGCCTGGTCCAGCCGTTCCGCACACCGCCACCGGATTCTCAGTTAGGTAGCTGTCCGCGACGGCTGCGAAGACGCCGTACTCTTCGTGCCTGACGTGTATGAATTCGATCTTCCCGTTTCGGCGAAGTGCATCGATCACGGGGTTGAGTGCATCGCCGACGATCCCGTAACAACGTTTCACGCCAGCCTGCTGGAGCATTTCCCACAGTAAGTCCGCTACGCTTCGCGCCATTATATATCTCCAGTTCGCTAAGAAAAGTCTGTCAAACGCTGGATTCGGTGCATTCGGAATTCCAATCCCCTCCGCACTTTCGCCCGTGGCGTTCGACACGCAGTAAAAAGGATCTGGGCTGGTAAGGAGTCAGTCTCTGCTCGACGGTTGCGATGCTCCGCAGTGTCAATCTACGCAACACCGACGGCTCTATCCATCGGCGGGTTCGACACTTGCCCAAATGAGGGCAGATTCAACTCGATCAATTCACACGGGAAAGCGCGCCCTTCGGACTTGGCGCGGTGAGTGCATTAGCCGAGGAGGAATGGAAGCGGCGTGACCTAGTGAAGCGCCGCACTTATCAACGTTCAAACACTAAAGGGAGACACTTCATGAACACACAACGTAGGATTTCCTCTTGCGCGGGGATCGCGCTTCTTTTTGCAACTGCATCATTCGCGCAGCAGGTGAAGACCGACTTTGATCGGAGCGCGGATTTCAGCCAGTACAAAACGTACTCCTGGGAAAAGGTTCACACGCAGAACCCTCTGTGGGTCGATCGAATCAAAGCGGCAGTCAATTCCGCTCTGGCAGGGAAAGGGTGGACAGAAGTGGAATCGGGCGGGAACGTTTCCATCATGGCGATGGAGATGAATCAGAGTCACCAAACTCTCAACACTTACTACGAGAGTTTCGGCGGCGGTTGGGGATGGAGAGGCCGGTTCGGAGGCGGATTCGGCGACGGATTCGGCGACTCGACCACTACGGAGAGCACATACAAGGTGGGAACGCTGATCGTCGACCTGTTCGATTCGAACACGAAGAAACTGATTTGGCGCGGATCGGCCAGCGATACCCTTTCCGACAAATCGGACAAGAACATCAAGACTCTCGACAAGGGTGTGGAGAAGATGTTCGATCATTTCCCTCCGGTTGCACGTTAACGAGATTTCTGAGAAAGGAATGACCATGACCCCGCTGAAGAAAGTTTCATCGCTCACCACCGACCCGCGTTGCATGTCTCTTTTGACGGCAGCGGCAGGCGTCGTTCTGCTCGCAGCCCACGGCTACGCCCAGGCCATTCCGACCGCCAATGCCTCCGCCATCAGCCCCCTTCCCGTGAAGGTGCGATCCGTCGCCGAAGACAGGTCAATCCGTCCCTTCCGCATTAACGTTCCGGAAGGGGCACTCGTCGACCTCCGCCGACGCATTGCGGCGACACGCTGGCCTGACAAGGAAACAGTCAATGACGAATCCCAGGGCATCCGGTTGGCGGAGGTGCAGGCGCTGGTGCACTACTGGGGCCACGGCTACAACTGGCGCAACATAGAAGCGAAGTTGAATGCGCTGCCGGAGTTCGTGACCACAATCGACGGCGTGGATATCCAGTTCATCCGCGTGCGTTCGCGTGAACCGAACGCGCTACCGCTGATCCTCACCCACGGCTGGCCCGGCTCGCCGCTGGAGTTGTTGAAGGTGATAGGCCCGCTCACCGACCCCGTCGCCTACGGCGGGCGAGCCGAAGACGCCTTCGACGTGGTGATCCCCGCCATCCCCGGCTATGGCTTCTCGGGCAAGCCGACCGAGCTCGGCTGGAATCCCGACCGCGTGGCGCGGGCCTGGGACGTGCTTATGAAGCGCTTGGGCTACACCCGTTACGTGGCACAGGGCGGCGATCACGGCTCGGTCATCTCCGACGCACTGGCGCGCCAGGCGCCGCCTGGACTACTCGGCATCCATATCACCATGCCAGCCACGATTCCCGCAAATCTGGTGGAGGGCATCAACAACGGCGATCCGGCGCCCACTGCGCTGACACCATCGGAACTGCGGGCGTATAACGTCCTCAGTACTTTCTTCGGAAGAAACGCGGCCTACGGCGCGATGATGGTGACTCGTCCGCAGACCGTCGGCTACGCACTCACCGATTCGCCCAGTGGTCTGGCCGCCTGGACGTACGAAAAGATCGCCGAGTGGACCGATAGCGACGGACACCCCGAACGCGTGATCGGTCGCGACGAAATACTCGACGACATCACGCTATATTGGCTCACCGACACCGGCGCCTCTTCGTCCCGCTTCTACTGGGAAAACAACAACAACAACTTCAGCGCCGCGGCACAGAAGACCAATCAGATCAAAGTGCCGGTGGCCATCACGGTGTTCCCGCACGAGATCTATCGCGCGCCGGAAAGCTGGTCACGGCAGGCCTATCCGTCGCTTTACTACTTCAATGAAGTCGCCAAGGGCGGTCACTTCGCGGCCTGGGAGCAACCGGAACTCTTCAGTACTGAGATGCGAGCAGCGTTCAGATCACTGCATTAGTTCAAATGGCTTCTCGCCGGTCTTGCCACGCACGAATGCGGGAGGCCGGCGTGGCCCGAGATTCGATCCAAGAGTGGCTCAAAAGAACGAATCCAAAATCACGCAAGGAACAGTTTCATGAAAAGGAACCCACTGTGACGAAAATCGAAAAAGTTCTGTATACCGCCAATACCCACACCACCGGTGGCCGTGACGGTGCTTCCCACGCCTCGGATGGCCGCCTGGACATCAAGCTGTCGACTCCTGGTAGCCCGGGCGCCGGCACCAACCCAGAGCAGTTATTCGCCGCCGGTTGGTCGGCCTGCTTCCTATCGGCTATCAAGATCGGGGCCGGCAAAATGAAGGTCGCGCTCCCGGCCTACCCGGCCATTGACGCCGAGGTTGATCTCGGCACAGCGCACGGCGTTTTCGGCCTCGCCGCCCGTCTCAAGGTCAGCCTGCCCGGAATGGAACACGAAGCTGCCGAAGCCCTGGTGGATGCAGCGCACGAGGTTTGCCCGTATTCCCGCGCTACACGCGGCAACATCAATGTCTCGATCACCGTCGTGACCAACGCCGTCACTTCCCAACCAATCCATCAAACAGAGGAGATTCACCAATGAGTACGATCAAAATGTCCGAAGAACTCAATCATAATCGCCGCCGCTTTTTGAAAAATGCGAGCGTGGCTTTTGCTGCCGCTGAACTCGCCACAATCGGCTCCGCGGACGCGCAATCCAGCCAGACAAGCCCTGCGCAGGTGTCCCGGATCAGGCCCGGAACGAACACCTCATTCGGCTCGCTGAAGCAGATCAACGCCGGCCTCCTGAACGTTGGATACGCTGAAGCCGGCCCCGCCGATGGTCCGCCGGTAGTTCTTCTGCACGGCTGGCCTTACGACATTCACAGTTTTGTCGACGTTGCTCCATTGTTGGCTTCGGCAGGCTACAGGGTAATCGTCCCCTATCTGCGCGGCTACGGTACGACGCGCTTTCTCTCCAGTGAAACGATGCGGAACGCCCAGCAGTCGGCCGTCGCCCTCGACATCATCGCTCTGATGGATGCGCTCAAGATCCAGACAGCTACCGTCGCCGGCTTTGACTGGGGAGCACGTACGGCGGACGTCATGGCAACACTCTGGCCGGAACGCTGCAAGGCAATCGTTTCCGTCAGCGGCTATCTGATCAGCAGCCCGGCGGGCAACCAGACGCCGTTGCCACCCGAGCCTGCGTTCCTGTTTTGGTATCAATACTATTTCGCCACCCCAGTCGGCAAGGCGGGCTATGCGAAATACCTCGACCAGTTCAATAAGTTCATCTGGCACCAGGCTTCGCCAAAGTGGAATTTCGACGATGCTACGTACGACCGCACA
>Ga0302225_10000784_pt1 | contig 21933 bp, 12 predicted proteins | sample II_Palsa_E3_2_FD_193515 | JGI IMG/M metagenome (GOLD analysis project Ga0302225, IMG submission 193515) | Peat permafrost microbial communities from Stordalen Mire near Abisko, Sweden - II_Palsa_E3_2 | ecosystem: Environmental > Terrestrial > Soil > Palsa > Peat permafrost | place: Sweden...
CAGGGTTGGCAGTCATGGTCGGCGTGGATTCGGCGGCATTCGAGGCAATGTTGTACGCCTTGATTTTGCGCTGGGCGAACCACGCCGCGTCTGACGCGAAGATGGTTGAGACGAGGCTGCCGCCGGGCTTGAGAATATCCGCGTCGCGCAGGATGGCGTCCTTGCCATTTACGAGATCGAGAACTGCGTCGAGGCCCTGCGGGTGAGAGGCGCGCAGCGCTGCGATCACGTTAGCGGATTTCGTGTCGTAAACTTCTTCGGCACCGAGGCGGCGCGCTTCGTCGGCGTCGCCGCGAACGGTGGCGATGACGTGGGCTCCGCGCGCGCGCGCCATCTGCACGGCGTAGCCACCGACGCCGCCGGTCGCGCCCATGACGACGATATGCTGCCCGGCGGCGAGGCCCAGCAGCTCGAGCGATCCGAGCGCAGTGATTGCCGGGATGGGGAGCGCGGCGGCTTGCTCGTCGGTTACGCCTGGGGGGATACGCGCGAAGGGTTCGGGCTTCACTCCCGGCGCGACCGCGGTGTGCTCGGCGTATGCGCCGTGCGTCCGGGCCATGCCGAAGATGCGGTCGCCGGGGTGGAAACCGTGTTCTCCGGCGGGGACGCGCTCGACGACACCGGCGAAGTCGATGCCCACGATGAAAGGATAGGTGGAAGCGGCGGTGAGACGATCGACGAGTTTGTAATCGATGGGATTGACGCCGGCGCAATTCACGCGGATGAGGAATGCGGAGTCCACGGCGGGGATGGGCAGGTCGAGGATTGCCGGAGGTTGGCCGAAATTCCGGACGGCGAATGCGCGCATATCTCGCTCCTTAAGAGGGCAGCGTGCTCACTCTATGCGTGGTCAATCGAGGAACACAAGTTGAAATTGCGAGGGAACCAAACACGCCGGCCTAAAGGCCGCCGCTACGAAGGCAAGAATTAATTTCGGCGGAAGAGGACGGGGTAGGCTAGGAGCTTGGTGTATTCGGCGGCGAGGTAGGACCAGTGATCGAAGCGGCGCGACCAGCGGGAGCGGCGGAAGGAACTCAATTCTTCGGGAACCGGAACGTAGGAGATTTTTTTTTCGCGCAGGCCCGGGATGCGGCGGCAGCACCAGCGGACTCGGCGCAAGTGAATACTCGTGCTGATGATGAGGAGCGAATGGGCCTGCTGCGCCGCAAGGCAGGTGGCCAGCGCAGAGAGCTCGGCGAAAGTTCCGATTTGCGGAATGCCGGCGAGCACGATGGCGCGCGAAGTGCCGGAGAGCTCAATGAAAAAATGGCGCTCGCGGGGAACCATGCCGGCGACCTTTTCGCGCAGGTTCAAATCGCGGAAACCGAAGCGATCCATCTGGCGGACTTCGAAACGCCCCACGCTCAGGATGAGGCGCGGCGCGATTCCCTGCTGAAAGAGCTCGAGGGCAAAGGTTTTGCGTTCCGGGAGTCCGGCGAGAACGAAAATCAAGTCCGAGGGCGAAGGCGAATCGCGGAGGGACAGAAAATTCCAAGGAACATCGAGAAAAGAACTTCGGGAGCTGCGGCTTTCTTGTTGGCCGATGGATGGCGAAGAGGGCACGCGAAAAATCGAGCGAGAGCGCTCGAGAAGTGAATTCTATCACGCGGGTGAGGGATTTCCGGGAAGCACAGGAGGGGAAGGGGTGAAGCGCTAGTGGGATTTTCTATCGGCGAATCTATTCCTGAACGACGAGTCCAAGCGTTGTGTTGCCCAAACCGTCGGTGGTCACGCCGGTGACGACGCCGCCGAAGCACAACGCCGGATTGGATGAAACGGTGTTGACGCGGCTGGCGAGAAAGCTGCCGTCGGTCTGGAACGAAGCATCCACGTCGATATACTGGCCGGAAGTTACGTTTGCGGATGCGCCAGCATCGGCGGAGAAAAGCGTGCTCGGGTTGGTGGTGAGGCGGACGACTTGTCCGGTGTCAATCAGAAGAAGATTGACGGAGTTGGAAGACGGGACGGAGACGACCGTGCCTTCGGCGTTTTGGAGATTTGGTTCCGTGGGGGAATCGGTGACGTTGCTGACGTTGACCACCGGGGTGACCACGTAGTTGCCGTTGCCATCTGTGGAGATAGATTGGCGCAAGTCGAAATCCATGACCAGGCCGGCCGCGCCATTCGCGGCGAGAGACATGCTGATGGGCGCGTTGACGGTGACGCTGGCTAATTTAACGGACGGAGTTGTGGTGGCGTTCAGCAGCGTGACATTTCCGGAGGCGTCCACGAGGGTCATCTGCGGATTGGCGAAACTGAGATTCAGCGCGGTGTAGTTGCCGCTGGGCGCTCCTCCGTTTTGTAATGCGACGGTGGAGGCGAGAACCAGGTGGCGAATTTCAATTTGCTGCACGCCGGTGGAGATGCTGGTGGATACGCCATTGGTGCCGACAAGCGTAGCGCCGGTCAATTGGATGCTGAAGGCCGCGACGCCGTCAGCGGGCGCATCGGTCAAAAACGCGGCGACGCTGCCGCTGGATGCGGCAGGCGTGGTGGTGGAAGTCGCCTTGGTGATTCCGGCACAGCCACTCAGACCCAGGAGACCTAGCGCCGCCAGCAGTGCCGCCGAAACTGTCTTGCAGGGAATTCTTTGCTTTGTCACGTCTGCTCCTTAGCTTGCTTACACGATTAGGCTACAGGCTAGTAATTGCGAACACTGCTGGTCAGGGAGACAGAATCAGAACAGGCCTGGGTGTGATTCGCTTACCTGTACCAAGGGGCAGGTTGACTGCGGGTGGATATAGGCGTTCGGCGGGTAGAACTGCGCTGAGCCGATGCGGGCCAATCCCACTTCGGGAAGGCATGAACGAGCGAATTCGGCGAGCCTGTCCGAGGAGCGCAGGGAAAGAATCCGGGCAGAATGCGCTATAATTCGTGTGGCGAGATAATTTGACGGTTTTGCCGCGTTTCGGCCGGCGGCCAAGCGAACCCCGCTATGCGGTTCCAAGGCCGATATACCGCTCATTGGGAGCTTTAGTGTTCTGGATGCGTAAAGTTACCTGGCTTATCGCGATCTTCCTGTGGGTCGCCACACCGGCAAAGGCTCAGAAGCCGCAGCCGGACACCCCGTCGAAAGAGAAGGCCCCCATCGACAAGCTGGTGGACCGCATCACCGCGCGGGAACACCAGGAAGTGTCAATCGTCCGCAAATACAAGCCGATTATCGAGACCTACATCCAGGATGTCCGCGTGGACAAGAACCTGGGGCCCGTGCCGGTAAAAGACCACTATTTCGTGGGCATCGCGGACCTGAGCAAAGGGGTGGTGCTAAGGTCGATGGAGAAGGAGCGCGAGGGGGCTGCTAAGATTAAGAATCCATTGGAGTTACTGACGGACACTCTGTCCCCCACCTACGTTCCAGAAGGGTTCCTGGAGATGATATTCGTGGATCCGCGGGGGTTCGATCGCCGGCACTACATTTTCGAGTATGTCCGGCGGGAGTTCCTGGGGGACGTGCGCTGCCTGGTTTTCGATGTGACCCCGGCAAAAAACTCGGGAAACGGCCGGTTCAAGGGGCGCTTGTGGGTGGAAGACCAGGATTACACGATCGTGCGGTTTTCGGGGGTGTTCGAGCCGGAGGAGCGGCAGTTCGGGTTTTATCTCCACTTCGATAGCTGGAGGGAAAATGCCGGGCCGGGACTGTGGCTGCCTGCCTACATTTACAACGGCGAAACGGACCTCTCGCACCTGACCATTGGGCACGTGCACGAGAGATCGCAAACACGGTTGTGGGGCTACAAGCCGCAGAAGGAAGTGATGCAGCAGGAGTTCACCGAAGTGAAGGTGGAATCGCCGAACGCGACGGAAGCGACCACGGAGGCCCCGGATAGTTCGCCGCTGGAGCAGCAACGCAATTTTGAAGAGCAAGGCGAACAGCGAGTGATCGAAAAACTGGAACGAGCGCGGCTGATCGCAACGGCGAGCGAGGTGGATAAGGCGCTGGATACGGTGGTCAACAACATCGAGGCCAGCAACAAGCTGGTGATGCAGCCCGAGGTGCATTGCCGCGTGCTGGTGACTACCACGCTGGTGGCTTCCTCCATCGGCCACACGATTCTGGTGAGCCGCGGGTTGCTGGACGTGCTGCCGGACGAAGCAAGCCTGGCCGCGATGCTGGCGCACGAGATGGCGCATATCCAGCTGGGACGGTCGGCGGTGCCGACCTGGGCCTTCGCCGATCAGATGCTTTTCCCGGACGAAGAGAGCTTGCGGATATTTTCGTTTTATATGAGCGAGGACGACGAGGCGGCGGCCAGCGCGAAGGCGCTGGAATGGATGCAGAACTCTCCGTACAAAGATAAGCTTCCGAGCGCGGGACTATTTATCCGGCAGCTCGATGCCTATTCGAAGTCGTTGACCGTGTTGATCAGCCCGCACCTGCGCAGCCCCGCATTTCTGAATTGTGAACTGGCGAAAATGGCGCCGGCGCTGGAGCCTGCAAATTTGGAGCAGATTCCGGCGTTGCCGCTGGGCTCCCGAATAAAACTGGAACCGTGGAACGATCGCATCGAATTGCTGAAGAACAAGCCGGTGCAGCTGGCTTCGCTGTCGGAAAAAATGCCCCTGGGTTTGGCCCCGTTCTATCCCTACCTGACGCGCAAAACCGCGGATTCGCAGTAAGGCAAGAGCGAAGTTCTCTCGGGAATTATTTCTTCGCTGGAGCAGCCGAGGGGAGCAGCTCGACCTGCCTTGCAATCAGCGTTGGCCCACCCTGCGGCCCCGATTTGAAGAGCAATCCGCGAACGGCAACGGTCTCGCCGGTGGCCACAACCGCGGGCGAGCCGGAGAAGCCTTCGAGATCGGTGAGGCCGGTGGTGATTATCACCGACACGCTGGCAGGCGCGGGATTACCGAGCGGTTGCAGAGTAAATTGATTGCTGCTCACGCTCATTATCGTGCCTTGCAGAGCGCCCTGATGGAGAATCACGCGATCGGCAGTCGGCGCGGCGGTGCCGGTGCGCAAGATCACAACTGTGGACTGGCCGGGCGCCAAATCAGCGGAGGTCAGGAATTGGCATCCCGAACAGACCGCCACGGCGGAAGACAAGTCATCCATTTGCACGCTGAATTGCGTAAGGGCGTCGATTGCGGTGGAGCTCTGCGTTCCAACCGGTGGAGTCGGGGGCGCATTGTTTACCTGCACGAGCAGAACGGCTGACGCGGTCTTCCCGGCGGCATTGCGCGCGGTGGCTTGCAAAGTGTGCGAGCCGTTGGTGACGAGCGTGGTGTTCCAAGAAACCGTGTAGGGAGCGGCGAGTATGGCGGACCCGAGGTTGACGTGGTCCACAGTGAATTGAACGCTGGGCACGCTGGAGGCGTCCGAAGCGATGGCGGAGACGTTGACTGTGCCCGACACCGTAGCGCCCGAAGCCGGAGAATTAATGGAGACAGTGGGGGGCCCTGTGTTGGTCACGTTTGCGACGGTCACGACGACTGCACTGGAAGTGCCGGAGACTCCGGTGGCGTCAACGGCCACGGCGGTGAGCGAGTAGCTGCCGTTGCCGACTTTCGTCGTGTCCCATGAAGTGGAATAGGGAGCGGCGGCGAGTTTCGCGCCCAGGTTTGCGCCGTTCAACAGGAACTGAACGCTCTTAATGCCGAAGGAGCTCGAGGCGGTTGCAGAAACGGTGACGGTGTTGGTCAAAGACGCACCGGCGGCTGGAGCAGTGATGGAGACGGACGGAGCGGGGTGAGTATTGGAAACGGTGACAGTTATCACGGCGGAGGTTCCCACATTTCCGCCTTTATCAACAGCTGAGGCACTAAGAGTGTAACTCCCATTAGCCACCGTGGTTGTATTCCAGGCCACGGAGTAGGGAGCGCTGACGACTTTGGCGCCCAGGTTGCCGCTGTTCAGTTTGAACTGAACGCTGGCGATGCCGAGACTGCTGGTGGCAGTGGCAGAGACGGTGACGGTGTTTGCCACAGTGGAGCCCGCGGCGGGAGCGGTGATGGTGACAACCGGAGCAGTGGCTCCATTCGAGACCGTAACTTTGATTTGATTCGAAGTGGTGTGATTCCCTGCCGTGTCATAAGCGATGGCGGTAAGGGAATGCGAACCGTTGGCGCTATTGGTGGTGTTCCAAAGCACGGAATAGGGCGCGGTGGTAACTTCCGCGCCGAGGTTGGCGCCGTCCAGTTGGAATTGAACTCCGGCAACGCCGAGGCTGCTCGAAGCATTCGCCGAAACCGTGACGCTGCTGCCGGAAACTGTTGCACCGGCTGCGGGCGCGATGATGGAGACGGTCGGCCCGGAACCGCTGGCATTGTTGACGGTCACGGTGATGCCGGTGGAGGTGGCTTGATTGCCCGCGGTGTCAACGGCGACGGCGGTCAGAGTATGGAATCCATTGCTGGTCTTGGTGGTGTCCCAGGTAACGAAGTAGGGTGAAGTGGTGACTTCGGTGCCGAGATTGGCGCCATCCAATTCGAATTGCACGCCCGCGATGCCTACATCGCTCGAGGCGCTGGCCAAGACGGTTACCGCCGTTCCATTCACCTTCACACCGGCGACGGGCGAAGTGATGGCGACGGTCGGCGGATTGGAGCCGATGGCTCCGGTAGCGTAGGCCGAGAGCGAAAACGTGTAGGTGGTGTTGGGCTGCGTGTTGAAGGTGTACGACGTGCCGGACGGCACAGTCGGGTTGCAGTTCGGAGCGCTCTGGCTCGCCAGGCAGTCTGGGATATTGGTGGTGAAGGCCCAGTTCCAATTCAGCGAAGGATCAATTTCCCAGGAGCCGGTACCGTCAGGTGCGGGAAAGCCTGCGGTGGTGATGTCGGAATGGAATTTCAAAGCCGGGACAATGGTCTTGCCGCCGGTGGGGCAATCGTTGCCGTAGATTGTAAGTACTCCGGTCTGGCAGGGAAGATATTTCAAGCGATATTGCACGCCGTTGACCGTGGCGAGGCCCGCGGGGGCGGTCCAGGAAATGGTGCAGGTTCCCGTTCCGCTGGAGGGACCGACGCAAGGATTGGGAGTCACGGTGATGGGTAGTTGCATAAGGACCGGAATCGCAGGATTGACTTCATAGTGATTGGAGCTGGTCGAACCGTCGGCCAGAATGTAATTCACGCCGAACTGCATCATGTGCGAACCAAGCTCCATATTAATTATTCCGGAGTGTTCCAATTGCGATTCGAACATGAATTGCCAGGGCTTGCCGGTGAGATCAAGGATGGAATTGGTGGTGGCCGCGGGCGCCGCGAGACCAAACCACTCCGTGAGGCCGGTACAACCGGTGACGCATGTATGCAGGCAATCGCCGCTGGAGGTGCAGCCCGGGGCCGCGTCAAGGTAATCGCTGAACTGCGTGTACACGCATCCGCTCGAAGCATAGGCTCCAGTGTTGACGCAGTTCTCTTCACTTAACTGCTGATAGGAACCGTAAAGCATGTCGGTGAGATTCTTCTCGGAAATGGTGACGTTGAAGGGACCCATGGCGCCGTCGTTGACGCCGTTAATTTGCAAATGCCAATCCTTGCTGAGAAGGTCGCGCATGGCGAACCAGATGTCATAGACTCCCTCGGCCCACACGGCGACTTGAAAAGTGTCATCGGCTCGGTGGTAGAAGTCGTCGCAAGGAAGTTTGCCGCCGAACGCGCCGCAGTCTTCTCCACCGCCCCCTGAACGGACGAATCCCCTGACCGGACTAACGCCCTGGGAACAAATCTGGGTGGGAGTGCCGACGAAGGCGCAGTTAGATTCGGTGGTCTCCGACCATCCCTTGGGGTAGCCCGAGGAGATGTAAGGCAGAGCAATCTGCGCGGCGATATTCTGCTCGACGCCCTGCAAAACGGTGGCATTGGCGGGCGATAGACCGGGAGAAGTGAGTACTGTTGTGGTGGTATCGGCGTCCGGGTCTCCGACGGAACGGAGGAATTGCATGAGCCGCGCTGCGCCGGAAAACCAATGTCCGGTGGCTCGAATTGCGTTGATGTGGCCGTGTCCCGGGGCGCTATTGAGCCCGGCGTTCGCCTGCAAATTGTTATAAGAAACAAAGGGATTCTGGTAGCGGTCCTTGAAGCCCTGCAGGAGCTGTTCCTTGACCCATTCATCGCCGGAAAGAAAATAGTAAGTGAAAACTCCCCAGTAAGTGGAGTGGTCCATGGCGTTCGGATCATCACCCCAATTCCGCATTCCGCCGTTCCAGACGGGGGGCAGAGTATTGTTCCGGGGGTCGCCCCAGGCATCGAAGTTCAAGTTATTGCAGACAGTCTGCGTGGTGCAGAGGGCACGGAATCCTGCTCCGGCACCGGAAGTATTCGGCGTATCCGAGCGCGGCAGAGATTTCTCGGTAATCATGCGATACCAGTGGGAGGCCCAAATATAACGGCCAGGGACGCTCCCGACCGTGCTGGTACCTCCGCGCTGCAGCCAGTTGCGAAGGAAACTGTTGCGTTGCTCGAACTGGGTTCCATCAATTCCGCCGGCGTAGGACCAGCCCCAATATCGAAAGATCTTCATGCCGGTGTATTCGGGACCGGACGCGGAATTCCAAGGAGAATTCGGAGAACCGATATCGCCAACGCACTGCCCGGGAGCGGTGGAACAAAGACCGAGTCCGATGTAATAACCATCTTCGGCCTTGGGATCGGGGATATCGTAAAAGAGCGGACTGAATCCCGAGGTGGCGTCTTTTACCGTGTCGTAATAAGTCCCGCTCGTGGGACGAGCCAGGAGATAGTGCTGGAAGTACAAAAAATTGTTCTGGGCCGCGGTGGGCGTTTGCGTGCCGGAGTGGAAATTCCAGTAGGTGTCGTGGACGGAGTACTCCGGCCAGCCCATGGCGTAAGAGACGGCCGAGCTGGCGCCCGCAAACTCTTTTTGGTTCGGCCAAATGCCGACGCGAATTTCGTTGTGGTTGGCGACGCCCGGCTGAAATTCGAGGGATTTAGGCCAATACATGGAAAATTGATAGACGCCGGTTTCGATGCCGTTCGTGCCATCGTCCAAGTCCGCCCAGCCGATGGGGAATTGCGCGTTTCCGCCGTTTTTAAGGGTCACACTGTTGCGGTTGATTTGATAGCCGTTCGCGGCGTAGACCCACTCTCCCGGGGTTCCGGTGCGAGGAATGGGCGAGACCACGCAGGCGTCACCTTCCGTGGTGCAGTTGAAGGCATTGGTCCAATGCGGCCATTCGCCATTCTGCGAATAAGCCTGATAGAGAAAGACGCTGTCGGTTCCGTTCGCGGCACTCAGCGTTCCGGTGGTGGATTCCGAGGTATCGTTGGCGAAATCAAAATTGCGGGAAGAGGGCGAACCAAGATTGTCGGTAAGGCGAGCTTCAAACTGAGTGAATTCCTTGTAAGCGTTGGTCACGTTGGGGGTGGTGCAGCAAACCGCAGGAACGTCCGCGTTGCGCATGCCGACAGTGACTTTGGCGTCGGTGCGGTTGGCCCAGAAATGCGTGCGAGTGCGCCAGTGCATGTAAATGTCGCCGGTGGAGTCAACGAGATTGCCCTGGCACATGACCACCGAGCGAAGCGGACCGTTTTCTTCAATGGTGCAAGTCGAAGTGTTGTCCAAGCTCGAAGCGTAGGGATTAGAGCAGACTGAGGCGCCGTGGTAATTCGTGGGGAGCGGCCCGGGGGAACAAGAAACTGAATCGGCGGATTTCGCTGCGAACATGGCGGCGGAAGGTCCGAGGAGCACGAGGCCGTCATACGGGCCGTGATTCGAGCCCCAAACGATGTGCGTTGAGCCGAGTTCCACATCATCGAAAAGGTTGTAGTTGTTTTCCTTGATCAAGAAAGTGGCGGCGCCGGTCTCGACAGCGATGTGATTGGAATCCGGGCAATTCGGATCGGGAGCGCCCGGAGCGGTGCACTGCTGGGCCATATTTGCGGCGGGAAAATTTCCTCCGCCGGACGCGACCTGAACGAGCGTGATGGAAGTGTCGTAACCGGGGGTGCCTTCGGTGAAGGACGGAAGCTGAGCATCAACAAGCACCCATTGGGCGTTTCCCGAAGGCCACCTGGCCATGCAGCGAAATTGCGAATTCAACTGAACTGAGCCGTTCGTGAGCTCGAGCTTTGTGGGCGCGCCCTCGTTTTGGGGTTTGTCTTGCGTGCCGGGGCAATCGATGCCGGCGCTGTCGGGGATGCCCACGCCGAAAGTGACCGGAGCATTGGTGCGCGTGCCGGTTGGCCCTACGGTTGGCATGGCCGGCCATTCCGCGGGCTGGACCACGATGGGAACGTTGAGGCTTTGCGCGTGAATCAAAACCGGCAGCACCAGAATGAGCGCGAGCAGAATGGCGCTCTTCCGTGAAAAATTAAGCGGATGGATGATAGCTCGGAGGCCGCGGCGGGTGGCGAAAGGGATGCGCGATTTCCTGGCGAAGAGCGTATCCACAATTCCGAGAAATCTTTGAACCATGTCGGCGATCATCCTAGAAAGCGAATGAAATTCTGGTGGATTGCATGCTGGCGCGCGGACTCTTGAGGCGCGCATGGATGTGACGTCGTTTCCGAGCGTATAACTGCAAATGGGACAACTACAATAGACCGAGGCCGTGAAATTGAGATGGTGTCGAAACGCACAACGCCGGGAGAGGCCGAGGTCTCAGTTTCAGACTGAAACAATGAAAAACGGGGAACCGGAGCGCGCTGTGATTGGGGCGGCAGCTCGAAGCGGTTCGAAGTAATCAAGCATGCCTTGGCGCGATTTTGCAGGCTCATCCCGTGTCCAGACCTCCGTTGCTTGTATATGAATAAGGTACGCGCATAGGCGAAGGAACGCTGCTGGTCAGGCGGGCAAAAGAGTTCAGGTGTGCGGCTCGTATCTAAAGCCTGTCCTGAGGGTCAGGGCGGCGGACTAGATTCGCGCGAAACAGGGGGAATTAGGCGAGTAATCCATTGCGAGGGCGCTACTTGGAGTTTCGGTGGCGGCTTTGCGCCGCGGCGTAAACGGCCCGATAGCGCTGCGCGAGGATGTCCCAATCTTTTTCGCGCAGGATCATCTGGCGGCCTCTTTCGCCCAGTTCCTGGCGGGCGCGCTCGTCGGTGATCAACTGCTTCGCCTGGCGGCAGAAGTCTTCGGCATCGTCAGGCTTGAACAGCACGCAGGGTATTTCGGGTTCGACGAGCTCTCGAATGCCCCCCACGTCGGATGCCAGGACGGCTTTGCCCTGGGCCATGGCTTCGAGCGGCTTGAGCGGCGTGGTGAGCTCGGTGAGGCGGACGCTGCGGCGGGGATAGACCATCACATCCATCAACGAGTAATAGCGCTGAACCTGATCGTGAGGAACCTGGCCGACCGCCTTGAAATAATTTTGCATGCCCGATTCGCGGATGGCGGACTCGATTTCCGGCATGTCTTCGCCATGGCCTACGATGAGGACCTGGAAGCGGGTTCCTTCGGTTCGCAGCTTGGCGGCGGCGCGGAGCATCCAGGCGATGCCCTCGTAACGATAGAGTGAGCCGATGAATCCGAGCACGGGTTCGCCGCTCAGTCCGAGCTTGGCGGCGAGCTCGGAATCGCGGGGGAGCGCGGTGAAGCGTTCCGCGTTTACGCCGTTGGGCACGTGAAACAATTTTCCGGAATCGATGCCGCGTTCGCGCAGGTCTTGAAGTATGTGGCGGGCGATGCCGACGACGGCATCGGCGTGACGCGCGACGTATCCTTCCAGTTGGCGGCTGATGTGGTAGCGCGGAGACCAGACTTTGGTCTTGCGCTGGTCCACCGCGGCGTCTTCCCAGAACGCGCGAATTTCGTAGATGAACGGCAGGTTGCGCGCGCGCGCTGCTTGGAGTGCGGCCAGGCCACACAATGCCGGAGAGTGGGCGTGAACTACATCGAATTGTTCGCGATCGAGTATGTTCAGAATGCGATGGCGCAGAAGACGCACCACGCTCATTTCACGGAGACCGGGGACGCGGCTCTCGATCACGCGCTGGTCGAATCCGGGCTCGAGGGACGTACGCCGATAGGCGATGCCATCGATCACAGCTTCGGCGGCCGCGGAATCGTCCATATTGTGCAGCGGGCCGGTCACTACCTGAGGAAACAATCCGATGTGCTTCTGAGCCGTTATCAGGCTGTGGCTCCGCACACTGTATCCACTCAAGAGTGGATGCGAATGGTCCAGCACATGCAGCACGCGCCAAGGCGAAGGGCCGGGCGCGGGAGCTGCAGGTGACAAAACCGCGGCGCTAGACGCCAGATCCTTTGAACTTGTAGATGGCATAGGCCTTCGAAAACCTGACCGTCTTCAGAAAATTGCCTTCTTCAAAGACCCGGTTGGCGACGGGATTCTTGTACAGAATGAACAAAGGCCGGGGATGAGCCTCGAGAGATTCCCTAATTCGAGTGACAAGGGTCTGCACGATTTTCTCATTAAATGGATTAAACATGTACAAGACCAGCGGGTCGCTGGGCCAAACGTATTCGGTGACATCTCTTAATACTAGCTGTATATCGTTGCACTGTTGCTCGGAGTTCTGATAGTTGCGGATATTTTCCTTCGCCACGCGGTTCAATTCCGGCGAGAATTCCACGCCGATAATTTTACGGAAGGGATAGGTGGAAGCGATCAGCAGCACCAATCCCTTTCCCGAACCGATGTCGATGAAGGTGAAATCCTGATAGCGGATATCCAGGGCGGCGATCATTTCGTTGATGATTTTGGGCGGGCTTGGTTCGTAGCTATTGCCGAAGGCCGAATTCGGACTGGCGATGTCGAGGTCGCTCAAGTGAATCTCGCCGCTGGTATTCACGTTAAATTTCCGGTCGTATTCGCTTTGCGCGCTCTTGGCTTGCCTGCGAGAGGGGGCCAGATCCCTGACGATGGAGGGAATATTGAGAGCGAAAAATTTCAGCGTCCCGGCCACGCCGCGGCGCTTGAGGGAGCGCTCGAGCTTGCGGCCGATGCCGCGGACTGTTTTCGAGCTGGTCGCGAGGATGGAGGCGAGAAACATAGAGAGAGTCTAACCCAGCGGCGTAGGGTGCATCCATGCTTCCAAACCGGGCTCCCGGAGCCACTAATCAGAGCTGGCTAACTCATTGACCTACAATGAGTTACGTATTCCAAACGATCCCGCTGCCAGCACGGCGGTTAGACTGAGAAGAAATTTGGCCAATCCCGCCCATCCATTTCACTTGGTGCCAGGCGTGCGAGAGGTTTCGGGGCCGGAACGAATTGCGCCCGGGCGCGCTCGCCACACGGAACCTCTGCGAGAGTAAGGCTTGCCCAGCGGCGAAATTGTGGAACAATTCATCAAGGGAATTCCGATACCGCGAGCACAAGAAGCGCCACAGGAGAAAACCACTCTGAAGCTTGAGACTGTCTTGGGACGCGATCTGGAGGGGTTGCTTTCCGTCTGGAAAGCGAATCCCGAGCTTTGCGGTCAACAAGAAATCGTGGACAAGCTCGAATGGTTCGTGGTGCGGCATCCGCGGCAGCGCGATTTGCTGGGCGCTTACTTCGTTCGGGAGGAAAACACCGTGCGTGGCCACGGTTTTTTCCTGCGGCAGAATCGTCCTCTGGGCGCCTATCTGGGCGAAATAAAAATACTGAACCTGCCGATTGAGTGCGTGCGATTCGCGGAGCCGCCGGATTTCCCGAATGATGAGCGAGCGTTCGACGAAATGCTCGGCTCGATCAAGGAAATGAGTGACGTTCATGGATTCTTCGTTCGTTCCCTTCCCCTGGATTCATTTTTCTACAAATATTTGCAGACCAGCCCTCTCGTTCGCGGAGAATTTCTTCTTTACTCCCCGGTAGGGCGATTGGAACACTTCGTGGTGCGTTTGCCGAATACTTTCGAGGAGTATTTGCAGAAGTTTTCATCCAAATCGCGAAGCAACCTTCGCCGCGGCGCGCGCAAATTGCAGAAGGATACAGGCTTGGAAGTAAAGCTCGCGCGCATCACTTCGCCGGAGCAGGTGGATTCGTTTGTGGATGCGGCCGTCGCGATTTCGAAGAAGACTTATCAGTGGCGGCTGGCGGGGTCCGGGCTTCGCGTGCCGGAGGTTTTGAAGCGAAATTTCACATTTCTGGCGGAGCGCGGCCGGCTGCGGTGCTATTTGCTCTCGTGCGGCGGTGAGGCGTGCGCATTCATGATTTGCGATCAATGGAACGGGGTGTGCTACTCCCCGTCCGTGGGTTACGATCCGCGATGGGAGCAATATTCGGTGGGAACTACGTTGCAATTTCTGGTGCTGGAGGATTTGTTCGTGCATGACCGCCCGAGAGTGTTTGATTTCGGTACGGGAATGGGCGGCCAGAAGGAGTTGTTCGGAAACGCGTCGTTTTTCGATACCGACATTTATATTTTGCGCAAAGGCTTGTACACGCGCTTCGCCTCCGGCGTGCACCAGGCGGGGAGCGCGCTCGCAACGAGCACCAAGCGTGCGCTGGCCCATTACGATCTAAAAAAGCGGGTCAAAAAGCTGATCCGGCAGGCGAGCTCCGCGCGGAGCAAGGAAGAAAGTAAACCTGAGGCAAGTTCCAGCCCACCGAAAGTGGAATCAAACGAGGGAACGAAAAAGGAATAGACGCGATCGGTTAGTCGCTACGCGCTAGATCCGGGCCTTAAGCGCCCGCCTTGCTTCCTTGAACTTCGCCGGTGTGGGGGTCTTTTCGGAAAACGAGGAGGGCGGTCCAGCAATACTTCTGCAAGAACGGAAGGCGAGCCAGCACGGGCTGCTCCCATTTCCAGAGCGTTTTCATGCTGGAGTTGAACAACTTCCTCGAGCCGGTCACGAACAACAAGCCGTTCGCCAGCAAGGGGAAAAGATAGAGGCCGCGGTAGGTGACGGAATCAAAATCCCTGCGGAAAATGTCCAAGTCATCCAGGCGCAAAGGTTTTTCGGTTGGCGTGCGGCGCGAGGGAGTGAGCCAGCGGAAAAAATTCAAAATCGGATTGTGCGCCAGCGGCTCGAGAAAATAAGCGGCGCCTCCCGGCCGCAGAACGCGCGCCATTTGTTTGCTGGTTCGCTCCAGGTCGGTGTGGTGGAGGATGGCCTTGCCGATGATAACGTCGAAGGAGTTGTCCGGATAATCGATGTCTTCCGCGGCCAAGCGTCGAAAGGAGACGCGATCTTCGACGTGATCGCGCTTGGCATTCTTTTCCGCGACATGGATGTTCTCGCCGGAGATATCAAATCCCTCCACGTGGCTCGCGCCCAACTCGGCGTAGATTCGGCTGGTGTGGCCGAGACCGCAACCGAAGTCGAGCACTTTTTTTCCTGCGAGGTTGCCGGCCGTGTCCAGAAGAATTCGAAAATGCTGATCGTTGACGCCGGAGGCATAGAAGGCCATGCGCGTCTTGGGCGCGGCAGCGCGCTGCGTGCGCTTATCGTGAAACTCTTCCTCAATGTGGTGCCGCTCGGTCAGATCCTTCACGTTCGAGGTCCCCATTGCGCGCTTGCCATCCAGGCTGCTGCGAGCTTCACGGTGCCAGAAGGGGAGGAAAACACACTTCCAGCCTAGCCATGCAATACTACAATATCAGCATTCCGGTTGCCACGGCACGCTGCAAAAAAGAGGCCCTTCGACATGTCCAGCAAGGCCCATAAAGCATTTAGTTGTAATAGCATACTGGCTTCCGGAAGCAAGCCTATCGTGCGCCCGACCAGGGGGCGGCACGGGATACCGCTAGCAGCACCCGGCAAATCTTTTCCCACGAATACGAAGGAGGGTTCGCGGCCTGAGCACGACGCCGGGCATGCGAATCTTAGCCGGATTTTCGCTTCCAGAGCGTCTGGATATTCACCACGAAGGGGTCGCCGGGGAAGAACATGTGCGTGCGATTTTCGTACAACAGATCGAAATGGGGGCGCAGCAGATTCTTTAAATTCCCGGGCGTAAAGCGCCAGTAATCTCCGCGGTCTTCGCGATCAACTCCGTGGAGCGGATAGAAAAAAGGCACGGTGACCGCCAGGCGGCCCTCCGGCTTTAGGATGCGGCCAATTTCCGCCATGGCCGCCAGCGATTCCGGCACATGCTCGAGAACTTCGCAGCAAATAATGCCGTCCATGGAGCGGTCGCGAAAAGGCGTGCTGGTGCAATCGCAAATCAATTCCAGCGTGGATTCCGGCCACAAACGAATATCGCTGCGCCAGTAGTTCGTTGCGCGCGGAGCAAATCGCTTGTAGTTTTCGCGAAGCCGGCCTGCTCCGATTTCCAGCACGTTGCCGGAGAAAACCTGTTTTTGCGCCAGCCCATCGAGAAACGATTCGATGCCGCCGCGCGAAATATCGCTCAGCTTGCTCTCCAGGCGGAATTCGGGATGGCGGAAACGGTAGGCCAGCATGCGCAAGCTTTTGGGCAACAGCGCTTGGACTAGCCGGCGTGAAAAGCGGTCCGGCCCCGGAGGTGGGTGATTGTTATCCACAATTTTCCCAGCGAATTTGCCGCTTGGTGAATCAACGATATTCTATAAACCATTTGCAGTGAGCGCAACGAACTAGCCCGCGCCAGTTGCCTGCGGCGCAGACCGGAGTTGCGCTAGAATTAGAGGTGACGAAGGGCCGCAAACACTCCAAACGGGAACATAAACAGGGAATGAGCGCCAAGAAAGCGGTGTTGCACATCAGCAAGTGGCTGGGCCTGTTTCGGCTGGCTCGCAGTTTCAGCCCGCCCGGCTTGCGAATCCTGTGTTATCACGGCTTTGCCATGGGGGATGAAGCCGGTTTTCGGCCCAAACTTTTCATTCTTCCCGGGACATTTGAGAAGCGCCTGCGTTTTCTGTCGGCGGAGAAATTTCCGGTTTTCTATCTTGGAGAAGCATTGGAGCGGCTTCGGGCCGGGACTCTGCCGGCCGGCGCGACCGCGATCACGATTGATGACGGATTTTACAGCGTTCTTCGCTGCGCCTTGCCGCTGCTGCAAAAGCATTCCCTTCCCTCGACGCTCTACGTCACCACCTACTACTGCGTGAAGGAAACTCCGATTTTTCGGCTGGTGGTGCAGTACCTCTTTTGGAAGACGCGGGATTCGCAGCTCGAGCTCGCGGGGTTGGCTCCGTCGCTGGGCGGCATCGCGCGGCTAGACGACCCCGACGAGAACTATCGCGTCATGTGGGAAATTATCCACTACGGAGAAACGGAACTCGCAGAAGAAGGCAGAGGGAAGCTGGCGCGCGCCTTGGCCGAGCGGCTTCACTTGAATTATGACGCGATCCTCGAAGAGCGCTCATTGAGTTTAGTAACCGTGTCCGAGCTTCGCGAGCTGAGCTCGGCAGGCGTTGACATCCAATTGCATACGCACCGCCATCGTTTGCCCGACGAGGAACCGATCGTGCGGCAGGAGATTGCGGACAATCGGGCGGTGCTGGAGCCGATTGCAGGCAAGCCGCTGGGACATCTGTGCTATCCCAGCGGAATCTGGTCCGAGCGCAGCTGGGCGTGGCTTTCGGATTTGCGCATTCAAAGTGCCACCACGTGCGATCCTGGGCTGAACTTCGCGAGTACTCCAGCCCTGGGGTTGAAGCGATTTCTCGATGGCGAGAACATATCGCAAATCGAGTTTGAATCGGAGATGTGCGGCTTCAATGACCTGCTTCGAAACGTGCGCGCGCGGCTGAGGGCTTCCTAGGGCTCGGCGGAGCACCCCAAAAGGAGAAAAAAGGTTCGAACGGTGGCAAAGATGTTCACTCGGGGGCTGGAAAGGGAGGCGGATGGCGCCATTTTTGCGCCTAACCTATTTATAATCTACAATGTACACAGAGGTATGATGGTAGCTGAATTGCTGGACTTAGTGGTTCGGGAGCCGTGTTTTCTCGCTAATCATGAGCTTTCAAAATCCCAAAGAGGCTAGGGCCCATCGAGCGAGCCTGCTGCGGCAGGACGGGTCAATTTCCGGGTTCTAAGGATGCCGTTGGACCAACCAAACCCGAAGGTCTTCATCGTGAGCCTGGATGGCGCGACGTGGGATATCGTGCGTCCGCTGGCTGCGCAGGGGTGTTTGCCGAACCTTTCGGCAGCGATGCAGCGGGGCGTCTCGGCGGACCTGGAGTCGGTGATCCCGCCGGTCACCGCTTCCGCCTGGACTTCGTTCATGACCGGGAAAAATCCCAGCAAGCACGGGATTTTTGATTTTACGTCTTTCGATATGCGCGAATACCGCTGGGGCATCAACACCGCGCGCCAAATTCAGAGCAAAACGCTTTGGCAGATTTTGAGCGAGAAGGAGAAGCGCGTCATCGTGGTGAATTTGCCTTACACCTATCCGCCGTCGGCGGTGAACGGCGTGATGGTGTCCGGCTGGGATGCGCCCTCCGGGCAAACCAACTTCACCTATCCGGAATCGCTGCGCAATCAGATTCTCGAAATGTATCCGGATTACAGCTCGAACCTGTGGGTCAGCGAGTTTCAGCCGCAGATTTCCGACGATCATTTCCGCGAATTCGTCGCGCGATTGACGCGCGGCTTCGAACAGGGCGCGAGCTTGGCCTCGCATCTTCTGGATGCGGAAAGCTGGGACGTGTTCATGATTCACTTCCAGCAGACCGATTGGGCCCAGCATAAGCTTTGGGAGTTCATCGAGCGTGCCTGCAAGGATCCGAACGACCACAGCGCAAAAGTTGAGACGGTGAGGAATCTTTACAAGAGATTCGACGAGCTGGCTGGTTCCCTGCTGAAGAAAGTGGCGCCGCTGGAGCCCGTCACGATTGTTTTGTCTGATCATGGATTCGGGCGCGATATGGGGAATGTGTGCCCCAACTATTATCTGAACGAGTGGGACTACTACCACCTGCTCGACGAGCAGCAGAATCTGAAAGGCGCGAAGGAATTGCTGCGGAACTCGAGCTTCGCGCCGGTGCGCAAACTGTATGGCGCCGCCGCAAAGGTAAAGAACAAACTGGAAAACCGGAAGGTCAGGCCGCAGGAGCACAGTTCCTGGGCGGATTCAACAACGGCGACGGTTTCCAGCCGTGGCTCCGACATCGATTGGAGCCGGACGAAAGCGGCGACCGTGTGGGCGTACAAGGTGGGCTACCTTTTTGTGAATTTGATTGGACGAGGGCCCAAGGGAATCGTGCAGCCGGGCGCTGAATACGAGAATCTCGTCGCCGATCTGATCGCCAAATTTCAGGACGTTCGCCATGCGCAAACGGGCGAGAAGCTTTTTGTTCGCGTGGCGCGCGGCTCGGAAGTTTACCCGAAAGCGCAGGATGGCATCGTGCTGCCTGATGTCGTGCTTATCCCGCAAGATGGCTACGGCGTGTCGTTTACGGTTTCGGATGCGCCTCCGCGGGCTTCGAATGACGGCAGCCACCGCCATAACGGCGTGGTGATTATGCAGGGCCAGAGCGTGAAGCAGCCGACCGGAAATTTCAGCCCGAATCTTATCGACATCGCGCCGACGGTTCTGCATCTGCTTGGCCTGCCGATTCCGAGCGATATGGACGGCCGAGTACTGGAAGAAATTCTCGCTGGCTTGCCGGCGGTGCGTTACGAAGAAGCGGACAACCGCACGGATCAGGGGACTTCGGAAGAATATACCGCGCAGGAAGCGGAGCTCATTGAACAGCGGCTCAAGGGCCTGGGATATGTGGAATAGCGAATCAGCGCGCGGGGTTAAGCCAGGGACGCGCATCTGCGTGGGTGCGAGGATTGATTCGTGAGCGGCGATAATCGCAAGAGAGTCTTCATCGTCAGCCTGGATGGCGCGACGTTTGATGTGCTGCGTCCGCTGGCGGATCAGGGCTACCTGCCGACTTTGAAGAAAATCATGGCGGAAGGAATCGCGGCGGATCTCGAGTCGGTGATTCCGCCAGTGACGGCTCCGGCGTGGACTTCGTTCATGACCGGAAAAACTCCCGGGAAGCATGGGATTTTTGATTTCACGCGCTTCGATCCCGTGGATCGAGTTACGAAACTCAATAATGCGTTGAACATTCGCAGCAAGACCATCTGGCAGATCCTGAGCGAAAAGGGGAAGCGCGTTATCGTCCTGAACATGCCCTACACTTATCCGCCGCCGCAGGTGAACGGCGTGGTCGTGGCGGGATGGGACGCTCCGTCCGTGGAGATGAATTTCACTTACCCGGAGGAGCTGCGCAGCAAAATTTTCGAGAAAATCCCGGATTACGGATCGACGCTCGATCTTTCGCTGTGGAATTATCTCCCGGCGAAATCCGACCCGCAATTCCAGCAGTTCATCGGCAAACTCGTGCGCAGCTTTCAGCAGGGGCTCGAACTGGCGAGCTTTCTCCTCGAAGAAAACGACTGGGACGTCTGCATGGTTCATTTTCAGCAGACGGACTGGATTCAGCACAAGCTGTGGAGCTCGATCGAAGAAGCGTGCAAGAACAGCGCGAACAAATCCGAGCGCATCGAAAAAGTACGCGAATGTTACGGCGAGTTCGATCGCCTGGTGGGGGCGTTGCTGCAGAAGGTTAAAGATTTCGATCCGGTGACTTTTGTGGTTTCCGATCACGGCTTTGGCAGAAATCTGGGCTCGATCCGTCCCAATTATTTTTTGCGCGAGTGGGATTATTTTCACATCCGCAGCGGGAAGCAGACGCGCCTACAGGACCTGTTTCGGAAATCGCGTTTTCGCACCATTCGCCGGCTTTACGACGCCTCCGCTCGGCTGAAGCACGCCATCTTCGATCCCAACCAGAGCTTGAAATATAAATCCTGGGGCGAGCAGGCGCACGAGCAGATTCCTCAGCAGAAATCGCTGATTGATTGGACGCGGACCAAAGTGGCCACGGTCGAAGGCACGGAGACCGCGCATCTTTTCGTCAACGTGGTGGGCCGAGGGTCGCAAGGAATCGTGCAGCCGGGCGCCGAATACGACGATCTTGTTTCTGAACTCATTGCTAGATTCAAAGAGCTTCGCCACCCGGGAACGAAAGAGAAGCTGTTCACTCGCGTCGCGCGCGGATCGGAAATTTATCCCAGGTCGCAGGAGGGCATCCTGCTGCCCGACGTCATTCTGATCCCGCAGGACGGCTATACTTTCTCCATGTCGGTTTCCGACGCGCCGCCCAAAGTTTCGAACGAAGGGAATCATCGCCACAACGGCGTGTTGATGATTCAGGCGGACGGGCTCAAACGTCCCGCCGGGAATTTCCGGCCGAATCTGATCGACGTGGTTCCGACTGTGTTGCATCTGCTTGGCCTCCCGGTGCCCTCGGACATGGACGGCCGGGTGCTGGAAGAAATGTTCACCGGACTTCCGCCCGTGGCTTACGAGCAAGTGGACAACGCCAAGGCTCTGGAAGCCGCGACCGAATACACCGATCAAGAAGCGGAACTCATCGAGCAGCGCCTGAAGGGTCTGGGCTATGTCGAATAACCCGCCAGCCGCGGGGATCTTGGACGAGATCAAAAGTCTCACCAAGCACGGCACGATTTATAGCGCGGGCGGAATTCTGGGGAAGGCGGCCGGCTTCCTGATGATTCCGCTGTACACGCATTATCTTTCCCCCGCGGATTATGGGACGCTCGAACTTCTCGATTTATCCGTAGCACTTTTCGGACTCGCGGTGATGATGTGGATGAACGCGGCTATCATCCGCTACTATTACGAATACGAAGACCAAAAGAATCGAAATGAAGTTATCAGCACGGTCCTGATCGCGGCCTGCGTGGTGGGCCTGCTTTCCGCCGCCGGCGGCATTTTCTTCGGGAGACAACTCTCGTCGCTAATCCTGAAAACGCCGATCTACTACAAATATTTCTGGCTTCTTTCCATTACTTTCTTTTTCTCCACCATCAACAGCGTGGCCTTCAGTTATTTGCGCGCCAAGCAGCGCTCGGGATTGGTTTCCACGCTGGGCGTAATCGCCATGGTGATTTCGCTGACGCTCAACGTGTTTTTCATCGTGGTAATGAAGAGCGGAGTGATTGGAATTCTCTATAGCGGCCTGATCAGCATGGCGATTTCCGCCATGGTGCTGACGGGCATGACCGTTTGGGAGGTGAAGCTCGGCTTCAGCTTTGAAAAGCTGGGCGCGCTGGTGCGTTTTGGCGCG
>Ga0302225_10000805_pt1 | contig 21575 bp, 23 predicted proteins | sample II_Palsa_E3_2_FD_193515 | JGI IMG/M metagenome (GOLD analysis project Ga0302225, IMG submission 193515) | Peat permafrost microbial communities from Stordalen Mire near Abisko, Sweden - II_Palsa_E3_2 | ecosystem: Environmental > Terrestrial > Soil > Palsa > Peat permafrost | place: Sweden...
TAAATACGCCGCTGTTGATGATTTGGGTAAAGTTGTTTTGGATGACACTTATCTGCAAAAGCATATCGACGTTATTTTAGCCCTGCCTTTGGTTGATGTAAAAGCTATTGCAGCTGCTGATTTTAAAATAGTGATTGATTGTGTTAATTCAACAGGTGGCATATTTGTACCTGCTTTGCTGAAGGCTTTAGGTGTAAAAACCATTCACGAATTATATTGCGAGCCCGATGGCAAATTTTCGCATAACCCCGAGCCTTTACCAGAGAATTTGGCCGCGCTATCGAAGGAATTGTTAAGCAAACGTGCCAACATCGGCATAGCAGTCGACCCGGATGTTGACCGCCTGTGCTTTGTTTGCGAGGATGGCAGCATGTTCGGCGAAGAATATACACTGGTTGCCGTGGCCGATTATGTGCTGAAACATAATAAAGGTAATACGGTGTCAAACCTATCATCTACACGTGCTTTGCGCGATGTTACCGAGAAAGCAGGCGGTATGTACAATGCGGCGGCAGTTGGTGAGGTGAATGTGGTTAATAAGATGAAGGAAACCAACGCCGTTATCGGTGGCGAAGGCAATGGCGGGGTAATTTATCCCGAACTACATTACGGTCGTGATGCTTTGGTGGGGATAGCTTTGTTTTTAACGCATTTGGCAAAATCAGGCAAAACAGTATCGGCATTAAGAGCATCTTATCCTGACTATTTTATCTCGAAGAATAAGATCACGCTTACGCCTGAAATGGACATTGATGCCTTGCTATTAAAGGTAGAAGAGAAATACAAAAAACAGCCGCACAGCACAATTGACGGTTTGAAAATAGAATTTGATAAAGAATGGGTACATTTGCGCAGATCGAACACTGAGCCTATCATCCGAATATATTCGGAAGCAAACTCAGAAACGGTCGCGAATAACTTAGCAAATAAGATAATCGCTGATATAAAAGAAATATTGAACTTAAGCTAATCAATTATGGACTGAATGAGTGATTTAGTGAATGAGAGATTTTTGATTTGTGGGTGAATAATTTATATTCACTTATGGAAAGAATGGAAAAATCCGAATTTGCTGAATACTTTAGGAATAGAACCAAGAAGTTTGTAGTTGACAATATCAATTTATTTAGGACATTACCAAAAACAGAAGAAGCAAAAATAATAGGCCGACAATTATTAAGATGTTCTTCTTCTGTTGGGGCAAATTACCGGGCTGCCTGCCGGGCCAGATCACAGGCAGAGTTTCATTCTAAACTTTTCATCGTTGTAGAAGAAGCTGATGAAAGTGTTTTTTGGATGGAAATTTTAACTGACTCCAATATTGTAAAACCGAATGAGATAAGCGGTTTAATGAATGAAGCCAACGAGATATTAAAGATTGTTTCAACCGCACGCAAGTCGGTCACAAACCATAAATAAATCACTCATTCACTAAATCACTCATTCAAAAATTAAAAAAGAATGCGCGTTTATTTAGACAATGCTGCTACCACTCCGCTCGATCCTGAAATTATAAAGGAAATGTGTAAGGTGATGGAAACTACTTTTGGTAACCCATCATCCATTCACTCACACGGCCGCGAGGCCCGTACTATTATTGAGCGTTCGCGTAAAACTGTTGCCAATTTGTTGGGCACTTCTCCATCCGAAATATTCTTTACGTCAAGCGGCACCGAAGCCGATAATATGGCTATCAGGTGCGGTATTGTGGATCATAACATTAAACATGCCATCACCAGTCGCATAGAACACCACGCGGTTATCCATACGTTTGAGGCGCTCGAAAAAGCAGGCGTAATTAAGCTGAGCTTTGTTAACGTTGATAATAAGGGTAATATCGACTACGATCATTTAGAGCAATTATTAAAAGATAACGAACGCAGTTTTGTATCGATAATGCATGCCAATAACGAAATAGGTACACTATCGGATATGGAGCGCATAGGCGACCTTTGCGAAGCATATAACGCCATTTATCATTGCGATACGGTACAAACCATGGGGCATTACAAACATGACCTCAGCAAGCTTAAAGCGCATTTTCTGGTATGCTCTGCACATAAATTGCATGGGCCAAAGGGCGTGGGATTTTTGCACATCAGCCACCGCATAAAAATTAAACCGTTGATTTATGGCGGTGCGCAGGAACGCAATATGCGTGGCGGTACCGAAAATATTTACGGTATTGTTGGCCTTGCCAAAGCGCTTGATATGGCTTATGCTGAAATGGGGCATCACCAGGAGCATATACAAGGCTTAAAATCTTACATGATCGAACAATTGACAGAAAATATCCCGGGTATTGAATTTAATGGGGAGATCGATCCTGAAAAGAGTTTGTATACTGTACTGAACGTTTGTTTCCCTGAGATGGAAATGGGGGAGATGCTGTTGTTTAACCTGGATATAGCCGGTATTTCGGCATCAGGGGGCAGCGCGTGCAGTTCGGGCAGCGATATCGGTTCACATGTATTAACCGCGATAGGCGCAAGCCCGTCAAGACCATCGGTTAGGTTTTCGTTTTCAAAAAACACTACAAAAGAAGAGATCGACTATACAGTAGCTAAAATTAAGGAGCTATGTTTAGTTAATGCATAGTGTATTTTTTTAAGCATACAGATATTTTTTAATTATAACTTATTGTATAATAGGGCGCTTGCAAAACAGGCGCCCTTTTTTGTTTTAAAGCTTAGTGTATTGGCATGATAATGGCTTTTATCTATTTATCAATTAATAAATGTAAAAGCTGTAGGGATTTTAAACCAGTGCCTACATAAAAATATCAATCATGGATTATAAAGATAAAAATCCGAACCAGGTTCCTGAGAGGAATCAACCGGAGAAAGAAAAAACAGATTATCCACACGAAAATGAATTTTCGGATCCTGCAGAAGGCAACGATACTTCATACAGTGAAAAAAATGATGTTACGCCGCCAAACAAAAAGGAATTTCCATCAGTTGGCCCGGCTGAAACCGATTTTGTAAGTCGCCCTAATGGCCGTACAACGGGCCGCATGGTAGGCCACGAACCTGGAACCGAAAACAATTTATAATAAATATACCTATGAGAAGCGAAAACAACATGTCGGGAGACACTCGCGACAGCAAATCACCAATTAGCAGCAATAACTATAGCAACGAGATGAGCTCGGGAACTATAAGCGCTGAAGGTGGTAACGATAACGGTGCAAGCACTTTAAGGGCTTTAAAAAAGAAAAATGCCGATAAGGCATTTACTAAAAGCCCCAGAAAGCCAATGTTATAATTACCGGGCTAAACCGGGACAAAATATCCCATTTACAAACACACCGGTAATGAAAAAAGGCCCTGAGCAATCAGGGCCTTTTTACTTTTGTAGGTATTTATCTTTTAAGCAGCAACCATCTTCAAAAACGAAGATAATTTCTCTTTCATTTCTCTTCTGTCAACTATAAAATCCAAAAAGCCGTGTTCCTGTACAAACTCCGCGGTTTGGAAACCTTTAGGTAAGTCTTTTTTGATGGTTTCCTTAATAACACGTGGGCCGGCAAAGCCAATTAATGAACCAGGCTCCGCAATATTAATATCGCCTAGCATCGCATATGATGCGGTTACACCACCGGTTGTTGGGTCGGTTAATAAAGAGATGTAAGGTATTTTAGCCTGTGAAAGCAATGCCAGCTTAGCCGATGTTTTAGCCATCTGCATTAACGAGTAGGCAGCTTCCATCATACGTGCACCGCCTGATTTAGAGATCATCAGGAAAGGAACTTTATTTTTGATGCTGTAATCGATAGAGCGCGCTATCTTTTCACCAACAACAGATCCCATTGAACCGCCGATGAAGTTAAAATCCATACAGGCAATAACAATCTCTTCGCCATTCATTTTACCAACGCCAGAGCGGATGGCATCTTTCAAACCAGTTTTTTTCTGGGTGTCTTTAATCCTGTCGGTATATTTTTTGGTATCCTCAAAATGCAGCGGGTCGCCCGATTGCAGGTTGGCGAACAGTTCGGTAAACTCGTTGTTATCAAACAGGATAGAGAAATATTCCTTCGATCCTATTCGTAGGTGAAAACCGCAGTAGTGACAAACGTATTGATTTTCAACTTGCTCTGAGTAGTGAAGCGGTTTCTTACATTCAGGGCATTTATTCCATATCCCGTCCGGTGCTTCCTTCTTTTCCTCAGTGGTCGTAATTATTCCTTTTATCTCGCGTTTAAACCAGGCCATATCTATATCTAGCTCTTTCAATATGATACAAAGAAACGAATTTTTATTTAGATATAGGATTTTTGAATGAGAGTGATCAGTTTGAATTGTTTTTTCATTTTCTTAAATAATGCATTATTTGTATTCCGCTTTAGCTTGTGGTCGGTGTTTTCACCTCACTACCCCCGTTGCTGAGCGAAAACCCCCATTGCTGGCGCACGCGTGTCGCTAGCAAGGGCTCAAGTTGAATTTATTTTAACTTCTTTCTTAAAAATTCAAATATCAAATAACCTACAATAGCGGCTACAATGGCTATTTCAAAGTTGTTTTTAGTAAAAATATCGCTTAATGACCATGCTAAGCTATGTTTTTCACCATTTCCGGTACGGTCATATTCGCCCATTAATAAATTGGAATAAAAGAGGAAGACAATAAACCCAATTTCAATTATCGCCCTAAGAAAAATAGACAAATACTTGTTCATGCTACCTAAAGTACGGTTTTAAAAGGATAATTCCCTTGCTGGCGTATGTGTACCTCTAAAGTAACTAACTACAAAACACACGCGACACGCGTGTGCCAGCAAAAAGCGTTTTTTAGCCTATGGTCGTTGGTTTCATCGTACCATCCCATTGCTGAGTGAAAAAATACCTTTTCGATTGAAAAACTATCATCTACATTAAATCTATCTTAATTATATAGTTTTTGTAGTTTTTCGCTCAAAAAACTAAGCTGTAAGCAGGTATATCTAAAAAATCGATACCGTATATTCAAAATTTTTATAACTTCGAGGCCCAAAACAAAGTAAATGGACTTAAAAAATTATAAAGGCGTATTGCACGGAGACCAGGTGCAGGAGCTATTTGAAGCAGCTAAAAAGCACCAGTTTGCATTGCCTGCTGTTAACGTTATAGGTACAAACACTATTAACGCTGTAATGGAAACTGCAGCCGCGGTTAAATCGCCGGTTATTATTCAATTGTCGCACGGTGGGGCACAATTTTATGCAGGTAAATCATTAGATAACTCAAAATTACAGGCTTGTATATTAGGTGCTACATCAGCAGCTCAACATGTACATTTATTGGCTGAGCACTATGGCATCGCGGTTATTTTACATACCGACCATTGCGCTAAAAAATTATTACCATGGATTGACGGTTTGTTAGATGCAGGCGAAAAATTCTTTGCCGAAACTGGTAAACCATTGTTCTCATCACACATGCTGGATCTTTCTGAAGAGCCAATTGAAGAGAACATCGAAATATCTGCCAAATACTTAGCCCGCATGGCTAAATTAGGCATGACCTTAGAAATTGAATTAGGTGTAACCGGCGGTGAAGAAGACGGTGTTGACAACTCTGATGTTGACAGCTCACGTTTATATACTCAACCAGAGGACGTTGCTTACTCATATAAAGAACTTTCAAAAGTTAGTCCGCGTTTTACCATTGCAGCTGCTTTTGGTAACGTACATGGCGTATACAAACCTGGTAATGTTAAATTACAACCAGTTATTTTGCATAACTCACAAGAGTATGTGAAAAAAGAATTTAATCTTACTGCTAATAAACCAATCAACTTTGTGTTCCACGGTGGTTCAGGTTCAACTCAGGAAGAGATCCGCGAAGCGATTTCATACGGTGCTATCAAAATGAACATTGATACCGATATGCAATGGGCTTACTGGGAAGGTATCAAAAACTTTTACCAGGCAAACGAAGGCTACCTGCAAAGCCAGATCGGCAACCCGACAGGTGAGGATGCTCCAAACAAAAAATACTACGATCCGCGCGTATGGTTACGCAAAGGCGAAGAGAATTTTGTTAAAAGGCTTACTGAGGCATTTGCCGATTTAAATTGCCTTGATGCGACAAGCAAATTATAAGAATTAAAAATATCATTCTTAAAAGCGCTAATGTGACGAACATTAGCGCTTTTTTTTGGTTAATATTTCGAAGTGAAAAACAAAATGGCAATCAAAAAAAATTTATTCGAGCGGTTCTCAAATTGGGCTACCAACGCTACCGGGAGTTCGGCAGCATTTATTATAGCTATCGTAATTATTGTTGTTTGGGGGATAACCGGGCCGGTTTTTAAATATTCGGATACCTGGCAGCTCATCATTAATACAGGTACTACTATTGTGACTTTCCTGATGGTTTTCCTGATCCAGAAATCGCAGAATAAGGATTCAAAAGCAATTCATTTAAAGTTAAATGAGTTACTGGCATCGCACCAGGGCGCGAGCAATCGTATGGTTAATTTAGAAGATTTAGGTGAAAAGGAACTTGACCAATTACACAAATTTTATGTAACATTGGCTGCGCTTGCCGAAAAGGAAGATGATATCACCTGCACACATTCTATTGATGCTGCCGAAGAAAATCACACGCTGAAGTTGGCCGCGCTACAAGCAAAACCGCACTATGTTAACTACCGAAAACAAAAACATACAAGTAAAAAAAGTAACTGATCCGGATAGCTTAAAAACTGTACATGCCATTCGCCGCGAGGTTTTTGTGGATGAACAGCATTGCCCCGCTGACCTGGAGTATGCTAACGAAGACGAATCAACCCACTTTTTAGCTACGCTTGATGGCGAACCTGCCGGTGCCTGCCGCTGGCGTAAAACGGATAACGGCTATAAGCTGGAACGTTTTGCAGTGCTGAAGAAGTTTAGGGGCATGGGCGTTGCTGGTCAAATGATCCAGGCCGTTTTAAATGATCTGCCTGCCGATGCTGGGTATATCTACCTGAATTCGCAAGTTGATGCCGTGCCGGTATATGCCAAATTTAATTTTGTAGCCGAAGGCCCTGAATTTGTTGAGGCAGGTATCAGGCATTTTAGGATGGTGAAAATATAATACTACCGCCAATTCAAGCGTCCACGTTTGAATTTTGTTGCGGGTAAGCATCCACGCTTACATTGATTTTTATCGTAAGCGTGGACGCTCACCATGTTTTATGTTCAAGCGTGGACGCTTGAACGGGCGATTAGGTTTATTTCTGTAGTTGAAATCCCTGCACAACTCCATCTAATTCTTGCCAAACCGGGTTGTTGTAAGGTTTGGGCGAAATCTCGAAGAATATGGCCGATTGCTTTGCATTGGGGTAATTTTGAACATGTATTGTTGCAAAAAATCTGATCGGCTGCCCTGTAAGAAAGTTTAACGTAGCTAATTTGCCCGAATAGGTTTCCTGATCGCCGGTTGCAGTAGCTACTTTTTCAATTTGCACTGCGGTAACTACTTTACTGTCCACAGTTTTTGGCTTGTTGCTTTGGTACAAGCCATTAAAATAGGACATCATGTGGTTGCTTAATGTATCGGCATTTAGCGCTGGTGTACCATCTACAAACCATAAAAAAGTATAGCTCCAGTAGTCGTTGCTATGGGCATCTCCCCAGCCGGGTGTAAAACGGATTTCTTCGATACCGGAGTAAGGGATAGATTTCGCAAAATCAATAGGGAAGGGTATAGTCTCCGATTTCCATTGTTCAGGCAAAGGTAAAGAGTAACCGCTTTGCGCAAAACTTTTACCGGCAACCAATACGATAAGCAAAACGAAGATGATTTTTTTCATGATGAAAAATTATAAGCTAAAGCTAAGGATGAAAAGCGGCATTAAGTGTTAATGGATGTTAAATACCGTGCTGGCGTATTCCATGGCTTCGCCAAATTTGTGCAAATTAAGCCCCGGGTGCTCATTTTGCAATTGCAGGTAAGTTATCAGGTTTTCAGTAGCGATATTGCCTGTAAGCTCATCTGCGGCCATCGGGCAGCCACCGTAGCCTTTAATCGCAGCATCAAAACGTTTGCAGCCGCTTTGGTAGGATGCTTCAATCTTTTTTTGCCAGTTATTAGGCGTTGCATGCAGGTGCAAACCAAATTCGGTTTCCGGAAAGCTGTTGCATAACGCAGGATAAATCTCGCTGATCTGCTCAGGAGTTGCCACACCAACGGTATCTGATAAAGCGATTATTTTGATGCCTTCGGCGATCATTTTCTCTGCCCAGTTCTGCACAATCTCTACATGCCACTCATCACCGTAAGGGTTACCAAAACCCATAGACAGGTAAACCAATAACTCTTTATTTTTTGTTGAACAAAGCGCATTAATACGTTTCACAGTATCAAATGCTGCGTGTATAGATGTATTGGCATTGCGTTGTTGAAACGTTTCCGAAATAGAAAACGGATAACCCAAATACGTTATTTCATCATGCTGCGCAGCATCTTCGGCACCACGGTAATTGGCTATGATGGCTAATAGTTTTGATTTTGTCAGGCTGAGATCAAGCTTTTTCAAAACCTCTGCCGTATCCTGCATTTGGGGGATGGCTTTAGGCGAAACAAAGCTGCCGAAATCTATCGTATCAAATCCTACCTGCAATAACAGGTTGATGTATTTGGCTTTTACTGCTGTCGGGATAAAATCATGGATACCCTGCATGGCATCACGCGGGCATTCGGTAATTTTTATGGGTTGATTGGTTGGTTTACTCACCTTTGGTTACTTTCTCGGCATCATTTTTAACGCCGCCGTGCACAAATCTACGTATAATCAGCCTGCTTCCGCCATCGTAATTTACGTAGTTGGCCATCCAGTTTAAAAACACGATGAATTTATTGCGCATGCCCAAAAGCGAGAATAAGTGTACAAAGATCCAGATCAGCCAGGCAAAAAATCCCTGGAATTTGATCTTACCCAAATCAGCCACCGCTTTATTGCGGCCTATGGTAGCTAAAGAGCCTTTATCGTTATATTTAAATGGTTCGGTAGGCTCGCCTTTAATCAAGTGAAGAATGTTTTTGCCTACATTATCGCCCATTTGTATAGCCACCTGCGCCACGCCGGGATGGCCTTTAGGCGTTTCAGGGCTTATCATAGCTGCCACATCACCAATGGCAAATATATTGTCTGAGCCTTCAATACGGCAAATTTCATCGGTGCGGATACGGTTGCCGCGTTCCAGCATATCTTTTGAGATCCCTTTAGGGACAACACCCATTACACCCGCCGACCAGATAACACTCCTGGTTTTGATCACTTTGCCACCCTCAAATGTAATCTGTTGACCGTCGTAGTTTTCAACCTTGGCGTTTAACAGGAGTTCGACCCCCATCTTTTTCAAATAGCCTTCGGCCGCGTTTGATGCCTGTTCCGAAAACGGAGCTAAAACCCGTGGTAAAAAATCGGCAAGGTATATTTTAACTTCATCTTTCTTTAATTCGGGATAATCCTTTTCCATCACATGGTTACGGAACTCAGCTATAGCACCTGCCAGCTCAACACCGGTGGGGCCGGCACCAACCAGCACAAAAGTTAAATAAGGCTCACGCTCTTCCTTAACTCTTTTAAGCACCGCTTCCTCTAAATTCTGGAATATCAGGTAACGCAGGTTTAATGCTTCGGGAATGGATTTCATCGGCATGGCGTAATGTTCTACTTCCTTATTGCCGAAGAAATTGGTTGTTGAGCCGGTTGCTATCACTAAATAATCATAAGCAATTTCGCCAATGGTGGTATCAATGGTGTTTTTTTCAGCATCCACGCTTTTTAACTCGGCAACGTGGAAACGGAAATTCTTTTGTCCGCCGAAATTTTTGCGCAGTGAGAACGCGATAGACTCCGATTCGAGGCTTCCTAAAGCCACCTGGTACAACAAAGGCTGAAAGGTGTGGTAATTATGCTTATCCAGCATTAAGATGTCAACAGGCTTGTCTGCAAGCCTCGAAGCCACTTCTATACCGGCAAAGCCGCCGCCTACTATTACAACTAAAGGGAATTTTGATCGATCGGTAGTGTTCATATTACACGCTGTTTAAACCAGATATCTTATAAACAAAAAAGGCTCCAAATGTTCTTTGGAGCCTTTTAAAAATATGTTGGTTATTATTAGTTCAGATCTTTCTTTCCGAAATCTACAATTACCGGGGTTGCGATACAGATTGATGAGTATGTACCAAAACATACACCGATCAATAACGCGAACGAGAATCCTTTAATAACGTCGCCACCGAATATGAATAACACGATCAGCACGAAGAATACAGTTAAAGCTGTAATTACCGTACGGCTTAATGTATTGTTGATCGCGTTGTTGATAACCACTTTAGGATCATCAGTTTTTGCATGGTGCAGGTTAAGGAACTCACGGATCCTATCAAATACCACCACGGTATCATTAATAGAGTAACCGATTACCGTTAAGATAGCCGCGATAAACGCCTGGTCGATATCTAACGAGAACGGAAGCACATCTTTAAACAGTGAGAAGAACGATAATACCATTAAGGCATCATGCGCTGTTGCCACCATCGCGCCCAGGCTAAACTGCCATTTACGGAAACGGATCAGGATGTAAGCAGAGATGATCAAGATGGCGAATACTACCGTCCAAACTGCCGATTTCTTTAACTCATCAGCAATAGTAGCACTTACTTTGTGGTGGCTTAAGATGGCATCTTTATCAGCAATGTGTGTATTTGCGTTTGCATTTAATGATGTAATTAAAGTTTTTTGCACTTTGTCTTCAGCATTTGCTGATGTATCATCAATTAAATAGTTAGTTGTGATGCTGATATCAGAACCAAAAGTTTTTACTTCGGTACCACGGCCTAATAATGATTTATCAACCGCATTGTGTACATCCTCTGTAGTTACGTTTTTATTTTCAAAACGAACAACATATGTACGGCCACCTTCAAAGTCAACACCATAGTTAAAACCACGTGTTGCCATTGAAATTAAACCAGCTATAATGAATATACCAGAGAATGCGTAAAATTTGAAACGGTTTTTAACAAATGCGTAGTTAGCATTTTTAAAGGTATGTGAGCTCCATGGGTTTGAGAATTTAATATCCCAGCCTTTAGTCAGCATCCAGTCAAATATCAATCTTGAGATCAATAATGAACAGAACAATGAAGTTACGATACCGATCATCAATGTAGTTGCGAAACCTTGTATCGGGCCCGAACCAAAGATGAACAGGATTAAACCGGTTAAGAATGTACTGATGTTTGAATCGAGGATTGATGATAAAGCGTGTTTAAAACCATCTGTTACCGCAATACGCACTGATTTGCCCAGCGCCATTTCCTCACGCACACGTTCGTAAATCAATACGTTCGCATCTACCGCTATACCTAAGGTTAATACGATACCTGCAACACCCGGCATGGTTAACACCGCATGTAAGCCGGTTAATACACCCATCAGGAAGAACATGTTTACAATTACCGCAACAACGGCAACAGTACCCGCACGGTTATAGTAAGCAACCATAAATACCAATACTACCAGTAAGCCTAAGCCTTCGGATAAGAAACCCGCGTTGATAGCTTCCTGGCCTAATGATGGGCCTACTACGCTTTCGTCAACAATTTGAGCCGGAGCTGGTAAACGGCCTGCTTTTAATATGTTGGCTAAATCCTTGGTATCATCAGTTGTAAAATTACCTGAGATAGATGAGGTACCGCCTGAAATTTCCTCATTTACGTTTGGTGCAGAATAAACATTGTTATCCAGTACAATCGCTACAGCTCCCTTATCTTGCGCAACCTGCCTGGTAACGGCAGCCCATTTTTGAGCACCTTGCGAGTTCATGTCCATAATTACATCAGGACTGCCTTTTTGGTCAACGTCTGAGCGGGCATCAGTAATTACGTCACCTGCAAGTACAGCACCATCGGCGCCTACTAATTTCATGGCGTATAACTCAAATATTTTTGTTTTTTCAATCGGTTTTACGCCCCATAAAAATTTCATGTTGCTTGGGATAGCCGATTTTACTGCCGGATTATTTAAGTAAGCATCAACAGTAGCGGTATCTTTCATCGCAACCCAACCAACAGTTGGGCCCGGGCGTAATTGTTGCTGGCCACTTTGATCCTGGTAAGTAACAGGTGCCAGGATTGAGAATAATGGATTTTGCAGAGCCTGCTTGCTTTTACCTGCAAGGCCTGAAGTATCTTTAGCAGTAGCTGCGGTTTTGTTAACCTTGTTTAACAACGATAGGCCACCTTTTGCCGAAGCAGCAGTAGTATCTTTTTTAGTACCATTTGCCGCTAACTTGGCTGTGTCGGTTTTGCCGCTATCAGTTTTAGCGCTTGCTTTGGTAGCAGCTAAAATTTTGTTAACGTTTGATAGTACCTGGTAAGCCTGCGCATTATCAAAAGTTTGGAAAAACTCCAACTTAGCAGTACCTGATAAAAGTTTGCGTACACGGTCTTCATCTTTTACACCCGGTAGTTCAATCAGGATACGGTTAGGACCTTCTTGTTTTTGGATGTTTGGAGAAGTTACACCAAACTGGTCGATACGGGTATTTAAAACGGTGTATGATTGATCTACGGCTGTAGTGCCCTGATCTTTCAAATAAGTTTCCACTTCGGCATTCGAAGCGTCAAACTTAATGTGTGATTGATTTTCTCTTGTCGCGAAAAGAGACGCTAACTTACCGTTAGGGTTCAATTTTTCGTACTCGCTTACAAAAAGCGTAATGAAGTCTTTTTGGCTGGTTTTGGTATCAGCGTCGGCATTGTTTAATGCAGTGTTAAATGCCGGATCAGGATTATTGTCTGATAATTTTTTTACCAGTTCCTTTAACGATATCTGCATGGTAACGCTCATACCGCCTTCAAGATCCAACCCTAAGGCAAGCTCGTTATTTGCGCAGTATTGGTAATCATGACCTAATATCGGATATACCGGAATAGTGGACATAGAGTCCAGATAGGCGTTATACTTAAGTTGATCGCCTTTAGCATATTCCTTTGCATCATTTTTAACTTTGCGTGCTACCCATGTAAATGAAAGCTGGTACAAACACACCACCGCCAGCAATATGGCGAAAAATTTAACAACCCCTTTACCTTGCATCTTTAATTATATATGTAAATTATTAGTTTATAAGCTTTTTTAAAATAGACGGCAAATCTAATAAAATTTCGCTATCAAGAAATTTTAAATTAAAACAAAAAAATGACAATAAATGTTATGCCCGTTCTAGGGTGATGAATGAATACGGGAGCGGATTTTTTTCATCCGGCTCAAAGTCTTCGCGCTTCACTTCTTTCCAAACAGTTTTATCAATTTCCGGGAAAAATGTATCCGCGTCAAAACTTTTGTGGATTATGGTTAGATAGATACGATCGGTAAGGTGCATAGCCAGTTTGTAAATCTCGGCACCGCCGCCAATAAAAACTTCATCTTCGTCTTTACACAATGCCAGTCCGTCTTCAATAGATTTTACCACTTCGCAGCCGGGGATGGTAATATCCTGCCGGGTAACCACAATATTCCTGCGGCGCGGCAACGGTTTGCCAACTGAGTCAAACGTTTTGCGCCCCATAATAATGGTGCGGCCGGAGGTTATGTCTTTAAAATGCTTAAGGTCGTTTGGCATGTGCCATAACAACTGGTTATTTTTACCGATAGCGTGGTTTTCGCCTATGGCGACTATGATGGATACTGTCATTGGGTCATTGGGTCATTGGGTCATTGGGTCATTGGGTCATTGTCCAATGGTTACCTTACCAATGTGTTTTATATAAATGTTAAGTTTGTGATGAATGGTTTCTAATTGCTGGATGAGCGATTGATAAACATCATCATTAATTAAGTTTCTTGTTTGCGATTTTTTTAACCAACTTTTGGTTTCGATAATTGATCCTCTGCTAAAGTAACAGAAGTTTTTGTTTTCTTTATAATGATATCTGCCAAAACCTTCGGCAATATTAGCACCGATTGAATCCGCAGATCTAACCAATTGCTTGCCAATGGTATCCTTTGCAAAATAATCCCAAGTTGATACCAAGTCCCAAACAGTATTAGAAAATATCTCAGACAAATTATAAATTTCTAAATCCTCTATCCGATTGCTCATGAATGTTTAATAATGACTTAATGACCTAATGACTCAATGATTAAATAGCCACAATCCCCTTAATATGCGGATGCGGATCATAATTCTCCAAAGTGAAATCTTCGTATTTAAACGAGAAGATATCTTTCACATCAGGATTGATCTTCATGGTTGGCAATGGCCTTGGGTCACGGCTTAATTGCAATTTGGCTTGCTCCAGGTGATTGTTGTAGATGTGGGCATCGCCAAAGGTGTGGATGAAATCGCCGTATTCCAATCCGCATACTTGCGCCATCATCATGGTGAGCAGTGCGTAGGAGGCAATATTGAAAGGTACGCCCAAAAATATATCGGCACTGCGCTGGTACAATTGACAAGATAATTTTCCATCCAAAACATAAAACTGGAACAAACTATGGCACGGCGGCAAAGCCATCTGGTTAACATCAGCTACGTTCCATGCCGATACGATCATACGGCGCGAATCCGGATTGTTCTTGATCTGGTTTACTACCTGGCTGATCTGGTCGATGTGGCCGCCATCAGGGGTAGGCCATGAACGCCACTGGTAACCATAAACCGGGCCGAGGTTACCATCGGCATCCGCCCATTCGTCCCATATGCGTACGCCGTTCTCTTTCAGGTAGGCAATGTTGGTGTCGCCGCTCAAAAACCATATCAGCTCATGTATAATAGATTTGAGGTGAAGTTTTTTAGTCGTCACCAGCGGGAAGCCATCCTGCAGGTTAAAACGCATCTGGTATCCAAAAACGCTAATCGTCCCCGTTCCGGTACGGTCATGTTTTTGCGTTCCGGTTTCCATCACATGGCGCATTAAATCCAAATACTGTTTCATATTGTTTTATTGAGTGAATAAGTGATGTGTGAATGAGTGATTATTGGGGATGGCGAATATTTGTAAAAATAAAAATCAGTCCATCGCTCAATCACTAAATCAGTCCATCGCTAAACACAAAGAAAATTAATCTAATTTTACCATCCTACGGATGTGCAAAAATACATGCCGTTGTTAATCTTTTATAATGGTAATTTTTCCGAACGCTAAAATTAATATCGGCCTCAATGTAACCGAGCGCCGCGCCGATGGCTATCACAATCTAGAAACTGTTTTTTACCCCGTAAAAATAAATGATGTGCTGGAGATTATCCCGGCGGATGAACTGAGCTTTGAATCGTCGGGGCTGGAAATTCCCGGCAGGCTGGAAGACAACCTTTGCATCAAGGCCTATCACCTGATGAAAAAAGATCACGACTTGCCACCGGTAAAAATCCACCTGCACAAAAATATTCCCATAGGAGCGGGGCTTGGTGGTGGATCGAGCGATGCGGCGTTTTTTATAAAATTGGTAGATCAGCAATTCAATTTAAAATTAAGCATCGACCAGATGCAAGGTTACGCCCGTAAGCTTGGTGCTGATTGCGCTTTCTTTATCGAAAGCAAACCGGTGTTTGCCTTTGAGCTTGGTGATGAATTTGAAACCATCCGGCTCGACCTCTCCAAATACAAAATTGTGTTGGTAATGCCGCCTGCACACGTGTCAACTGCCGAAGCTTATCGCGGTGTAAAACCTGCACCAGTTAAAACCACTTTGTACGAGTTGATAGATTTGCCAATTGCTCAATGGAAAAAGCACATCAAAAATGATTTCGAAGAATCAGTTTTTAAAAATCACATCATGATACGCGGTGTAAAAGCCGCCTTGTACCAAGCCGGCGCATTGTTTGCCAGCATGAGCGGGAGCGGGGCATCGGTTTTCGGGATTTTTGAAACACTGCCCGACTTGAAACACCTGGAAGAAGACAACCAGGTTTTCTACGATATTTAAAAAATGTCATTCTGGGCAAAGCGAAGAATCTATCCGTCATACAAAGCGCCATGCATGGTTGATACATTCTTCGCCCTGCTTTGCTCAGGATGACAAAAAGGCAAATCTAAAATCGTAATTCGTAAATCTAAAATCCTTAAACGCCGGCATCCTCGCTAACGCCGCGCGATACACCTTCCACCCAGTCAAGTTCGCCCCAGCCTTTGGCTACGGCCGATTGCAGCCTGTTGTGAACCAAGGTTACGGTTGGCATGGGTGTGTTGCTCGCCTGTGATAATTTGAGGGCAAGGCGGGCATCTTTAAGGCCTAATTTAGTTTTGAAACCTATCGGCTCAAATTGCTTGTTGGCGATAAGCTTACCGTAGTTTTGAAAGATGGGCGCGGCAAACAAACTCGAGCCGAAAAACTCGGCAACCTGCAAACGGTCTAGTCCGTTTTTTTCGGCGAGGGTATAAGCTTCGGCCATCATCTCCATTGATGCGGTGATCATGAAATTCCCAGCTACTTTCACTACGTTGGCGCCACTAACATCTTCACCAAAATCTATCGTGCGTTGCCCCAGGTATTCCAAAATTGGTTTGGCAATCTCTTTGGCTTCGGCATCGCCGGAGATGCAGATAAATAATTTCTTCGCTGCGGCTGCGTCAGGGCGGCCAAACACCGGCGAGGCGATATAGTTGTTGCCAGAATTTTTGTGTTGCTTATAGAGCTTCTCAGAGGTATCTGGCGCGATGGTGCTCATCGAAATATGCACCGAGCCTGCCGGGAAGGTTTTCAAGATACCATTCTCGCCATTTACGGTTTCCATCAGCACATCATCTTCTGATACGATACTGATCAGCACAGGTACGCCATCCGCGGCCGCTGCCGGGGTTTTGCAAATGGTGATGGATGCAGCTTCCAGCTCTTCGGCTTTGGATATTGTGCGATTGTAAACTTGCAGGTGATAACCCGCTTCGATCAAGTTTTTTGCCATGGCCATGCCCATGTTGCCAAGGCCGATAAATCCTATTTTATTTTTCATAATATTAGTTGATGTATTCTTTGTCTTCGTCGCTTAGTGTATTGGGGTCTTCGCGCTGATGTTCGCCTTCAATAAATGTACCGCCCAATTTTTTAACGCGGGATGGGCGACCTACCAGCACGCCTAAAATAAAAGCGATCACGGCAACGGCTGCCATCATAACCAGTTTCGACATGCGGAACGTGGCCCACAAAAACGAAAAAGTTACAGGCTCGGTATTTTGCATCAATACGATGGTAAGCATTACTGTGATAAGGATTACAACGATGGTTTTTATTCTCATGATGATTTTTGTACTGGTTGATCTTTTTACAATATCCACTTTTTAATGGTCTTTTAAAAATGTGGTTTTTGGCCGATTGTTTCGATCATTCAAAAAAATGACTTTGAAAATAATTTTCTTAAAAGTTAACGTGGCATTATTGTTGTAATCATTAATTACCCTTGTGATTTATTAATGATTGGTGCGGATAGAATTGTTGGCTTGATAGATCTTTTAAATCCCTTAATTTTTTCTGAAATCTGTCGTCGGAAAATAGCGTGAATTTTTAGCTCTTTTTATTTTTATTATGAAGCCAGCTCCCTGGCCCGGATTTTTCGAAATTCTTATTTTCTAAACTCAATACACTTTGACCCTTCTCTTGTTCATTAAATCAATACTTGTATAATAACTTTAATTTTTAATATATAAATAGCTGATTATTAATAATTAATAATATATAATTATGATTTAAAAATCAATATGCTAAAAATAATAGCAATTTACATTTTTATAATGTTGCTTTTTGCTCAATTAAGGTTTTTGTTAAATTTCATAAGTGTACTGAATTTTAATATATTATATAATTCACTTATTTAAAATATTAAAGTTTTTTAGTGTTTATTTATGTGTAAATTGATGATATAATCATCAAAATGATGCTGATCGTTCATTTCTATTTCAATACACTATTGAATTGTTGAATCTGCCCTCAGATTGATTGTTTTTAATGAAGAGGCAGTAAAGGTCGCGCAAGAAAATAAGCGCTTAGAATGGCTTAAAATACGCTCATGTATACGGATTTCTTATCCCCTATTTAGATAGCGGCGTAATTATGGTAGGAAAATGGAAAATTAAACGCGGGAATATCAAAGTAAGCAGCAATAAAAATTACCTGCTTTTACGCCTTGCTACCTGCTTTTGGGCAACCGGGTACAGAAAGATAGTCGATAGGATTATGATCGCGCCGAGCCAGAAGCCAAGCTTTAGTTTGTTCATCTCCCCAAAAAAAATGAAGGCCAGGATGATGCCGTAAACCGGCTCGAGGTTGGTGATAAGCGCCACCTTAAATGCCGAAAACTCGCGCATCACCGATACCCCGGCAACGTAGGCCAGCGACGTACAGATGGTGCCGAGGATCAATAAATAGCCGATGTCGGATGGTTGTAAAATGATGCCCTGGCCAAAGCCATGAGTAAAAAACAGGTAGATGCTTATCCATACAAAGGCACCCGAAAGTTCATAAAACGCAATAACCGGTGCCTCGATATGCTGTACCTGGCGGGCATTAATGATAGAGAAAAGGCTTGCGCATACGGCGCTTATAAGCCCTAGTATTATACCCTTAGTGTATTGTGTTTCGAATTTAAAAATCAATATGATCCCGCATATGATAAAAAAACCTGCAATTATCTCCAGCTTAGAGATGCGCTTTTTGTTGATAAGCGGTTCAAAAATAGCCGTGAAAAGTGTAATAGATGACAAGCAAACCAGGGTTACCGATACTGTTGAAACCTTAATAGCAGCAAAGAATAACACCCAATGCCCGCCAACTAAAGCCCCCGTAAGGCACAATTTTAGCGCCTTATACCGGTCGATTTTAATGCTGTTTTTGTTGAATTTGAAGTATAAAAACAGCGAAACTGCCGCGATTAAAACCCGGTACCATACCAATTGTACGGCTGCAATGGTGATTAATTTACCCAGGATACTGGTAAATCCCCAGATAAAAACAGTGAAATGGAGTATTAAAAGGTTTTTGTTGATGCCTTGCGGCGTGGTATTTTCGGGCATTATTTAGGCGCTTTGTACAGCAAATATACGCTTAACGAGCCAAATAAAATGTTAGGTATAAACGTAGCAACCAACGATGATACAGTGCCTTTTTCTGCAAAAACAAAGGCGAATTTATCCACGATAATAAATGTGAAGCACAGGATTATGCCTATCCCCAAAGGCAATCCTATACCGCCGCGCACCTTTTGTGATGATAATGCAACGCCAATCAGCATCAAAACAAACGTTGAAAATGGGTAAACAAAGCGCCTGTATTTCTGATAAAGCATGTTATTTAGCACACCGGATCCGCGTATTTTTTCCTTGGCTATGGCTACATTCAGCACCTTTAAACTCATCGCGTCGTAGCTGTCATCGTGCAAAACATCAAAGTCTGCAGGTACCATATCCAGCGTTGTGTCCTTGTTTACACCCGTTAATTGCCGCTCGTGTAATCCATTCACATAGCGTACGGTACAGTTGTTCAGCTTCCAGGTTTTCTTCAAAGAATCGTACTGAATAGTGGGCGCATAAAGCTTTTCTTTCAGTACGTCACCGTTAAATTTCTCCATAATAAAGGTATACCCGGTGTGGGTATCCTGCACGTACGACTCTAAATAAACGTAGGTATGGGTATCTAGTTTCAGGTGTACTTCGCTTTTGCTGGAAGCTTGATCGCCGTTAAAACCATGCGAATTTTCGAAGTCGATCTTCAGCCTATTGGTATATGGAATAAGGTAAACATTAGCAAAAAACGACACGATAAAGATCAATGTAGCCGCAATAAAATAGGGCCTTAAGAAGCGGTTAAAGCTTGCCTTTCCGCTCAAAATCGGTACTATTTCGGTTTGGTTTGCCATCTTCGCTGTAAAGAAAATTACCGCCAAAAAGTTAATCAGCGGCGACAGCATATTGATGTAAAACGGGATAAATCCGGCGTAATATTGAAAGGCTATTTCATATAAAGTGGCGTGTTTGGAAAGGAAATTATCCAAGTGTTCGGATATGTCAAATACCACCGAAATCACAATAAAAATACCCAGCGTGAACACAAATGTACCCAGGTATTTATTGATGATGTAACGGTCGATTACTTTAACGTACCGGTTATAAATTTCCTTCATGAGCCCCTCTAAATCTCCTCCGGTAGAGGATACTTTTGTTTGTCGTTATTTATTAAGCCCTCCCTACCGGGGAGGGTTTGGGTGGGGTTATAACCTCTCGCCCAACCTTTTTACCATTACCTGTTTCCAGTTGTAGAACTCGCCGCTTATTATTTTTTCGCGTGCTTCCTGCACCAGCCACAGGTAAAAATGCAAGTTGTGCAGCGTTGCAATTTGCGCGCCCAGCATCTCGCCGCTGTGTATTAAATGCCTAAGATAAGCCTTTGTATAGGCTATATCGGCAAACAAATCACTATCGGCTTCAATAGCCGAAAAATCATTTTTCCACTTCTCGTTTTTGATGTTGATAATGCCATTTTTGGTAAATAACATGCCGTTACGGGCATTACGGGTAGGCATTACGCAATCAAACATATCAATACCTAACGCAATATTCTCCAAAATATTTACCGGCGTGCCAACTCCCATCAAATAACGTGGTTTTTGCTCCGGTAATATGTTGCAAACCACTTCGGTCATGGCGTACATTTCTTCGGCTGGTTCACCTACCGAAAGGCCGCCAATGGCGTTGCCTTCACGCTCATACGAAGCAATAACTTCAGCTGAGCGCACCCTTAAATCCTTGTAAACCGAACCCTGTACAATAGGAAAAAGCGTTTGATTATAACCGTACTTTGCCTCTGTACCATCAAACCTGTCGCAGCAGCGTTTAAGCCAGCGATGGGTCATTTCCATCGAGCGTTTAGCATAATTATAATCGCAAGGGTAGGGCGTACACTCATCAAATGCCATGATAATATCGGCACCGATAGTGCGCTGAATATCCATCACATTCTCTGGTGTAAACAAGTGTTTTGAACCATCGATATGCGAGCGAAAGGTTACACCTTCCTCTTTAATCTTGCGCACTTCGGTAAGCGAATACACCTGGTAGCCGCCGCTATCGGTTAAAATAGGGCCTTCCCAGCCATTAAATTTATGTAATCCGCCGGCTTGTTCAATGGTATTAAGCCCCGGGCGAAGATATAAATGATAGGTGTTGCCTAATATAATTTGCGCCTTAATATCGTTTTTAAGCTCGTGCTGGTGCACGGCTTTAACGGTACCTGCGGTACCAACCGGCATAAAAATAGGCGTTTGTATAGTTCCGTGATCGGTTTCAACCTCACCCGCGCGGGCCTTTGAATGCGGATCTTGTGCTGTTAATTTAAATTTCATCTAAGTGCGCAAAATTAACAAATTTATCAGGATGTGCGAATGATTGATTGATGTGCAGATATGCGGATGATTAGTGGATGTGCAGATGTGCAAATATGCAGATGAGTGGGATTATGCAAAGTAAAAGCTTCACCTTTTAAAAACAAAGAGGTTAGCCATGCAACAATAGCTAACCTCTTATCAACAATTACTAATCTTTAACCTACAACTTATCCGGCTGAAAATCCAGCGAAACGGAGTTCATGCAATACCTTTTA